>Ga0182024_10010737_pt1 | contig 18603 bp, 19 predicted proteins | sample P32metaG_FD_120480 | JGI IMG/M metagenome (GOLD analysis project Ga0182024, IMG submission 120480) | Permafrost microbial communities from Stordalen Mire, Sweden - P3-2 metaG (Illumina Assembly) | ecosystem: Environmental > Terrestrial > Soil > Wetlands > Permafrost | place: Sweden: Stordalen... | reverse complement strand
TATCACGTTCGCTATTGCGTAGGGAGAGAAATCGTAACTCCGCGACGGAGAGTACGCGCTCCGTGGCAAATGACTACGGAGACGCAAAAAAACCAACAAGATTGCTTTGCCCGTGAGGAAGTAATCAGTAAACTGGCAAAAAATCTGGACGACTACCCCCCCATGTCGGCACTCCAGTGTCGCCTTGGTGAGATGCTCGTCGGAACACTCGAACAAAATAAGCAGGATGTAGAGTTAGCGATTAAAACAGCAACCCGGTTTTTTGAGAAGTTCGACGTCAAGACGATGGAGATCGCTATCAACATTTGCTTATCAGCCCAAGGAAAGACTTCCCCATCCGAGGTGCTTGAGTTCGTGCGGAACTTTATCGCGAGCAAGCTTAACAGCACGCCGGTCGGATTGATCCAATACGCAGAAGCAAACGAATGGAAAGGTGATAAGGTCGAACAAATCTCTCTAATCTCCGCTCTATTGAAAGCCATTAACTTTGCTTCAAACAATATGTCAACAGAGCGACGAGATCACCTTTTGACTGCGGCGTATTATATCGCAGGGCATTTCCAGCCAGATCCGTCAGTTTTTGTCCCTCCCTCTATCTTGGAGGACTATAAAGTCAAAAGCTGGTGTCTATACGATTACGCTGAGGAACACAAGGCGTGGAAACTGGAGTTCAACATGCTTACGCAATTGAATCAAGCAGCAAAGGAGCGACGGGAGTCGATTAAGCCAACTCCCGCGGAGCCTGTGGAGCGCGTTGAGTATCGATACAAACCTCATCCTACGACGCCAGGCGCGTTCTATCTTGCAAAGTGTGAACGTGCCCGTCCGTGGAGTTATAGCGAAGCTAGCAGCATGATCGCTGAAGTGCGATACTTGAAGAAGATAATGGCGTCATCTACTCTTAACGGCGAAGCAGCTGGTTGGTGCAAATTACCGGGAAAAGATCTCGTGATACCAACTGGCGGGACTTGGGGTGAACGCAAAAAGGAGCAACTTAAGCAGCGCATGGTCACCAACAGGATACTGGAAACAGAAGAAAAGCAGAACATTCTGGATGAATCCATAGTTACAGACGAAGGCAAGGGTGCGGCATCAATCCTATGGCAAGGATGGGGTGGCGGGCGCAAAGAAGATGTCGAAAAATACTGCCTTGATAACTTTGTGTGGGAGGATGGCCAAATACGGACAAACCGTGATCAGACAAAAAACGAATCATGCAAAATGGTCACTGCTTTGATGAATTTTTATTTCATGGCGTTTTTTTTGATGAAAACCGGCCGTTGGAACGCGGAATGCTTCCGGAATGGATACAGTTCAAACACCAGGAAAAGGATTTTGACCAAGGCCGGGTTTTGGGCAGAGTCGTGGGCGGATAGTTTGGCTATTGCTGACCAGATGCCAGGCAACTATTTCGCATATACCGCATTTGACTGCACCCTAGACTTTCCTGATGCAAGGAGACTGGTGGAGTTTCTTCGCAAGCCAACTCCTATCAGAGATCTGATTTTGGCGGGTATGCCTGCCGACCATGTGAATCGCATTCTGCATGGCTCATTACGAGGCCCTGGGTTGTCGGAAATCATTGCGGATCGGCTAAACGTCATGATGCAAGGGCCATTACTTTACGACCCATCCCTTTTCCCGAATCCCAACCATCCTTCCAGGGATCGCGCCATGTACTTGATGAAAATCCCAAATATCTCTGCTGCGAATTTGAAATGCCTGAATCGGTGGTTGATTGAAGATGCTCTGCCGGGTCTTGTAAGTTCCAGGCAAAGCTATCCTCGGAATGCGTTGCGTCGGTCTGGAATCACTGCTTATTCTCTTCTTTTCGATGATCCCAATCGGGCTGCGCTGTATTTTAGCTCTGGCAAGAAAAGCGTCGAGACCATCTACAACACTCCTGCGCCCAAGAAATACTCCCGTGAGCACTGGACCATAGGCTACAACGCAATTTCCAAATCTCTTGGCACCGACAGGGCGTACCTGCTGCCTGCCGGTCACAAACTGGACGAGTTTCGGACGCCGGAAGTGGTTGAGATGGAAGGCAAAATCAGTGAAGACGCTGCCACTTTTGAGAACAGCGAAAAAGGCAAACCGAAACGCCGCGAGGGGTATTCTGCACAAAATCCTAAGTACACACCTGAAGAGCGGAAAGCCTTAACTGCGGAATATGAGCGGCGCATTTCATCCGGAGAAGAGCTTACACTCGCGGAATACGTAAAAGAAAAAAAGATGGGGATGACAACGCTAACTACGATGTTGCAGGCAGTGGGATTCAGACAGCACCGCACCGAGGAGGATGTCAGGCTGTTGGTGGAGGAATTCAAAGAAGAAGCTAAAAGAGGTGTATCCATCGACGAATTTGCATCAAAGAAGAATTTGCCGTCTCGCACGCTCTACCATTACCTGACGGATGCTGGTGTATCAAGTGACGGCCACACCGGGGATGAAGTCAAAGCGCTTCTGGAACAGCTCACACAAAGTGGTATGACGGACGCAGAATTCGCAAGGAACGGTGGATTCAGCCTGGCCACTCTCAGCAAATGGAAAGCGGACGCGGCCAAAAAAGCTACGGGTCATCAGAACGGATCGAGTGGCGATGTTAAAAATGGCACAGAACAGAAGAATGTTGTGGTCGATGACTATCAAACTTGCAAAAAAAATGATCCTGGCCTAACTCCTATGAAATTCGCCAAATTGCGTGGTATCCCATATAGCAGCTTACGCACACTTTTCGCGAGAGTAGGTGGCCTGCTTGCAAATGTAAAACGACACTCACGCGATGAGATTAGGCAGATTATTGAGGACTACGACAAAGCGCACGACGAAAACCCCGAACTTACGCGAGAAGATTATGCATTGAGATGCGGAATAACGGAGCATACCCTGAATACCTGGTTGTCGGACGGATTTCGGAAGTTGGTATTTTCTGACGATGGAGAAGGCCCGGATACCGATTCTGAGGAAGAGACGGAGGAGATGAATTAACCAGGGTTATGATGGCAGGACGAGTGCAAGCCACGGATATATTTTTTCTATTTTGCTTTTCCTACTGGTCCATGGTATCTGACTGGGCGGCCATGTTTAGTCAACTTGCCGACTTGGTAACGATGGCGTAAGTGCCGGTCCATGTCCCAGCCAACGAGGAAACGCACTTTCACTAATTCGACTTCGATCTTGTTCTGAGGAGGAGTTTGTCAAGGGTGTCATTGACTGCCAAGGGTTGGGCGTCCTGGAACAGCGCGGCCACTGCTACACTCTCCAAGTCGGGGCGGCGCTGGTTTCCTCCGTGACGCAAGGCGCACTTATGCTGGGATTTATCGAGGGGATGCGACGCTTGGCTTCGCCAGCGGCGGCGAGGAATGGGGTGACCCTCGAACGTGGTATTGTCTTTCCGATCAGACGCAACCACGCTTCGTGCATGAACGCGGGGGCCTGCAAAGTCCGGTTGAATGCTTTGCGCGCCATTTTGGACGCTGCCGGATAGCTTTGTTGGTCGGTGCAGATTTCCCTCGAATATGCGCCCTCGTCGCGACTTTCCATCCGCCCCGCCGCGCTCACAATACCTTTGCCGTTCTATTTTCAAAACAAGCTCTCGGTCAATTGATCCCGCAACGCCGTTGACTCGGCCGAGAGAAATTTCGGCCAAACTTGAAGGTGATGAACGCCAATATTGAAAACATTGATCGGCCCACATCTCAATGCAACGACGGTGCTAACCCGCTCCCAGAAATGGAGCGGTTGGTACGGGGGGAGCGCCTGCTGGAAATCTTTTGGCCGGATCCCGCAGGGCGACCAAGTATGGCTTGGCTACGTAAACAGGTCAAGGCGAGGCAGATTCCATTTGTAAAGCGGGGCCGGCGCGTTTGGTACGTTCCAAAAACCGTGAAGGCCTGGTTTGCCCTAAAGGAAACTAAGCCAATAATTATGCTTCAGCATGAGCATGACGTCGGGAGCGCCCAGACCGTGGATTAGTGGGATATTGGAGGAATTTCGTGGCTATCGGCATAATCCTCCCTTCATCCAAGAGGCCTTATTGAGCCGTCCGTTTCCCCCTTGCTCGTTTCACACCCGCGAAGCAAGTCGCGCCCCGGTGTTAAGTCCTCAAGGGGGAGTAGGCCGCCGACCCGCCAGGAGGCAGCACGCCCTGCCCCACACTCAACCCCACTTGTCCGTGGCAAAGGACGGGCGCCCGGTGCCCGCAAAACAGGGCTGTGGCCAGCCCAAATCCTCCTGGCGATCCATGTTGGCCCGCCACACCGAGCCTTAAGCAAAGGCGGAGGGCGGAAATATATTTTGGACGATCTTGACAGTTTCATCTATAGATGCCATATTGTGGTCATGGAAACATTGGAATCGCTGCCGACCGACGTCCGGGATTGGATTGAGTTCCTCCGAAAGTCATTGAAGGAGAATAGCTTGCGTCTTTCACCGACAGACTTGGCTAAATATACAGGAGTAGCATTCGAGCTGACTTTTACAGGTTCGCGCCGCGAGGAGAAGTTGGCCAATGCCATGGCGCGCGGCGTCTCGGTGCGTGAGAAGATGGCAACCGAGGAAGGCGGCAGCATGTCCGCTGAAGAGGCCGCCCGTTTCCTGGGGATGGTTAAGCAATCGGCGCTCAATCTCTATCACCAAGGCAAGCTCCTAGGCTGGCGATCGGAAAAGCAAGGTGCCGTCCGATTTCCGGTATGGCAGTTCCGCGACGGCGAGCGTTTGCCGGGCCTCGATCAGGTTCTGGCCAAGCTGTCGGCCAGCGGTATCCTGGACGATTGGGGGAAAATCGGCTTCTTCCTCCAGCAACACCGGCTTTCGGAATCACGGCGTCCGCTGGATTTGCTGCGGGAGAACAAGGTGGACCACGTGCTGCGCATCGCCGAAGCCTATGTCGAGTAGTCCAGCGGTTCGCACCCTGCGGCTCCCAGCACCGGGTTTCGATAAGCTTAAGATACCTCGCACGCGACAGCCGGGGCGAAATTGGTTCCGGGTCCATCAGACGGTCCATTCATCGCGTTATTTCAGCCTCAATCCTGCCCATCGTTTTTCGCACCAGGATTGCCCGTACCCGGTGCTGTATCTGGGCGTCAATATCGACACATGTCTGTTCGAGCGGTTTGGTGATGAAACCTACGACAGCGCGAAGGCGTTGCCGCAGTCCTTGTGGGACGCTCATTCCGTGTCCCTGCTGCAGGTCCCGGAAATCTGTCTTTGTGATCTCACGAAACCAGAGACGCTCAGCGCGCTCCGAGTGGATTTAACGGCGCTCATGAACGAAAAGCTGGACGTCCCTCAGGAATGGGGCGTTGCCATTCAAAAGCACCCGTCCAATTTTCAAGGCATCAAGTACAAGAGCCGGTTCAACGACCGGGCTTGCCTTGCCGTATTCCAACGCGACGGCCTGGAGAAATCCATGCCAGACTCCGCTCTGGGCGCGCTTTCGGCGGTGGACGAAGCTGCGGATTGGTTGGATAAGCACCGAGTTCGGCTCTACTGATGCGATCTGCTCCGAGTGGAACTGAGGAGATCGGCCAGCCGAATGGGGATTCGTCCCGCTGGCTGACAATTTGCCATCCGACTGCACAACGGCATGAACTTCACCTCCGTTAGCAATACCACACACGCTCCCATGACCCGACAGATATTCACTTTATTGAGTCCGAACCTGGCTCATTCGTTCGCTCACGGCCAGGAGCGGATTTCAGTGTTTTTTCATTTTGGCTCGATTCTCAATTGGACCATTGCGCCACGGGAAGCCTCATTTGGTCAAAAAAAAGCTCGTTTTCCGAGGGAAAACTGCCCCGCGAGTCGTGGTCAGAGCTTCGCCAATTTCCCCGAGGTGTTTGATGAGGTCTACGTGGGATATAGGTTTCTCTGGTTAACTCAACCATCGCAGCATCAGCCATATACGCATCATGGCATATAATACACAACCGATAGTGGTTTGGTTCTTCACTTTAGTTTACGTTAGTCTACTTTAGTTTATGTTCACAGCGTGGTTTTTTTAGTTTTTTTCAGTTTTGGGCATGCTTTGGACGCCAGCTTGGCCCCCTAACGGAAAGGGAGTGGGCGAATTTTGATGGCAAAGGAGAGCCAATGTCTCCAGGAAGGCCTTGGCCTATCATCAGCGCGATGAAGGGGTTGTGTCTGGAGGAACCGGAGCGGACGGCGCGCATGAAACGATTTCGCCTGTTGGTCATTCATGTGGCTGGGCGCATGAACCGCAACGATTGCGTGATGGGTTTGCGGCTGTGCAATAATACGGCGGCCATCAAGCGGATGCAGAAGATATGGAAAGTATTTGAGTTGCCGACGCAGGCGACCTCCGCCACGGCCTTGGGTCGGCGCGGCGGTTAGCCGGTGAGGAGAGCGACGGCGAAAACCGGCACTATAGAATGCTGGAATGTGGAAGCGTCTCTGCATCAGCAAGTTGCAATGCTTTTTGGCGATTAGGGCGCGGATTTTGCGCGGTCTCGCAGAAAAAAAACTTGGCCGCGCCGAAAAAAAACAGCGGCGGCGGCCCGCAAGGGGATTCTTTTTTGTCGCCATGAGCTTAGGCGAGGATTTGGGTTACTTGACCACTCTCCAGCGCCACTCCAGCGGGGTGAAAGCAAACCCCGGGCAATGGCTCCCTTGGAATTATAACCAAACGATCACCCCGCCCTCAACTGGCTGAGCACCGCCAGTCACCGACCCGCCGAAATCAAGGCCCTCGCAGAGCCCGTCGGGCTTTTTGCCCTTCCGCACGCTAACAGAAGCAACACCCTCCGCCGGGTCAAATCCGGTACATCGGCCCTTATGGAAATACTTGGTCTGCCAAAAATGGAATGCCGGTGATGGCTCCGCCCTGGGCCGAATTGGTGGCCTACGATTTGAACGAGGGCACGATCAAATGGCGCTCGCCGCTGGGGACCTACCCACCCCTCGCCGCCCAAGGGATCACGAACACCGGAAGCGTTCATCCTTAATCCGGCAGTTGGAAAGGCTTGGATTTGTTGTAATTCTAATTCACAGTCAAGTTGAGACTAATTATCCAAGGCCAAGCGGTCAGGCTGCGGAGCCGTTGCGCGTCGGCTGACATTTCACCCAATCCCTGCTTCAATCCCACGATGACCTGTTCCATGTTGGCACTCACGCGATTGGGGAATTCTTTTTCCCGCAAATCGTCCCAAACATGCTCCTGCGGATTGAGTTCGGGGGAGTAGGCGGGCAAACGGATCAAACGCAGGTTTTCTGGTATCTCCAAGTCCTTGCTTTTGTGCGAACTGGCTCCGTCCACAATCATCAGAATGAATTCATCCGGGTGCGCGGCGCTGACTTGGCTCAAAAATGCCTTCATCTCCAGGGTGTTCATCTTGGAAGTCAGGCACCAGTCCAGTTTGCCGTCCAGCGGGCTGACCGATCCATAGACATAGGTGAATTCACGCTCGTAACCATTGTAAACTTTGGGCCGGAGCGGGCTGGGAGCCCAGCAGCGGCGAAATCGAACCATCCGCCCAAAACGGGCCTCGTCCTGAAAACACAAGCGCACGGGGCGTTGGCGCACCTGCTCTGGTTTCAACTCGGCCGCCAGCAATTCGGGCAGCGTTTTTTTTTCCATTCCTCCTGCACGACGGGATCGCTCTTGGGATGCCGGGTGTCCGGAGCCACTTTGCGCCAGCGCTGCCGCCGGACCAGTCGATAGAAGACTTCGGGAGCGACCTTTCGGCCCAGCTTCTTCTCCAAATCCGCGCGCATGGCGGAGAGCACGATCAATTCGCCGGCTTCGGCCTTGGCCCGCCAACTGGCAACAAACTCCTTCTCCTGGGCGAGAGAAAGCAGGGCGTGACGGCGGCCGCCCCAAGATTTGCGAGGCCCCGGCTGGCCGGCGGGTTGGTCCCGCAACTGAGCTTGCAGCCGCGGAATGGTCGCCCGCCCGACTCCCAAGAAGGAGGCGGTTTTTTCCAGACTGGCCCCGAACAAGGCGGGCAGGAGCACGGCTTGGGCGGCGCGGAGTTGATGGAGGCCGGTGGCAGTGGCTACGAGCGCTTGCGCCCGGGCCACCAACGTTTGATCGATGCGGCGAGGTCTTGACATGCCGACAAATTAACAGAATTAGTCTCATCTTGAAAGTGAAATCGAATAAGTTCTTTATTTAATGCGGCATGAGTCTGCAAATCTCTCCGATTCCGGCTCACCCGCAGGGTGAGGATTTTTCCGCGTTGATTTCGTCCGCCGGCGCTGCGCTTCTACCGGTCATGGCGGTGGATACCGTGGGCCGGCGATTTCAGGTGGAGTGGGATCCCGCAGCCCCCGTCACGCCGCTGGGCCAGTTGGTTTTCTTTTGTCAGTTTCTGGCCGCGGGCGGGCTTTACTCCAAGTGGGTGGCGGATTGTCCGCTGCGCTACACCAGTCCAAATGCCCCCAGCCTGAAGGATTTGCTGGGCACTTGGGTTCTGGCCAGCTTGAGCGGAGCGTGGCGTTACGCGCATGTCACGGCCTTGCGCGGGGATCGGGTCAACCCAGAGGGACTGGGCATGGCCAAGGTGGTCAGCGAGGACAGCCTGCGCCGCGCTTTTGAGCATCAGGATGGAAGCGCCCTAGCCGCCTGGCAGACGGAGGCGTTGCTGGGCACGTATGCGCCCGCGCTGGCACAGCCTTGGATTGCGGATCTGGATGTGACCGTCAAACCCATTTACGGCCATCAGGAGGATGCCGAGTTGGGGTATAATCCGCACAAGCCGGGGCGTCCGAGTCATGCGTATCACACCGTTTTCCTGCGGACCTTGCGGGTGGCGCTGGATGTGGAGGTGCGTTCGGGCAAGGAACACGCCTGCCTGCATGGCCTCTCCAATCTGTGGCGGGTGTGGGATCGGCTCACGCCGGGCCAGCGTCCCTGGCTGGTGTGCGGCGATGCCAATTACGGCAATGAGCGGCTGATGGCCCAATGCGAGGAGCGCGGACAAAAGTATTTGTTCCGGCAGCGCAGCACCAAGGGAGTCCGGCAACTGGTCCGGTGGCTGGAAGGCCAAGGGGGCTGGCAGCCCCTGACGGAGGGGTGGTCAGGCGCGGAGGGTCAGTTGCAACTGACGGGTTGGACCCGCAAACGGCGCACCGTGGTTCTGCGGCGCAAACGTCCGGACCAGTCCGGTCTGGCCAGCCTGCCCCTGCTGGCGGACAGGGGCGTCGAAGTGGTCAGCGGTCCCGTCTATGAATATGTCGTGCTGGTGACCAGCCTGGAGGAAAACCTGCTGACCATGTCCCATCTCTACCGTCAGCGGGCAGACGTGGAGAACGCCTACGATGAACTTAAAAACCAGTGGGGCTGGGGCGGATTTACCACCCGCGACCTCTTGCGCTGCCAGATCGCGGCCAGAATGGTGGCACTGGTTTACAACTGGTGGAACTTGTTTGTGCGTTGCGCGGAACCGGCGCGGGCGCGGGAGGCGATCACCAGCCGCCCCATGCTGTTGCATGCGGTCGGACGCCTCATCAAAAGCGGGGGCCAGACCACCCTGCGTCTGACCCAGCACGCGGAAGCCAGCCATATCCAAAGCGTTTTGAGCAAGCTGAGTCTGTTTCTCAGCGGGCTGCTCAATGCTGCGGAGCAGTTGAAGCCCGAAGAGCGCTGGCGGCGGATTTGGCACCGAATTCTGGAACCCTACCGTTTGCCAGCGGCGGCGTGGCTGGCCCCCAGTGGCTGAAATGGAGGGTGGAAGCCCAAAAAAATCAAATCCAAACGTCCGCCGCAAAATTTTACGCGGCGGAATCAGCGGAGCTTTGATCGCTAACTGCCGTTTTTAGGTTCATGCGAGGAATGGCCCCATCGTGACTGCGGGTGGATCGGTCTTCATCGGGTCAACGGGAGACCGTTATATCCACGCCTTCGACAAGGACACTGGGAAAGTCATTTGGGAAACGCAAATCGAAGCGAGTCCGGATGGAATTCCAGCCGTGTACGAGGTTGGCGGGCGTCAATACGTGGCCTTCTCGGCTGGAGGCCGCAAGCAGGGTTACTACGTTTTTGCGCTGCCTACTGCCAGGGCCGTGAGATAGACGACACTCCGCACCCAAGGAACAGCCGCGAAAAATCGCAAAAATCACAAAATGAAACGCCCGAAGGACCGGGTTTACATGATGAGAATCAGAATCCATTCCCCATCCTGTGTATAATTTTTGTGTCTTTTGCGCCTTTTCGCGGCTAATTTTACAATAAGTCAGTCTCCGCCATTCACCGGCCTCGCGCGACTTTCCGCACCAGCCGCATCGCTTCGAGAGACTTCTCCGAGAAGGTTCCGTCCTCATACATGAGAAGGCAGAAGCTCAACGCGATCTTCCTGGCCACGGCTTCTTCAACCATTGAAGTGAGTTGCTCATTCGTGTACTGCGGCGGGTGAATGGTGGTATCCGGCCGGGAGACGCCCCAATCCGGGCCATCCAGCACGAAACAGCCGTGCGCCTGCAGCCCCTGGTGCGGGCCTTTTTTGTAGAGGCCATCGGCGGCGCCGCGCTCCGGGCCGTTTGGATAGCGAGTTCCCGCGCCATTGTTAAGCCCCGTGAAACCTTCGCCAAACTGATAATCCTGAAACTCCGTCAGCCGGGGCCGCACCCAGTCATTGATGGAAATGATGCGGTCGGGATTGCCGGCCTTCAACTGCCGCGCGATCACTTCGTAGGGCTTCGGATACTCGCCCTCGTCATCCAGCCAGCCTGCCAGTCCTTTGCCGTAGCGCAGCCCGACCTCCGTGATGATTTCGCCCCAATGTTTGCGGAAGGTTGGGTCCATGCCCCAGTTGTTGGGATCGCCGTCGCCCCATTCTCTCGCCTGCCACTCCTTGTCGCCGCGTCCGCAATGGTAATAGAGGATCAGTTTGATGTCACGCTTTCCCAGCGCGCTGATCAAGTCGCCGATCAGATCGCGCTTGGACGTCCGACCGGGGAGCACGTCGTCCACCGCCTTGATGGGTGCCGGGAAGTAGTGGCTGCGCCAGGTGGGGGACCAGATCACATAGCCCGCCCCGATTTCCTGCACGGTGGCGGCGAATTTCTCCACATCGAAGTCGTCAATCATTTGCGGCCATTTCTTCTTCGGGCCGTGCTGCGGATAGCCCCACTCGCCCCACTGGAGAAAGACGCCATACTTCGCATCCGCGAACCACTTCGTGCTCGAACGGAACTCCCGCGCGCGCTTGTCCAGATCCGCGCGGGTCGTGGCCGTGGCGAGTTCCAAACTCACGAGCGCCATGCCGTTCAACTTGGCGGTGGCAGCGCCTTTGGGCGCCGGGCTGCGCACCGTAATGGCGCTCGCGCCCTCGGGCAGCGAGAGGGCGCCCGGAACGCGCAGCCGGTTCCAGTTGTTCCCCCAATGGTCGTTGCCGGCCGGCAAGGTCAATTCCAGGCGGTTCAGCGGGCCGATGATCTCAATCGTGGAGCCAGGCTCTCCGCTGACCAACGCGTCAACGACGTAACTGCCGGCCGCCGGGACCGTCATGGTCCACCGGAAAAACTGTTCCGGCGTATTCCATCCCTGCACCCACATGCCGCGCGCGCTGCTCTCACGCAGGGAAGCCGTGTACTCGGCCAGCGGCGCTTTCAGGAAGTTCAAATCGCCCGGATTGAGAACGACCGCCAGTTTCTGCGGGACTAAAGACCCCGTCTCCGGTTGAACCGCTCCTTCCGTCCAGGAAGCAATCGCAAGCAAAAAGGCAACGGTAAACATGAAGCCTTGGAAAACAGGTTTCACCCAATGGTTTTTCAACGAATTGATCATTTGCATCTCCTTGTTTTTTGTTATTGAGTTTCGCACAAATTTATTTCAACAGGCTGCCATGAGCGGCAGACATCGGTTGTAGATTTTTAACATCTTCTTTGAGACCCTTTAACACTTCCATAGAAGATGGTAAAATAGTGCCATCAGGGTGAATCATCACATTGATCGTAATGGCTACTCCTCTTTCTATCGCCTTCGACACATAGGGGGATAGTTGATTGCGGGTCAGCGCCGTTTTTTTATTGTTGGAATCCATCCACCAGTTGTCTTCCATCAGGATCAACAAATGACTCTGGAGGCCGGCGATGGGACCTTCCGGCGCAAAACGGCTGGAAGGCATCGTAGTCAACCCTGCTACTTCCCCTGCCCAAAAATCCTGCCATTCCGTATCTTGGGGGTAAACCCAATAGTTTAAAGCAATGAGGCGATTAGGGTTCCCAGCTTTACACGCCCGGTAAAATGCCTCAGAGTCGTAATTGGGATTGTTGTGAGTGGTGGTCCAACCACCGTCAAACCAATAGCCAGAAACCTTTTCTCCATACCTCTTCCCTATTTCTGTCATAATATCTAAGGAGCGCTGACCTTCATAAAGCATCAACTTAATACCTCTGGCGTTCAGGGAATCAGCGATTTCCATTACAAGGTCTCTCCCTGTGGTTTCCCGCGGCCATGGTTCACTATGCCTTAAGGCAAACAAAACGTATCCGGCGCCCATCTCTTCAACCATAGCAGAAAATTTTTGAACATCTAAATTTTTAACCATTTCCTCTAAAGGTACGTGGTTGTTATTTTGATCCACTGCGTTTGGAAACCAGTGAAACATCACACCATATTTGGCCTTTAACATCCAGTCCGTGCTGGGTCTGGCCGCCCTGGCCCGTTTGGCATTTGCCAAAATACCAGCTTCTGCCGACACGGGGAATATTTCCAATGCACGAATTCCCATCACACGTTGATCCACGGAGGCTCCAATGGATTTCAATTGAATCTTCTGTTGTCCCGCGGGCAGCGATAACTCTCCTGGAATAGCATGCCTCTCGTATTTATAAGTGGGCCCGAAAGTTTCCCTAAGTTTAAATGTTATTTCCGCGCCCGATTCGGAATGGATGCTCATTTCTGTGCCTGCGGAAGCATGGGAAACCGTGTATAGAATATTGAACTTATATTTACCCGCTTCCTTTACATCCACCAACCAAGTCATGGAACTTTGGCCAGTCCAGATACCGGCTCCATTCTCAATCTTGATGGACCCTTCTGATTGCGTGGTTTTGTCAGCAAAGAGTCGGGATACATCATCGGTTTTAACGTTGATTTGCGCCGCGGCCCAAAGAGGCATAACCAGAACAACTAAAAATATTTTTAATAAGAAGCTGCTTCTTCGCGCCGCCCGTTTTTGGACGCTGTGCGGGTGAAGAAAAATTGCTTTCAGGGCATTGACTGTCTCCATGGCGTATCCTTCGTGTTTTTCTGTGCTCATATCTTTGTGAATTGTGAATTGTGTCTTGTCATAAACTGCTTCATTCGCCTCCTCACGGCCCAGCGTGAGGCGCTGAGGTTGGATTTATTGTTCTTTCATGTGCTTGTTGATGGCAAGCAATACATTCATGGAGGACTCACTGATGGTTCCATCCTGATATATCAGCACGTTCAGTGTAACCGGTCCTTTGCCGGCGCATGCATCCATAAAAGACAACAAGGCCGGCGTACTCAGAACAGGTGCCTGGATGGGTTTGTCCTCTTGGGTATGCACCCAGTCCCCTTCCAGTGCCAGCAGAGCATGGTATTGCAGGCTTTCGCCGGGACCGCTCTGAATGATGCGGTTCTGTGGAGGCACCCCTAGACTATATATTTCGGACGCCCAATAGTCCTGCCAGGGTGTGACAATCGGATAAAGCCAGCTATTCAGGGCAAGCAGGCGTGCTGGATTCCCTGCTTTGCTCGCCCGGTAGAAACTCTCGAATGGGAAATCGCGGTAGCGCTCAAATGCCTGGTACCAGCCGTCCAACCAGTATCCGCTAATCTTATCGCCATATCTGTTTCCGATCTCTTTAATCAGCTTAAGATTGATATCGGCAAACTCCTGGTCCCCGGCCTTGCCCACCTTGGCATAGGTATGCGTGGCCAGATAAAGCAGGAATCTGATGCCGCGCTTGTTTAATCCATCAGCGATTTCCGCGATCAAATCGCGTTCCGTGGTCTGTCCGGGGTGGACCTTCTCCCATTCCTTCAAGGGCGCGGGGAAGTGAGGTTCGGCGTGGTTGCCGGTGAATAGGACATAGCTCGCGCCAGTTTGCCCGACCATCCGGACAAATGCGTCCACGTCAAAATCCTTCACCGCATCTTTGTAGGGACGGATGTGCCCGGTGCGCGGGGCTGTCTGCGCTGTCCAGTGAAACATCACCCCGTAACGCATTTTAGCGAACCAGTCGGTGTTCGGACGTGACTGGATCGCATTACGAATCTCCGCGGCAATCTTGTCTCGGTCCCCCAGTCGCTGCAGCTCCAGGGCGTAACACACCAGTGCCTTGTCTTTGGCGGCATTAAGGGTGCGCAGGGAGACTTTAACGGATTTGTTGGCTACGTGGAGGATCCCCGGCATTTTCCTCCGCTCGAAGGAGTTCTGGTACCACTGCCCCGATTCTGAGTAAACGCCCGATGTTTGGGGCAGCGTATCCGCCAGCGTGCTTCCCTCGCACCCTACTTCGATTGGGTTATCACCATCATGCGCCGCATAGCCAACGATCACTTCATACTCGCCCGCCTCGGGGACAGTGACTTGCCACGTCAACTCGCCTCGCCCCTTGATCACTTTCTGGGCTGCGAGTGTCTGGATGTCTCCTTGCTGGCTGGAGGTCTGGACGACGAAGAGTGGGATCTCATACTTCGTGGTGGTGGAAAAGGATGGCGCATCCGCGCCGCGGGTAGTGCGGCCGGCGCAGACCGTCAGCGCGACCGCGAAGGCGATCAGAAGCCGCTGGGCGAGTCCGACCGCCGCGTGTGAATCCCTAAAGCATCTCCTGGCCAATATTGTCCGGCCTTCTATGTGCATGGTTTGTTTTATCATAATATGCCAAATTCCTTCACCCAGTTTCTAATTGCCTCGGATGGCTTTGCGCACCGCGTCAAGTTGCCTGAGTGTCGCGGGCGAAGCGGTCCCGTCGAGATAAACGCCAATATTCAGAGTCACCGGAGCGCGCTTGCGATTGCAATCCATTATGTAATCCGCCAATTCCCGGTCGCCGAACAGCGGCGCATGAATTTCTGAATCGAGTCGAGTATGCATCCATGGGTCGTCGGTGAAGATCATCACATGCGGCTGCAATCCGCTCTGCGGGCCGGAGCCGTCGAAATAGCCTTTTTCGGGCAGCCTCGTTAATGCGCCGGCCACTTCCCCTGCCCAGTATTCCTGAAAGTCGGTGGACTTCGGCAAGATCCAACTGTTCCAGGCTACGATCCGGTCAGGATGGCCGGCCTTGGTAGCGTTGTATAGCTCCTCAAACGGTTGCAAAGGATAGCGGTCATCAAACCACCAACCCGCCAACTTTGTGCCGTAGCGCAAGCCAGCTTCCCGAAGAATCGCGGCTTCATGCGCGAAGAACGGGGATTTGTCGCCTTGCAGGAATCCGGATGCTTTCGCCCACGCCGGATCGCCCACTCCGTGGTGATAGTAAAAAATCAGCTTGATGCCTCTTTGCGCGAGCGCATCAGCGAGTTCGCCGGGCAGATCGCGAATGCAGGTGCGGTCCGGCGCCACCGCATTTACCGTTTGGAACGGTGCGGGGAATTTCTGAATTCCATGCGCCAGCGTGAATACGAGATAGCCGGCGCCCGTCGCCTGAACCATATCGGCAAAACGAGGAACGTCGAAATCCTGAACTGCATCGCAAAACGGCGGCGACGCTCCGGTGCGCGGCGCCGTCCCCGCGGCCCAATGCACCATCAGGCCATACTTGGCCTGGCGGAACCAGCCGGTTGAAGCGCGTGCCTTGCGGGCGCGCTCGGCCACAGCGGCGAGCGCTGCTTTCGCCTGCGGCGAGTAGAGGTACAAGCCGTACAGGCGCAGGATTTCACCGCTTTTCGATTTGATGGCGTGCAGGGTGATTGAATTCAACCCTTTGCGCAGATGCGAGTTCCCATCGAGGTCCCGCTTTTCAAAGTTCTCCCAACCCCCAAACATGCCGGTTGTTTCCCGCGTCATGCCCGCGACTTTGCCGCTGTCGCTCGTAATCTCGAACTGCGACCCCGCATTGCCTGGCGGACAGGAGTAGGTCATGGCTAAGGCGTAGTCGCCGGTGGCCGGCGCCCGCACTCGCCACGTTACCGAAGCATCCACATTTGTCCAACCCTCGATCCAGTCTGGCCCTGGATTATACCGTAGCCCGCCCCCTAGTTTGGCGTTGTCCCCTTGTAGCAAAATGAAGTGAGATGGTTCGGCATCAACGATGCGTGGTTGCGCCAAGTCGGCCACATTGCCTGCAAACTCCAGAACCACAATAGTGTCAATGTCGTTGGGACGTTGGTTCTCCGGAACCACGATCAAGAGGCCCCAAGGAGCCTGGTCCACGCGGACAGGCGATCCATCGAGCAGCGACGACTTCTCGATCGGATGGTTGATCACCGCAGGGAGTGAAACATTGTTCTTGCCTGCCCAGTCCAGCACATGCACATAGACCTTGTTATCCGCGTACAGGCTCACGTATTGCTTGGTTGAGTCAAAGGGCCCGCTTTGCTTTCCCTCGATTGATTGCCGGTTCCTCGAAATCCACTCTATCACCTGCGCCGTCCTGTCCGGCCCGCTGATATCAACTTTCCCGATGACGGTCTTGCGGGATTCCGCCGCGCGGACGACCCGCTGGATGACTGTATTAGCAGCGTTTGGATCGGCCAAGCCATTGAGGGAACAGGCTAGGAGAAATGCCAAAAAGGTGGGAGCTTTTTTCAGCTTAACCCGAATTCCGAAGTAGACTACGAGATTTAACATAACGCATTGAATTACAGGCGATTAGAAGGCAAAACCTTACTTCGGCGAGGTTCGCTTTCCGCCACGCAAACCATTGATAATGAGTGGATAGCATCAAATTAAAGTTTCAACCTCGGAGTTCGGGCTTAATCAAGGTGAAGCCATCGTGGCAATTGCGAAGGGGTGCAGGACAAAATTGTTGGACGCAAGCATGGAGACATCGGAGCGCCGAGTTGCACTCGGCTTTTCCCTGCAATTCCCTCTGCAAGCCGGCTGCAAGCAACATCCTCCGCAGCCAACCTGCTGTTCTCACGTTGTTGCTCGTGATGTTGGCGCTTCGCAAAGACGGTTTCATTCCGACACGTTTTGCCGGAAAGCACCTAGTAAAACAATGGACAAATCCTCATTTTTCATGCCCGATTTGTAACGGGTGCAGGATAAAAAGTTTCTTTGCCTTCCTGCGCCTGAGGTTGGCGGTTTCCGCATCCACCGGGGCCGTCACCAGGCGGACGCGGGTGCGCGCGGCATTGTTGAGCAGCACCTCCAGGTCCAGTTGACCCTCCCGCTTGAGCAAAGCCGGCAAATCAATGGGTTGGAGGGTTTTGAGGTCGAGGTAAACCGTTCCGGTCTTGTGACGATAACTGCAGTCGGCCCCCGCCTCCCGGTGTCTTTGGATTTCATCCAAGAGCAGATAGCCGCGATCGCGCAACACCAGGTCGCCTTCCTGGAGCGGCAACTCCGGGGCGGCCGCCAGGTCGTTTTTGCTGTAAGGGTCAATGGAAAAGCCGATGAGTCGGCGGTCGAGCAAATTGTAGGTGGCCTGGATTCTGGCGTTGCAGACCTGGGATTGGCCGTTGGCCACGCCCGAAAAATCGACAAAGAGATGGTCGGGGAGCTTGATAATCGTGCTGTCTTGCACGAGCACCCGGCGATAGCCGCGAAAGAGCGGCGTCATTTCCGACTGGGGAGATTTGTTCCCGAAGATCTTCTCCCCCCATCACCTCTTCCAAGAGCCGCTGTAGGAGGTGGTGGAAAGCCGGGTTCAGGCGGAGGTGGACGGCCTGGCGGGAGGGGGCGCTGCTGGAAATAGTCTCAATATGGGAGGCCAGATCGTTGCAACTGGGAGACCCCTGAGGGCACTCCTCACAGACGGAGGCGAGCAAAGCCACGACATCAATTTTCCGAGGAGCGCGCCGGGTGAAGTTCAAATCTCGGGCCAACTGGAGGAGGTAGGCTTCGGTGAAGACGACCGTGCCCAGGGAAAGATGTTTTGCGGTGCCAGCAGGCGGAACGGTGGGAGTGGTTCTTTTTTTTGAGACATTCCTCGATAATAGTATAAATACTATTATAATTGATAGCAGAATTATGGGACACAAAATCAAAATCCAACGGGTAGAAAGGGGGACAACGAAATCTTACTACGTCAACTTCCCGGCGGTGTTGGCGGAGGCGGCCCGGATCGAAAAAGGAGAGGAACTGGAGTGGTTGATGGACGACAAAAACACCTTCATTCTCCGCCGCGTCCGTCCAAAAAAATCGATCCTGAAGCGGAAGACACGCTTAACTTGACGCACATGCCCTTCGGGGAGGGCTGCGATGTCAAGCCCGTGCGCTTGCCGCCATCGAAGGCGGGTTCGGCCCCGCGCATGGTTCCGACGAAACCACACGCCAAAAAGGCGACCGCCGCCACGGCGAGGAGTTTTGCCGGCCTGGTTGATTGAGAACTTGCTGCATTCATAATTTCAAATGGTTGATTGCCTGAAAAGTGAGGACAATCAATTGGCATCAATAGTCAGGACTGACATCCGCCCGTCAACTCCGGAATTTGCATCCCAACTGGATGAGATAGGCCTTGCTGAATATGGCGGTGTCCCGCGCGCTCATCGGCGCGTTG
>Ga0182024_10010736_pt1 | contig 18604 bp, 15 predicted proteins | sample P32metaG_FD_120480 | JGI IMG/M metagenome (GOLD analysis project Ga0182024, IMG submission 120480) | Permafrost microbial communities from Stordalen Mire, Sweden - P3-2 metaG (Illumina Assembly) | ecosystem: Environmental > Terrestrial > Soil > Wetlands > Permafrost | place: Sweden: Stordalen... | reverse complement strand
CTTTCCTTCCGTCCTTGCTCTTGGCACTCTCGCTCATGGCGGCCTCCTCTTGCTCAACCCGATCTTCTGATCGGGCGAGGTGAGCCGCCACTCAAATCTCAACAACCTTCAGGACATCGCCATGGCACCGACCAAGCCGCTCAGTAGAATCGGGTACATCAGAACTCAAAACCGTACCCTCCTTAGCAGCTACTGGAAACCATCAGCTAGCAGTCGGGCGCGCCGTCGATACCTTCATCGGCAAAGTCACTTCGCGCGCGTAGCAACAGATTTCAGATCACTTTATCGCGGCGCAGTTGCTCGAGGTCTTTCGCCGATACGCCCAGTACCTCGCCATAGATGCGATGGTTGTCATGCCCGACGCGCACCGAACCGCGCCAAATCTTCCCCGGCGTCATCGAGAACTGCGGTGCAATGCCGATACCCTTCACGCGCCCGACCTGCTCGTCCTCCCATTCGAGGTGCACTTCACGCGTCTTGTATTGCGAGTTCGCCGCGATGTCCTTGCTCGACATGATCGGCGAGCACGGCACTTTCACTTCGTTCATCGCTTTGACGACTTCGTCAGCGGTGCGTTCATTGATCCATCCGCGTAGGATCGCGTCCCATTCGATTCCCTCGATGGTTTCGATCTGGATGCGTGCGTTTTTCCATTTCTTTTCCGCGGGATCGAGGCCCATCACGCGAGTCACTGCGTCGAACTTTTCCTCGCCGAGCGCGCCGAGCACGATCCATCCATCCTTCGCCTGAAACGCGTCGAGGGGCTGAAACCCCTGCGCGCGATTGCCCGATCGTTCACGCACGATGTCTTTCTGAAAATACTCCAGCATCGTGCCGCCGAGCGTTTTGTGAATCGCCTCGTACTGCGCGACGTCGATCGATTGCCCCTTTCCCGTCGAGCGCGCATAGGTCAGGCCCGCGAGCGAGGACCACAACGCGAACATCGCGGTCATGTAGTCGCCGATCCAGGGCGCCGCGCGCATCGGAGGTTCCGGATCGGCCGAGCCGGTTTGATACATCGTGCCGGCGACCGCCTGCCCTACGATGTCGTAGGAAGCGCGATTGACCCAGTCCGGGTCGCCGCTCTGACCGAACCCCGAAACGTGCGTGATGACGAGTTTCGGGTTGACCTTCAACACGCTGGCATCGTCGAGGCCCCATCGCGAATACGAGCCCGGCTTGGAACTCTCCATCCAGATGTCGGCGCGCGCGATCATCTTTAGGAAGAGTTCCTTGCCCTTGGGCTTGGAAAAATCGAGCGTGACCAGGAAGACGTTGCGCCGTTCCTGCACGAACGTGGTCGCGACCGAATCGCCGCCGTCTTTCGCGTCGAGGCGCACGCCGATGGTGCGCCATCCTGCATCGCCGGTGCCCGGCCGTTCGATCTGGATGACCTCGGCGCCCATTTCAGCCGCCAATTCAGCCGCAAACGGCTGCGCGATGAGCGTCCCGGTCGAAACAATTTTCACGCCCTGCAACGGGCCAAAAGCCTCGGGGACCAGAGTCTTTTCAGGCATTCCATCCGCCTCGTGGTAGAGTTATTGATGAGCGGGATCATGCCGTGTTTCGCGCCGGCTGGGCAACCAAGGCGGGCGTTTGGCGCAGCTTCGGCATGGCGTTGGCCGCCTTCCGAGCGCGGGTTATTATGATTACAGATTTCGCCGCATGAACGCCTCCATTAACAATCGCGAACTAACCTACAAAGCGGTCGCCGGGCTGGCCGGCGGCGCGCTCGGATGGCTTCCCGTCGAGCTCGCCAGCCACGGCCGCAACCTGACCGACGTGATGAGCACCGGCGACATCATCGCCGCCTACGTCACGATGGCGATTTTGTCGGGGATGATCGGCGGGCTCATCCTGGCCTCGGACGAGCAGAAGTTTGAACTCACGCCGACGGTCCGCAACCGTTTCGTCCTCGGCTTCGGGGTATGCTTCATCCTCGCGATTCCGGCGAACTATTACTCGAACATCGCTTTCTCGGCGATCCTGGATTACGGCGGATGGGGTACCGGCCATCAGGGTTCGATCTTCTTTCTCGTCTTCGGACGCGTCGTTTCGTGGATGATGATGGGCACCATGCTCGGCGCGGGCGTCGGCATCGCGGGATTTTTCGGATCCGCGATTCCACCGATCAGAGCGATGGTCGGATCGATCAGTTTCCCGGCCATCAACATCATCAAAGGTGCGGCCGGAGGATGGATCGGCGGACTCGCCGGCGGTCTGACCTTCGACCTCATCAATCAAGTGACGGGCGGCGGACTTGCCTCGCGATTGATCGGGCTAAGCCTCATCGGATTGGCGATCGGATTGCTGATCGGGCTGGTTCAGGAGTTAACCAAGGCGGCATGGCTGACCGTCGATGCGGGACGCCTGAAAGGTAGGCAATATCGCCTCGAAGGCGGAGTGTCTTCGATCGGCCGCGCCGAGGAAAATCCGGTCGGCCTGTTCGGCGACAGCGCGGTGCAGGCGCGCCACGCGGTGATCGAGCGGCGCGGCACCGATTACCTCTTGCGCGGCCTCGCAGTCGCGGATGGAACCTTCCTCAATGGCGAGCGCATCGAAAGCGCGACCCTTAAAGACGGCGATCGCATCCGCATCGGATCGTACGAGCTGAGTTTCCATCTGCGCGGCGTGAAGCCGTCGATGACCGTGGAAAGCGGCCCATCGCGCGCCTATGCAGCGGCGCAATCTGTCATATCAAACGGCGGTGGCGCCGTGCTGGTCGATGCGAACGGCAAAAGCTTCCCGATTCGACCGGGCGCGGAAACGAAGATCGGGCGCGCGACCGACAACGACATCGTGCTGGGAGATTCCTCGGTCTCGCGTCATCATGCGGCGATCGAATCCACCAACGGCACCTTCCGAATGCGCGACCTCGGCAGTCAGAACGGCACCTTCGTGCGCGGTGAACGGGTTAGCGAAGCTCCACTGAATAACGGGGACCCGGTGCGGGTGGGAGACGCTTCGTTTACCTTCCGTGCCTGACGCGGATTTTTACGCCAGGCCGCGCTTCTGCTCCAGATGCGGATTGCCAGTAGTCGTCGAAGCGGCGAGCTTCTGCAAAGACTGCGGCGCCGCGCTCGATGCGAGCGGGCCCATTCGCCGCGATATCGGCATGCGTCCGCTGATCGCGTTCGCGCTGAGCATCATTCCCGGACTCGGCCACATCTACCAGGGACGCGCGATGCGCGGGGTAGTATGGTTTTTCGGCGTGTCGATTGCATATGGCGCCGGACCAATCGGCTATCTGCTACATTTGATTTGCGCGGTGAGCGCGGCCTCATATGGATCAAATCGCAACGACGAACGCAGGCGCAGAAGGCGCGGGAGGATCGATCGCGTCTCCGCGAACTTTTGACGGTCGGCGATCAGGCTAGACGATTCGATTAGATGATACCGGCCAACTCCATAATCGGCGGACGCTATCGCGTCACCAAACCGCTCGGCGGCGGCGGCATGAAACTCGTCTACCTCGCTGAGGATATGCGGCTCGCGTCGCGGCCGTGCGCCCTCGCCGAAATGGTCGACAGCTTCACCGATCCGACGATGCAGCAGCAGGCGGTCGCCGCGTTTCAGCGCGAGGCCGACATGCTCGCGCAACTCAGCAACGAGCACATCCCGCGCGTTTTCGATCGCTTCAGCGAACAGAATCGCCATTACCTGGTGATGGAGTATGTCGAAGGCGTCACGCTCGAAGACGAACTCAAGCAACACGGCGGCAAGCTCGATGAGGCGCGCGTCATCGACATTGCGCTGCAAATCCTCGAGACGCTGCATTACCTGCACAACCTCGAACCGTCGGTGGTGTATCGCGATCTGAAGCCGTCGAACGTGATGCTAGGGCGCAATGGGCAGGTCAAGCTGATCGATTTCGGCATCGCGCGATTTTTCCTGCCGCAAAGCAACGCCACCATGATCGGGACGCAGGGCTACGCGCCTCCGGAGCAGTATCGCGGGCGCGCTGAGGCACGCTCGGATTTGTATGCGCTCGGCGCCACGATGCATCATGCGCTGTCAGGCCGCGATCCCGCGGCGGAACCGCCGTTCAGTTTTCCTAAAATCAAAACGCTCTGCCCGAACATCAATCCCGCCCTCGCCGAGGTCGTCGATCAGGCTCTTGAGTATGACGTCGTGCATCGGATGGCCGACGCGCAGGAATTCAAGGAGCGCTTGCTCGCGATCAAGGCCGGAACTGCCACCGGGCCTGTCAATGGTCAGACGACGTCGCGGCGCCTGTCCGGCAGACCGCAGATGCGACTGCCGCTGGGTGGCAGCGCGGCACCGTCGAAGTCGGCGCCCGAGGACGCCACCGTCATCCTGCGGGCGCAAGATATGCCGAGCGACATGCGCTGTCCGTCGTGCCGCAGAAATATTCCGGCGGATTCGCGATTCTGTTCATTCTGCGGCGCCGGCGTTACTCCCGCGATGATCGCCAATGGCGGCAGCGCGGCCGAGTCCGCCACCACCGTGCTTCCGGAGCGGACTACATCATCGCGACCGGATTTTTCGCGCAGCGTCGATCAACATCCGAACTGGCGACCTGCGCGGCGCGATCCGCGCCCGATACGTTTCATCGCCACGATGGTCGCGGGTCTCGTCTTCATCGCGATCGCAGTCGGCGCCGTGGTGAACTATCTACAGCAAGTGGCGCATCAACGGGTCGAGTCATCCGCGCCGAGCGGACCGATGCCTCCCGAGGCATACGCTCCTCCCGACGCTGTTCCGCCCGGTTACGAAAATCCGCGCCCCGACACCGCCGAGCCCGAGCATACTTCGGCGCTCGCCGTCACGCTGCGCGAGTGGCTGAACGTTCAGGGTTACGAGGCGGTGCACTTCAGCCTCAACGGCAACACGGTTATCTTGTGGGGCGTGGTGCCTGACGAATTCGAGCGGCGATGGGTGAGGTCGCAGGCGACGATGCTGACCGGTGCGACCAGCGTCATCGATCACATGGTCATTCGACCCAATCCCGACGCCTCAAGTGAGCCTTGATATTGCGATGATCATCGATCTGCATGTCCATACGCATCTTTCTGATGATTCGAAGACCGCGCCGGAGAAATATATCGAGGCTGCGATCAAAAGCGGCGCGGGCCTGGGAGCCATTTGCTTCACCGAACATCGCAAGTTCCCGCGCGATCCCGCGGTAGATAATCTCTACTCCGAGTTATTCGACAATCACGGCATTCTGATCATCAAAGGCGTCGAGGCTGATACCGACCTCGGCCATCTGCTGCTGTTCGGTCTCAATGACGAGGTGATGCGTCGCTTCGATCCCGAGCATCGCCTGCTCAAGAGCGCGCATCTCATCGACGTGATTTACAAGGAAGGCGGCATCGCGATCCCGGCGCATCCGTTTCGCGATTCAGGTTATGGCGTGCGGCTCGACGACCTGGTCGCCAAGCATGGCAGCGCGCTGTCGGCGGTCGAAGCCATCAACGGACAGAACTCGCCGTCTGAGAATGAGCGCGCGGTCGCCGCAGCGGAGAAGCTAGGTTTGACAGCGCTCGGCGGCAGCGATGCGCATTTCCCAACGCCGCATTGGTTCCTGACCTGCGCGACTGAACTGGAGCGGCCGATCAAAAACGTCGAGGAGCTATGCGTCGAGCTCCGCGCCGGCCGCGCCCGCCCCTACCACTTCCCGCGTCCCGCCTGATTTCTAGAGTGTCGCAGGCTTTCCGTTAGCTTCGCCGAGAGCGCGGGAAAAATGCCGCAGATCGGAGGCGCGCCCCGCAATAACGAGTAGATCGCCGGCCTTGAGGACGCGGTCCGGTGCAATCGGAACGAAACCCGACTCAGGATCGTCGACATCGCGAAGCGCGAGGACGGTGACGCCGAACCGCGCGCGAGGATCGAGCGTGCGAAGCGTCTGACCTGCCGATGCGGGTGGGACCTCGACGCGCGTCACGCGGTATCCAGTGGCCCAATGAATATTCGAATCACCACGCGCGATCGAAGTCAGTGATAGTGCGACGCGATTGAGAGCCTGCGCCACATGACGCCGCGTCACAAGTCCGAGGAATTGCCCGTCACGCGTGCGATCGGCGACCGGAACTTCCTCCAGCCCGTCGACGCCCATCAACTCGCTAGCCGCATCGAGGGTCATCTCGGGCAACACCAGCGGCGGATTGCGCTCGCACAGATCGTACGCATTCACCAGCGGCGATAAATCATTATCACGCACCATCAGGGCGAGCAGGTCGCGCGTCACAATGAGACCGGTGAAGCTTCCCGTGCTGCTCACCACCGGCAGCGTCGATTGCGAGGTCTCGCCTGCAATGCGCAAAACCTCGTCGAACGAGGTATTGTCCGCCACCGTAACGACGTCCTTGTCCATCACCGCGCTGACCGGAATCTGGCTGAGGGCGAGCCGTTCCTGCGCGATGTGCAGCGTCTTCCCCTCGCGCGCGAGACGATAGGTATCGATCGATTCGCTTTCGATGAGACGCGCCACCACCAATGCGGCAATCGTCGCGATCATTGCGGGCAGCGCGACGGTATAGTTTTGCGTCATTTCGAAGAGGAGAAAAAGCGCGGTCAGCGGCGCATGCGTCGTGCCCGCGAGAAATGCGCCGAGGCCCACCAGCGCATACGAGCCGCGTGGTCCGGTCAGATGCGGAATGAAGAGCGAAAACGTCCGCTGCATGGTGCCGCCAGCCATCGTGCCGATAAAAAAGATCGGTCCGAACACGCCGCCTGGCGCGCCCGAGCCCAGCGACACGCTGCTGGTGAAGAACTTCGCGAAGGTGAGCGCCGCCAGCAGCGCGAGTTCATACTGGCCGGCCATCGCGCCGTTGATGGTGGGATAACCATCGGACAAATTTTGCGGCAGAAAAATCGCGACCGCACCGACGATCGCCGCGCCAATCGCGAGCTTCTGCCAATTCGTCATGTTCATGCGCCGAAACCATTCGCCGGTCGCGTGAAAGAAGCGGATATAGCCCGCGCTCAGCACCCCGAACACCGCGCCCATCGCGCCGTAAGTCAACATCTCCCAGTAACTGCGCAGCACAAATACGGGAACGTGGAAAACCGCGTCGTTACCGGTCACCGCGCGCGAGGTCACCACCGCGGTGAGCGTCGCCACGATGAGCAGCGTGAGGTTGGCGAGCTCGGTGTGGCCGAGCAGGACGATCTCCTGCGCGAACATCAGCCCGCCCATCGGCGCGTTGAAGGTCGTCGCGATACCCGCGCCTGCGCCCGCCGCGACCAGCACCTTCGCGCGCTCGGGCCCGAGCTTCCTGAATTGCGCGACCGCGGAGCCGATCGCGCCACCGACCTGCGCGATGGGTCCTTCACGTCCGACCGACCATCCCGAGCCGAGCGAGATCGCTGCGCCCGCGGCTTTGACGAAAATCCATCCGCGCTTGATGCGCGCGTTGCCGAGATTCACCTGCTCGAGGAAATTCGGGAAGCCATATCCCAGCACGTCGCCGCGAAAGAAGCGGTCCAGCAGCAGCATGCCGATGGCGCCGGTCGCGAGCACTATCGGTATCGAGATGCGGAAGATTCCGCCGCGCCAGATTTGCAACGCGTTCCATTCGAGCTGACGAAACACGACATCGGAGAGATGGATCAGCGCGCGAAATCCCAGGTTGCCTAATGCGGCCAGCATCCCGACCACAGCGGCGACCAGGATCATCTGGACATAGTTGAACTGATCAGTCCGAAGCCCGAGCTTCGGCTTGGAGGGATCGATCTTGGTTCCAGGCACCCGAACACCTTGCGCGGGAGGCTAAATCTTCACGAAGCGCTTGATGACCTTCAGCGATTCATCGAGTTGATCGTGATGCACCCAATGGCCGGCCCTTTCTATGGTTACGATTTCGGCGTTCTTGAACACCTTGGTGCGGCCGTCTTTTTCCCAATCACCGGTCCATGACTCGGCGCCGCGAATCAGCAGCGTCGGGCACTCGATGTGCGACCAAATCTCCTCGGCATCTTTCAGATTGAACTGATACGGCGTGGTGGCGCGCACGTAGTTGTCGAACTTCCACGACCAGGTACCGTTCTCGTTGCGCTCGATTCCCTGAATCGTCAAATGACGCGCCTGCTCGACGCTCAAATGCGGGTTCTCGGTGCGCATCCTCGCCAGCGCCTCGTCGATGCTTGCGTACTCGCGAACCTTGCGCTGCGCAAGCGCTTGCATCTCGCGCACCCAATTTTTCATGCGCTCGCTGGCGGGCGTCTCCTTGATCATATTCGGCGGCGGGCCGAGTCCCTCGATCGACACCACCTGCTTCACCATCTTCGGAAACACACCCGTGTACTGAAGAACGATTCCGCCGCCGAGCGAATGCCCGATCAGCGTCAGGGTCTTGTGGCCCAGCGCGTTGATGAGCTGCGCGAGGTCGACCACGTAATCGATCATCGAGTAGGGACTGCCGATCGCATGCGCGGAATCGCCATGCCCTCGAAGGTCGGGCGCAATCACATGATAGTTCTTGCGCAGTTCCAGCGCGGTCCAGTCCCAGTTGCGGCAATGATCGCGGCCGCCGTGCACGAGGATCATCAGCGGCGCATCCGGATTGCCCCAATCGACATAGTGAAGTTTGAGCCGCTGCGAAAAAAAATAGTGCGAGGTCGGTCCGATGATACTTTCGGGCATTCTGCTTATTGCTCCGCGATCGCTTTAAGGCAGATTCGGTTTCACATCGTCGAGCGCGGCGCGCGCCGTGCTCACGATGAAATCGATATCGTTGTCATCGACGATGAACGGCGGCGTGATCATCATCGCGTCGCCACCGGCCGGTCCCGCCATCCCAGTCGAAGGATAGAAAAACAGTCCGCGCTTCATCGCCGCGCCCTGCACCTTGTTGGTGACCTTGAGCTCGGGCGCATATGGGATTCGGCGTTCGCGATCGCGCACCAGCTCGATGCCCCAAAAAAATCCGGATCCGCGAATGTCACCAACCATCGGATGTCCCGACAGCTCTTCCTTAAGCTGCGCTCCGAGGCGCGCGCCGACCTTCTCCGCGCGCTCCACGAGCTTCTCGCGCTCCATGATGGCGAGGACGCCATCGGCCATCGCGCATGCGAGCGGATGGCAACTGTAAGTGAAGAACATGAAATCGCGATTCGCTTCCTCGCACACCGCGACGATGTTTTCATTGACGGCGATCATTCCCATCGGCATGTAGCCGCCAGTCAGCCCCTTGCCGCCGATGAGGATGTCGGGCTTCACGTTCCAATGATCGACAGCGAAGTTGCGGCCGGTGCGGCCGAAGCCGGTCATCACTTCGTCGGCGATGAGCAGGATGTCGTTGCGATCGCAAATCTCGCGCAGCTTCGGCCAATACTCCTTGACCGGAGGCACCGCGCCGCCGCTCGCACCCATCATCGGCTCCGCCATGAAAGCGGCGATATTCTCGGCGCCCTGCTTCTTGATTTCTTCCTCGAGCGCATTCGCGCAATCGATATCGCACGACGGATAAGTCTTGCCCCATGGGCATCGATAGCAGAACGAGGGCGGGATCTTCGGCCAATCGAACAGCACGTGCTCGTAATCGGCGCGGCGCAAAGTGCTGCCGGCGGAAAGCGCGCCGAGCGTGTTGCCATGATAGGAGAACTGGCGCGAGATGATTTTTTTCTTCGACGGCTTGCCCTTCACCTTTTGATAGAGCATCGCGAACTTGAGCGCCGCCTCGACCGCCTCCGAGCCGCCGCTGGTGAAGAAGAAGCGGTTGAGACTCCGCGGCGTCCATCCCGCGAGGCGCTTCACCAGCTTCTCGCGCTCGGTCGAGACCCACACCGGCACGATGTAATTCAGCTTGCGGATGGTCTCCGCGGCGAGGGTAGCGAGTTCCTCGCGGCCTTGGCCGATGTTGATTACGACCGCGCCGCTGCCCGCATCGAGGATCTTGCGGCCGTCCTTGGTAAAGAGATACGCGCCCTCGGCCCGCTCGATATGCATCGGCGTCCACGGGCTGCGCATGAACAGAACTTCTTGTTCCGGCATAGCGCAATCTTAGGCGCGCCGGGCCGACGCAGCAATTGTCGAAGTCGCCCAATTCTGGACGGGTTGTGGGGCCTGCGACCGACCGATACCATTTTTAATACGGGGTGCGCGCCCCACCAGGAGTGTCACATGTACGCGCTTATTATTCTGCGCCATCGCAAGGCGCCCGAACTTCTCACCATATTCAGGAATCGCGACGACTTCGTTGCCGCGCTCGGCTTCAAGAACACCGATGAATCATGGCGCGAGGCGACCAAGGCCTTCCGCGCGGTCTACGAGGTCCGTGACGAAAGCGAATTTGCCCAATCGTTGGAGGCGATTCGCGCCGAGCATCCCGACGAATATGACGCCTGTCACGCGCTGCTGCGGAAGTTTCAGATTCCCAACGGCCTCGCGCAATGAGAACCAACGCGGCCTCAGTGCGGCGGGATGACCGCGACGTTTTTGCGCACTCGCACCGATAGCTCGGGATGCTTGGCGACCTCGACGCGCAAGTTTCGATAACCGAGACGGCCCGGATCGGGCGACAGATACGCGATGGTGTACTGCTGGCGCAGCTCATTACTAATCGCCTCGCAGTCGCGGCTTAGTTCATCACCATCGCCGACCCGGCGGAGGTTGAAGGCGCGCGCGCCGGTCTCATCGGCCAGCGCATTCAGTGTGTCCATGTCCACTTCGTCGGCGTCGGACCTGAGTAGTCCCGCGATCGAGTGGTCGTCGGACGCCATCGCTTCCTCGCCGATGCCGATAGCGTAGATGAGCACCCTCATCGCGCGCGCGGCCGCGACCACTTGCGCACGCTCGATTTCACTCCGGTTGTCCATCCCATCGGTGACGACCAGCAGCGCGCGCTTGTCGCGTCTGCCTCGGCGAATTTCGAAGAGGCCCATATAGACCGCGTCATAGAGCGAAGTCTGCGCCTGCGCGTGGAGAAATTTCAGATGATCGATAATCTGATCGTGATCGAGGGTGAAAGGCTGAAGGAGTTGCGCCTCGTTCGAAAATGATTCGAGGAAAATATCGTCGCGCGGATCCAGATCATCGATCATGCTCGTGATAGCCGTGCGCGCTTGCGCGAACTTGGTCACCATCGAGGTCGAGCAGTCCACGATGATGCCGAGCGACACCGGCGCGCTGCGATCGACGCGAAAAAATCCGATCGGGCGTTGCTGACCATCTTCGACGACGCGGAAGTCATCCTCCTTCAGATTGGTGACGTAGTGGTTCGAGGAATCAGTAACCGTGACCGTCACCTGTTGGTATCCGAGCTGGCGTCGCAGTCGGAGCGACGGCACTTCGAGCGACGTTTGGGGCTGCGCGAACGGCGCGGCGATCGACGGGATCGCATTCGGACGTTGCTGGGCAGGTATCGAGAGCGTGTCCTGCGAGGGCGCGCTCTGCTGCTGTCCCGCGAGAATCGTCGAGGTCATCGCACCGAAGTTCGCAGCTAGCGCAATTAGAATGATGATCCCGGGCCCAAGCAGACATCGGTGGTGCTTCGTCGTCATTGCCCTGCATCGAGCCGAGCGCGAACGTTCTTTAGAATCAACTGCGAATTGGCGCTCAATGTGAATGGGATATTAAATGCTGGAGAGTGAACGCCACCGCAAGCAGTATCAGCATCGCGCCCGCCACCCGCTGCGCATCATGTTCATAGCGCTCGCCGATGCGCTGCCCGAAGGCCAGACCGACGAAGGTGAAAATGCTGGTGGTAATCGAAACTGTGATCAGCAGCGGGATCAGCGGAATTCCGATCGCCGGCAGCGCGAAGCCGACGCCGAGCGAATCGAGGCTGATCGAGAGCGATGCAACCAGGAGTCCTACGCCGCGGGTCAGATCAAACGAGGGCTCCGGCGAATCGTTGAACGACTCGCGGATCATAGCCGCGCCTACGATCGCGAGCAGACCAAAGCCTATCCATTCGGCGATCTCACCGAACAGCCTCCCCGCGCCGGTTCCCAATTCGTAACCGATCACCTGCATCGTGATCTCGGCGGTGGCGAAAGCAGCGCCGAGGCGCGTGCGCGTCGACCATTGGGCGTTGGTGATTCCGACGCCGACCGAAATCGCGAATACGTCGAGGCCGATCGCGATCGCAACCGCGAGAATTTTGAGAAGCGTGACCTCTTCGGACTGCATCAAACGCGGCAGATTATCAGACGTGAAGATGCACGCAACTTACTTCGCGGCGTCATTCTTGTTGGACATGACGACTGCGTCTATGGCTTGAACATGACGACGGCGTCCTTTTGGACACGACGACTGCGTCTTAGGGGGAAAAATGACGATGGCGCCCGTGGGTAACGCACGGACGCCATCGCGTGGCAGACAAAATTGCCCCTCTTAAGGAGAAAGCACGAGCTCAGATCAAGCTGCAGATTTCGATGCGACCATCCGTCGCGTGAGAGCCTAGAAAGCAGCAAACGGGCCAACCGTTACGACTCGGCTAAACATCACACGACTCATTTGCGCCAATCGCTATCGATCTCGCATGAAACATTGTCCACAGTTGTAGCGCGAACGAAACAGACCCTATCGGCTTTGTCCGTCCCCCCATATCGCAGACTGAATTCAGAAGTTATTGTGAGAATCATTGTGACTGAGAGATTCTCCAGGATTTCGAGTCATCGCCAAATGCTCGCCCAAGTCCTCGCCAAAGTACTCACAATGGCGGCCCTCCTAGCAGTCGTGAGTTTAAGTTGGGTGGATGAGTCTGCAGCGCAGAGCCAGTTCCACCTGTCCGCTACCGACGTCACGATTTACACACCCGATAGCGCGCAGGTCATCGGACATGGACATTACAACTTGTCGCATGTCGACGGCCTCGATGTGGTCGAGGGCGAAAACAGATATCTCAATGGCGAATACGATCGCGAGCAGCAAAGCGTCAGCCCCAGCGTAGGCGGTCTGCCTCCAGTACTGGTCAAGTATCAGCATCGATATTTCAATCCCGATGACACGCCGCAGTATGAGGAATTTCTCAATCCGCGCACCGGCGACGCCTCCTGCAAGCGTTATGATTCCGCCGTCCCCGACATCCGCGAAACCATCCTCAAAGAAGTTCCCGCTGACACCTACGCCGGCGCGACCCAGTTGATGCTGCTGGTGGGACGGCTGCGCGAAGGGGCCGCCAACATCGAATTTCATTCGTTCAATTGCATTCCCGATCCGAGAATTATCGCGATCAAAGCCGTCCCGCTGAGCGCACCGGTCGCATGGCCGATGTATCCGGGCAAGTTGGTGAAAATGGAAATCACGCCCGACCTCGGATGGCTCAATCTCGTTATCGCCCCCTTCATTCCCAAAATCTATGCGTGGTTCGATCCTTCCGATGCGTTCAACTACGCGGGCGGGCAGTTCGATCGCTACTACAAGGGCCGTCACGTCCTGATCGTGCGTACTCACGATGCGAACCCGGTCGTGCAAGGCCCAGCCTCGCCACCTGCAGAACAATAACGGCGTGGTCGACATCGCGTCGGCAGGCGCAGCGCCATACAGTACGTCAAGAGTGAATAGGCAACCTCCTGATGTCATGATTAGTTACTTGCGCCTAGGCCGCACTTGCGATTCAATTAACTATTCAAATTGCCGTTAATTTCGCCTCGAAGTCGGCAATGGGGGCAAACGCTCGCTCCCGGGTGGATTGGTACATTGGGAGGTTTTTTGATGGGGGCATTCCATAGTAAGTGCGCACGGCTCGCCAAAACCGCATTTGTCGCGCTGGGCTTGGCTTTCGTGTTCGCATTACCTGCTCATGCTTCTTACCTCGAAGGATTTGAGCAGGGCGCCACTTTCTTTGACGATGGCGTCGGCGTGGTCCATGTTCGCCCCTCCAAATCAACTGTCGAAGCTGACTACGCGCCGGGAATTTCCTCCTCGCAAGGAAATAACTACGCCCGTCTGCTGGTGCAGGCATGGCTGCAGAACGGATGCTTCACCGATACCGCGGGCAACTCATTTTGCGGCATTAACGGTTCGCAGGCGCCGGGAGCATGCAAGCCGGGCGGTCTGGGGACCGATAGCGAAGTGAACTGCGATGGTCCGATGACCGAATGGGGCCTTCCCTACGGCAGTTTCGACAAAGGCATTCCTATCGCCGGCACCGGCTCGTCAACTTCCATCGACATCTATCTGGACACCGCATTCGCGGCCGCGTCCGAATCCAGCTCGAAGGACTATCGTTTCGATTGGGATTCCGATCTCCTCGACAGCCAGGGAACGTTTCTCCAGGACTATATGTTCAATGTCGCGGTCGGCGATGGCCATGACTCATGCGCATCCTCGAGCGGCGGCTATTTCGTGATCGAGGCTTCCAACGCCTCGCAGCGCGCGGGGGCGAACGCGCACAATCCCGCGAATCCTCCTCAAGCCTGTGTTACCCAATCCGGCTGGTACACCTTCAGCCACACCTTCACCAAGGATCACGACGGCAACCTCGAAGTTGACATGGCGATAAGCCCGGCCGGCAGCAAAGTTCCGGTCGGCACCTGGACTATGCATCCATCATGCTTGAGTCCGCAGCTCACCGATGGCGCCTGTCCGTCGGGATCGACAACTAGCACGCCGCTACCGTTTTCAGCGGCAGGTTCGAATTTCCTCGGATGGTTCCCCGACCAGGAGATCAACGACCTCGCGATCGACAATGTGGTCAGGGTCGACTTGCAGTAACCTGCGCGAACGATGCTGTAGGGGCGGTTCTCGAACCGCCCCTACAAATCCTCACATTGAGGCTTGGCTGCTCAGCTAGCGATCTTCTCTTGGTAGACGAGAATTTCGACGCGGCGGTTGCTTCGCCGCCCGCGCGAGGTGCCGTTATCGGCAACCGGCTTGGTCGCTCCGTAGGAGACCACCCGAACCTGCGTCGGGTCGACGCCTTCCTTGCCGACCAGGTATCCGGCGACCTTCTCGGCTCGCCGCTGTCCCAGCTCGTAGTTGTAGTCCTCGGCGCCGACGCTATCGGTATACCCGGCAACCACGAAGAGGCGCCCTGAAGCTGAGGCCGGCTGGGAGTTGTTAGGCGATCCCTCGTCGAGGTCCTGGACAAATCCATCAATCTCGCGCTTGGCATTCGGGGTCAAGGCACCGGACCCGAAGGCGAAAGTCGGCCCGCGTGAATCAAGCACCAGCTTCTTCTCGAGGTGGAGATTCTGCAATTTGGCGTTGGTGTCGTTCAGCCGGGATTCCTGCTGCCCGAGCTGGTTCGTGATCGGGTTCAGCTGATCTTGGACCCAACTGCGGGTGGCGAGGCATCCGTTGGCAGTGAAAAGCACAACTGCTCCCGCGAAGATCCGAGTCGCGACACGGACAGCGTTTTTGCTTGCGTACTGGACATTAAGGCTGCTTGGCATTGGTTTAACCTTCGAAGCTTGTTCTCTATAGACCGCGAATCAGTTCCGCGACCAGCAGGAAGAACGCAAACTGTGTACCGCAACTTTGAAAAGGGAAAAATTAGGCAACTAGGCGCATTCTTTTGCAGAAGCTGCTCGCTTTTTGCAAAGAACCGGACAATTTTACAAAGAGAAAACTGTAAATTTTACAAAAGATGCTTGGTCGGAGGTGGTTCGGGAACCGCCCGCTAAGAATCGTCATCGGCTCTGGTCCTCCTCGACGATGACGACACTTTCTGCGTGCCATGTTGGATGCGGGTGGCCATCTACTCATGTGCCTGGGGAGACCGGAGCCTCTGGTCTTTGCTAGGTCGGCGCCGCCCTCTGCTCCTGTATCATGAGGTGGGCGGAGCATTTTCCCGGAGTGAGCGGAGCTTCTTCCCGGAGTGAGCTGAGCTTCTTCCTTTGTCATTCTGAGGTGAGCGCGAAGCGCGCAGCCGAAGAATCTCGGAAGCGCCTAACGACCGAGTGATGCTTTCAGCATCCGAGTACGCGCGCTCGGACGGCAGGCAGCATCGCTCATGGTGCAGGTCGGTGATGCGACTGTGTTCGGTGGGGCCACGAGATTCTTCAGCTTCGCGTTCCGCTCACTTCAGAATGACAAAGGAAAACTCCTCGCCGAGCGCTCTGGTCTTTGTCTAAGTCAGCCTACCCTCCTGTCATCACGAGGTAGGCGGAGCTTCTTCCCGGAGTGAGCGGAGCTTCTTCTATTTTGTCATTCTGAGGTGAGCGCGAAGCGCGCAGCCGAAGAATCTCGGAAGCGCCTAACGACCGACCGTCGCTTCAGCATTCGAGTACGCGCGCTCGGGCGGCAGGCAGCATCGCTCATGGTGCGGGCTGGTGGTGCGACCTCGTTCGATGGAGCTACGAGATTCTTCAGCTTCGCGTTCCGCTCACTTCAGAATGACATAGGGAAAACGCTTCGCTTCAGCAGAGGCAACAGAAGAAGCGCTGCTGCTTGATCCTGATAACAGGCAGATGGAAAACATGCTCCTTGTCAGTTACGATCCTTTTGCGCGCAAGATAGCCAAGCGCCAGAAGTGCTTCGCGCATCGAGACCAGGAGCGGCGTTTGATGCGGTCGTCACCTCAAGCATCCGGGTCGTGCTCAATCGCCGCGAATTCAGCATTCACACGCATACTCTCCCGGCGAACCCGGGTCGCGGTTGCTTTACGCAGCGGTTGGGGGGAATGTGCTCGCTGCTCCGGCCAAGATTGCGAAACACTTGACAGAACGGCGAGGGGGAGCGCCCTCTGCTCCTGTCATCATGAGGTGGGCGGACCTTCTTCCCAGAGTGAACGGAGCTTCTTCCTTTGTCATTCTGAGGTGAGCGCGAAGCGCGCAGCCGAAGAATCTCGGACGCGCCTACCGATCGAGTGATGCTTTCAGCATCCGAGTACGCGCGCTCGGAAGGCAGGCAGCATCGCTCATGGTGCGGGTTGGTGGTGCGACTGCGTTCGGTGGAGCTACGAGATTCTTCAGCTTCGCGTTCCGCTAACTTCAGAATGACAAAGGAAGACTCCTCGCTTTGGGAGATTATCCGATACGCGACACCTACCTAAGAAAACGCTATTCTTTTGGTCATGAATCCTCCGACCGTCCGACAGATGACGCTCCGTGAGTTGCTCTCTCGGTTCTCGGATAACGACTCCTGCAAAGCGTTCCTTGAGCGCAAGCGTTGGCCTGACGGCGTCATCAAATGCCCTCGCTGTGGGGAGAAGGCATACAAGCTCAAGGCGCGCCCGTTCCACTATCTCTGCAAGAGCGGCAAGCAATCGGCTGCGCCGGAGACGGGCAATATCGTCGTTTGCCAGAAGAAAAACGGTTATCGATTCAGCATCATCAGCCGCACCGTATTCGAGAACACAAACTACCCGCTGCGCGAATGGTTCCGCGTCATCTTCATGATGCTGCATGCCAAGAAAGGGATGAGCGCCCATCAGATCCATCGCATGATCGGAACGGGATCGTATGAGACGGCGTGGTATATGTGCACGCGCATCCGCGCCGCGATGAAGGATGGCGAGTTTACTCAACTCATGGGCGAAGTCGAGGCCGACGAAACTTTCATCGGCGGCAAGGATAAGAATCGCCACTGGAACGACCGGAGCCACAAGCGAGGCGGCAAGGCAACCAAGAAAATCGAAGTCATCGGAGCGATCGCGCGCAAAGGCAATGTAGTCTGCAAGATGATTGATGAGGCCGGATTCGATACCCACGAAAAGTTTGTGCGCAACGTCATCTCGCGCAACATCTCGCTGGTCGCGACTGATGAAGCGATGCACTATCGCCATCTCGGAAAAGACCTTCCACACGAAACAATCAATCACTACAGTCAAGAATACGTGCGCGGGCGCGTTCACACGCAAAGCATTGAATCGTTCTGGAGTTTGTTGAAACGCGGAATTATCGGCAACTACCACAAGGTGTCGGCAAAATATCTCCCGCTGTACTTGAACGAATTCACTTTCCGTTTTAACAATCGGAAGAATCCCCATATCTTCGATTCGATCATAGCAGGATGCTGAGGACGCCTCGCTGGCGGCGGCCTCAGCCGAACATCGCCAGCAAGCCACGGCAGCTAGGATTGCCGCTTGTGGAGCGGAGATGGCGCGGAAGAAACGCAAAGCACGAACCATCGCCTCAACTCGAATTACCGATGAAGAGTTGATCGCGCGATTGCAGGATGAAATGCCCGACGTGCTCAATGCGCGCGTGTCGGAAGCAGCATTCGATGCGGTAGTAGAAGGCGTTCTCAAAGAGCCACCGTATTCAGGGGACAACCCGCATTTCTATTGCCGTCGCTGCGCCGAGTACCATCTCAAAACGCATCCGCATCATGCGCGATGACTTCCCGCCAAGTTCATCGCTTGTTACGCCAAAAGAGCATGAGCCAAGACAAAGACAACAGCGAAGCAGCATCCTGCGAGAAGAAGGCACAGAGCAATCCCGCCGACGCTCCTTTCTTGGACAAAGAAAAAGATTCCGAAACTGAGGCAAAAGACCGCCAACAGAGAAACGATGAAACTCGCAATAACGCTGACCGCTGGGTAAGACTCTGGAAAATTCTCAAGCAAAGTAGTGCTACTGACTGGCTTTTGGCCGTATTCACGGCAGGCCTGTTCGCCACCGCGATTGGTGATGTCCGCTCGGTTGTTAGGATTGAGCAGCGGCTTCATGGTCAGTTAAGCGGCTTTCTCGCTTTCGTCAACTCCCGGTCGGGCACTACTGAGATAAGTATCGTGGGCGCGCAGCGCAG
>Ga0182024_10010735_pt1 | contig 18605 bp, 10 predicted proteins | sample P32metaG_FD_120480 | JGI IMG/M metagenome (GOLD analysis project Ga0182024, IMG submission 120480) | Permafrost microbial communities from Stordalen Mire, Sweden - P3-2 metaG (Illumina Assembly) | ecosystem: Environmental > Terrestrial > Soil > Wetlands > Permafrost | place: Sweden: Stordalen... | reverse complement strand
TTCCACGATGGCGGAGACTTTGCGAGTGGAAACGCCTTGGACATACATTTCCGCCAGGGCCAGCTTGAGGGCCTGTTCGCTGCGGATGCCTTTTTCGAGGGCGTTGGGATAAAATTCCAAATCGCCGCGGACTTGCGGGACTTTGAATTGGATCGGGCCGACCCGAGTGGCGAGGGTCTTGGGTTTGAAGCCGTTGGCGTGGCCCTGCCGGGTCTCGGTGCGCTCGTAGGGCTGGGCTTGCAGAGCTTTGGATCGCTCCTGCTGCATGGCTTCATTGACCAGCAGGCGGATGCCTTCGGCCAGGCCGTCGGTGCCGTCTTCGGTCAGGAGTTGCAGGACGGAGTTCAATAGTTCAGACTTGTTTTGGTGGGTCATTTTGATTTTGCGTTGGATGTGTTTGTCGACACCCCAACAGGAAACCAGTTTGACCCGCCCTCGACCAGTTTTCCGCGCGCGGTGCGCCTCCACCCCTCCGGGGTTCGGCTGCGCTCGGCTCGCTACGCTCGCCTCCGCTCCGCCTCACCCCGGAGGGGTGGAGGCGGAGGGAAGAAAGACAAATTACAGAAAGAGTTTTACACCCCCTGATTTGCGCACGCACAATCGAGAAATCGCTGCACTCCTGAATGTCTCTCGTCAACGCGTTGGCAGCGTCCAACCGCACACGCCCGCTGGATCGATAATTTTCTTGCGTTTTGTTGAAAAATCAGGCACCAATTTGGGCTTGCAGGAAATATGAAGCAGAATCTTGAGCGCAGCGATGCATCCGCCGTTTTCAAGCGGCCAGGCTTCTGCCTCTGGTGCGCAGCCTGCGTACTGGGCGTGGCCTTGCAAGTTTACGGCGACGGGCAGGTTCAGCCCAATCGAATCGTCCCGAAAGTTGATCCACCCAAGCCGGGTCTAAGCTTTTCAGCGCGGCCCACGAGCGAGGAAATCTTTCGGGCGCACCTTTTCGCCGAGCCTTTAGTTCCCGTTGGAGGAAACCCCAGCCTGGCGGAGAATTCCGAGCTGGCTGCGGCGCTAACGGGTTACGCGAAACGCTCTGGCCCCGATGATTTTTCGGCGCTGACGGGGTTTTTGCAAGCGCATCCCTCGTCTTCGTGGAGTGCCGCATTGCTCTCGGATCTGGGCTACGAATACTACAACACGGCGCACTATTCGCTTGCGCTCGACGCCTGGAGCAACGCGTGGTCGTTGGCCGCCAATGTCACTGATGCGAAGGGGGCAGCCCTGGTTCAGCGCGCGTTTGGAGAATTGATCAGAATGGATTCGCGGCTTGGCCGAATGGATGAAATCGAGCGGTTGTTGGATTCCATCGGCAAGGAACCGCCGGCGGGGCCGGCGAGTCAGCGGGTGATCGATGCGCGCGAGGCGTTGTGGAACATGAAGAACCGGCCTGAAATTGCGTTCCGGTGCGGTCCGGTGGCCCTGCGCAGCATTCGTATGGCGCTCAACATGGATGGCGCGGATGACGCCGCAATTGAAAAAACCGCGTCCACTCAGAAGGGCTGCTCCTTGCCGCAAGTTGCTGCGTTGTCCAAAAAGATTGGACTGAACTACCAGATGGCTTTTCGCAATTCGGGGGATTTTGTCGTGCCGTCGGTGGTTCATTGGAAGGTGGGGCATTATGCGGCGATGCTGCGCAAGGAAGGCGATCTCTATGAGTTGCAGGATCCCACTTTCGGCAACTCAACCTGGGCGACGAGGCAAGCCCTTGAGGCCGAGGCCAGCGGCTATTTTTTGGTTGCCTCCGGCCCGCTTCCGTCGGGCTGGCGCACGGTGAGCGCCGAAGAAGGCGCCACGATCTGGGGAAAGGGAATGACGACCGGCAACGATCCGCAGCATATCGCAAAGAACGACTTTGCCACGGGCGGAAGCTGTCCGGCGCAGGGGATGGCGGTCGCCAGGATTCACCTGATGGATGTCAATCTTAACCTGAGCGACAGCCCGGTCGGCTACACGCCGCCGGTTGGCCCGCCGGCGCGGTTTGCGGCGCGCTACAACCTCCGCGATGTGTTTCAGCCGGCCAATTTCACGTACGGCAACCTGGGCCCGCAATGGACTTCCGACTGGTACACATACATCACCGACAATCCCTCCAATCTGCTCGCCGATGTAAACCTGTATCGTGGCGGGGGCGGCCAGCGCACTTACACCGGCTTTAACACCAACACGCAGTCCTTCGCCTACCAACAGTACGACCACAACCTACTCACCCGAACCGGCCCCAGCAGTTATCAATTGCTCGATGGAAACGGGTCGAAAATGATATTCAGCCAATCGGACGGGTCCATCAGTTCGTCCCGCAACATCTTTTTGACGCAAGTGATCGACCCGCAGGGTAACGCGCTTACGTTTTCCTATGACACAAATCTTTGCCTGGTGGCGGTTCAGGACGCCATTGGACAAGTCACGACTCTGACCTATGGCCTGTCCAGCGCCACCGTTGGGACCGGAACCGATGAATCAACTGTGCCCGCGGATCCCTACAAGCTCACCAGTGTCACCGATCCTTTCGGACGGACTGCGACCTTCAGTTATAGTCCACAAGTCGCGGTCACATCCGACCTCTATGTCAATGGCAAGCTTTTTTCCAGCAACACCAACTTTACCTGGGGGCTTGTCAGCGACACGGACGTGATCGGCATCACGTCGCAGTATGGTTACCTGGCGGTCCCGACTTCGGCACGGACGAACGGGGGCGTGGTGACCACCACTTATATCAACATTGTCAATTCACTGACCACGCCCTATGGCACAACCTCTTTTATCAATACTAATAACGGCAACATGCGGGCGCTGGACGTCGTTTACCCCGATGGCAGCCGGGAGCGGGTCGAATACAATCAGGCGGTGACGAGCCTGCCCGTGTCGGATCCGCCTCTGAGCGTGCCTGTTGGCGTGGCGACCCAGAATGGTAGTATGTACTTTCGGTCCAGCTATTATTGGGATCGCAAGGCCAGCGCGCTGGCTTATGGAGACTATACAAAGGCGCGGCGCTACCAATGGCTGCACACAGAGGGTCTGTCCCTAAGCTCGGGAGCCCTGCAAGACGTCAAGATGCCGCTCGAAGGACGCGTCTGGTTTGACTACGCCGGGCAGTCCGGGCCGGCCAACATTGGCTCCAGCTCCCTGCCCAATCATATCGGACGGGTTTTGGACGACGGCACAACCCAGCTTTATACCTACGCGTACAATCTATTTGGGCACGCAACCAATGTCATCGACCCCTTGGGCCGGGCAATTAGTTTAATCTATGACACCAACGGGATCGACCTACTGGAGGTGCGGCAAACTCGATTGGGCAAAAATGAGCTCCTTTCCAAGACAACCTATAACTCCCAGCATCTGCCCCTTGCCATTACCGATGCCGCGGGCCAGACGACCACTTTTTCATATAATGCGCGCGGACAAATCCTGACGGCCATCAACGCAAATAACGAGTCTGTCGCGTTTACATACGATGCGAATGGGCACCTTGTCAGCGCCCACGGCCCATTGCCAGGAACGAACGATACAGGCGCCGCGACCTATGACGGTTTTGGCCGGATTCAAAGTCTGACTGATCTAAGTGGCTACACAGTCACATTGGTTTACGACGATCTGGACCGCGTCACCCGCGTTTCGCATCCGGACGGCACTTTCAGCCAATTCACCTACAACCTTTTGGATTGCGCCGCCTTCCAAGACCGGGCTGGCCGGCGGACGTTGTTCGAGCACGACAATCTGCGGCAGTTGACAAAAGAAACCGATCCACTGAGAAGGGTGACGCTATTCGATTGGTGCCGCTGCGGCGACCTCAAAAGCATCACGGATCCGATGGGACGCATGACTTCGTGGATTACGGACGTGGAGGGAAGGCGCACGGCCAAGCAATACAACGACGGCTCGCAGGTGAGCTACGTTTACGAGAACACCACTAGCCGCCTGCGGCAGGTCACGGATGAGCGGCTCCAAACCACCGCTTACACCTACAATGTTGACGATACGCTCCGTTCCATCAGCTACGGGAATGCCCAGGTCGCGACGCCCAACGTTTCCTTCACCTACGACCCGGACTATCGACGGATCGCTTCAACGACGGACGGCGTCGGCACGCGGATTTATTCCTACAATCCGGTCACATCGCCACCTGCGCTTGGCGCCGGGGAATTGGCGAGCACGACCGGACCGCTCCCCAACGAAACCACGACTTACGCATACGACAATCTTGGCCGGCCTGTGCAGGAGGCCATGGATGGCGCGGTCGCGACCCGCATTTTTGACGCTGCAGGCAGAATTATCGGCATATCCAACGCGTTGGGATCGTTCACGTATGGCTTCGACGGGAGTTCGGGCCGGGAGGTTTCCGAGATTTATCCCAACGGACAAACAATGACTGTGGGCTACGGGAACAATCTCCAGGACTTTATTTTCCAGGGGATTACCAATGCGATTGGCGCCGCTCTGCTTTCTCAATTCGGCTACAGCCATGACGTCCCCAGGAGACAGATTACGTCCTGGTCACAGCAAGCAGGATCGCAATCGCCGTCCCTCTTCAGCTTTGCTTACGACGCGGCGAACCAGCTTCTTTCCGCCACGGTCACCAATTCCAGTGTTCTTATTGATGCGTTTGCGTACAGTTATGATGCGGCGGGCAATCGCTTGACTGAGCTTGCAGGGGGCGCGACGGCGACTTCCACCTACAACGCATTGAACCAAGTCAGCGACGAGGCAAACGGCGCCATGAGCTCACGCACCAACGAATGGGACGCCCAAGACCGGCTTACGGCCGTGAACCAGGGCAACCTGCGGACTGAGTTTGCTTACGACGGCCTGAGCCGGCTGGCGTACATTCGCCAACTCCAAAACGGCTCCCAAGTGTCCTTCCGACGGCTAGTGTGGAGCAACAACCGCATTAGGGAGGAACGGGATATGTCCGGGACCAATATCACCAAACGCTTCTATCCGCAGGGCGTAGCGCTGGAAACGGGCGCCAATACTGGCGTGTATTATTACACGCGCGATCACTTGGGTTCCATACGTGAATTGACTGACGGCGCTGGCCATGTGCGGGCGCGCTATTCGTACGATCCGTTTGGGCGACAAACCAAGGTAAGCGGCGATCTGGATGCGGACTTTGGGTTTGCCGGAATGTTCTGGAGCCCCGAGGCGTCGCTGGCGATGACGCGCTTTCGGGCCTACGACCCGGCATTGGGGCGCTGGCTTTCTCGCGATCCGTTGCCGGACGCTGAACGCAGAGAAGGTCCCAACTTGTACGCCTATGTCCGCAACGAACCCATCCGTCGGAAGGATCCAGCCGGGTTGGGCTTGACGACAGTGGACTCTACCTGCACGCAGCAACCAGAGGTATGCACCATGGTCGGACTCGGAGCGATGGGGAACGCTGCGGTCGCCGCCGCGCCGGCCGTAGCAGCAGCGGCCGCGGGAGTGGAAGAAGCTGGTGGTCCTGAGGTTGTCGAGCAGGTCCTCGTTGCCACTGGAGAGTCTTGTGGTGGCGCCTTGGAGACGGGCGCGGAAGCTATCATCGGGGCCGCCGATCAGTTACCTACCTTTGTCGAACGCAGTCTCACCTTACCGGGAGCGCCCGACACAATAAACCAATTCGCCGTGACTGCTAGTCAAGCCAGTGACACCATCAACCAATTCGCCGCGACCGCCACTCAATTCCGCTTAGTTGACCAGGTGCCAGAATTTCTTAGCGACCCGGAATATCTCCTAGAGGTTAGCCGCATCCAGTGGGTTATACACACGGTCAACGCTTCCTTGAGTCAATCGGCGGGTATGGATCACGGTGAGTGGCGGGATTTCGTGGGGTCGATCATCGACTTTTCCTACAGCCTGTTTTCCGGCTAACGGTGTCAGCCATAAGTCAATAAACCCGGATCATCACGCTATGTTTGAGAGTGCGTCCAATAATTGCAAGAGTCACCGTCACGGGTTTCGGACCTGTAGCGCGCGGTCGAAAATATCTTTGCCTGGCAATTATCGGCTTTGTGTCGAAACAGCCCTCTCTCCCCCCCGCTCTCCGACCGGCAAGTCGAGCGAAAGCGCATTCTCGAAACGGTTCCGCGCTCTCAGCGGGTTCTCTGCCATGACGATTCTGGCGCTGCTCCTGGCCGCTTCCGGCCGGGCGCAGGATTCGCAATTTCTATTTGATTCTAGTGGGGACCTTCAGGCTCAGTCCGGGGCAAACCCGGGTTCACCGAAAATCATCGGCCAACCGCAGATGCAGGTTGTCATCCCGGGTCAGTCCGCGTCTTTTTCGGTCGGAGTCGCCGATACATCGGGCGTTTCCTATCAATGGTTTTTCAACAGCTCAGCCGTTGGCGGGGCCACCGCCGACTCGCTCTTGCTCACGAACGTCAGTTCGGCGAATGAAGGGGTGTATTGGGTGGCGGTTTCAAACGCTTTCGGCTCCGTGGCCAGCGTCCTCGCCAATTTGTACATTGATTCGCGCGGCTGCGGCATGCCGGATTCCTGGCAACTTCAATACTTTGGCAATCTCAATCAAAATGCGGATGGCGACTACGATGGTGACGGCGTGCCCAATCTCCAGGAGTTCCTCGACGGCACCAATCCCACCAATGCCGCGTCGGCCTTGTATCGGATTACGCTTTTGGACGACGGCGGCTCGGTGGTCATTTCACCGCGTCAATCAACCTACACCTGCGGCCAGGTGGTGACCCTGTCGGGGCCGGGATCGAGTTCGACGTCATTCCACGCTTGGACCGGAGACGTGACGACGCGGAGCAACTCCATCACGGTCACGATGACCAATAACATGACCCTGTTCGCGCGCTTCCTGCCGTTTACGCTAGAATGGACCAATCCGGTCAACATCGTGAGCGGCGATTGGAATGCAGCGTCAAATTGGACGCCGAATCTGGCGCCAGCCTCCCACGAGAGCGTGCTCCTCCGCGGCGGGGCCAATGTGATGGAAAATAGCAACGTCGATTTGGTGGATTTCATATTCGGCGACAGCACAGGAGGGGCGGCATTGAGCGGCAGCGGCCGGATCACGATAGCCGGGACCGGCATCTGGTACGCGGGAACCATGGCTGGCAGTGGCGCCACGGTGGTGGAGCCCGGCGCCAATTTATCCATAGTCAACAATATGGACCTTGGCTTGAGCAGCCGCACATTCGAAAACGCCGGCTCGATTCTATGGGGCGGCGGCAATTTTTCGTTTGGCGGCATATTGACAAACGATCCCGGCGGGCAATTTGAGATTGGAGGCACGGCGTCATTCAATTTTGTCGGCGGCACGGCGCGATTTGACAATGCTGGCCTCTTAATTTTAGGAAACAATGCGGCCACCACCGTTTCCGAAGTCGCGTTTAATGATTATGGAATGGTTTCTTTCCCGGGCGGGACGTTAACGCTGTCTGGAGGCGGATTTCTCGACGGCCCGATCAGTGTGCCCGCCGGATCGTCCGTAATTCTTGATGGAGGAACTTTTTCATCCTCCAGCAACCTTTCCCTCACTGGTTCGGGGGCACTTAACGTTAGCTTTAGCGCCGCAACGCTCGATGGAACGATCAATCTTTCAGGAAGCAACATCTTCGGCCCCGGCGCCAGTGTTGATTTTACGGGCAATTACATCTGCACGAACAATACGATGCTCATTGACGGAGCCGACGTTGGTTTTGACGGTAAGGGATTAGTCGCGCCGTCGGTGTTGAATTTGAGCGGCGGCTTCCTGGGGGGCGGCAGTGTCGTGGCGGTTGGCACCCTCATGAATTGGACGGGCGGCTCGATGAATGGAACTGGCCGAACGGTGATATCCCCAGGGGCGACCCTCAACTTCGGCGTGGCCAACCCCAACGCCCTCATGATCACCTCCCGCACCTTGGACAATGCCGGAACCGCCAATTGGAGCGGAACGGGCCAGATATGGATGGACGCCGCAGTGATTACCAATCGGCCAGGCGCGCTGTTCAATGTCCAAAACGCCACGCTGATCCGGTTCGCGGGCGGCACGCCTCGCTTCGACAACGCCGGGAAATTTCTCAAATCGATTGGCACCGGCCCCAGCGCGATCGACCAAAACGTGTTCTTCACCAATTACGGCACCGTGGAAGTGGATGCCGGGGTCCTTGCTTTTTCCAGCCCGGCTTACGTTCAGGTCGGAGGGGCGACCGTCCTCAATGGTGGAAGCATCTCGAACTCGCAGCCATTGCAAATCCTTGGCGGCACACTGACGGGCAGCGGGCTGATTTCCGGTTCCGTGATGAACGCCGCGCTGCTGAGTCCCGGCAGTCCTTTTGGCCAGACGACGATTGCCGGTTCCTACACTCAAACAGCCAATGGGGCGCTGGCGATCATCCTGGCCGGACCAAATCCCGGAACCGGTTTCAATAGTCTTGTTGTTGACGGCGCCGCAAATCTTGGCGGCGCGCTGACGGTAATGGTCACCAACGGCTTTGAACTGCCAGTGGCAACCCAGTTCCAGGTTCTCTCCTGCGCCAGCCGCGCTGGCGTCTTTAGCGATTTAACCCTCCCGGCTGGGCTTTCTGTCCAGTATAGCAATAACGCCGTGTTCCTTGCGGAAATGCTTCAGTCGCCCCAGGTTTCCGGCGGCAACTTCACCTTCAACTTCCAGACTGCCTCCAACCAAAGCTACACCATCCAGCAAAACACGAATCTTTCGACGACGAACTGGCTCTTCGTCACTAACATCATCGGAAGCGGCTCGGTTTTCCAGTTTGCCGTGCCGGCAACTAATACGCCGCAAGACCTCTTTCGTGTGCGCCAACCGTAAAAAGCGCGTCAGAATAATTCCTCGGTCAGCGCGACCATGACGCCCGCAGGACCTCGCACATAGCAGCGCCAGCACTTGTCCCCGTATTGGACCACCTCGCCGATGAGTTCGGCGCCATGAGCGCGTAGTCGGTTAATGGTGCCGTCGATGTCTTCGACGGCGAAAATGATTTGCCGGAGGCCCAGCGTGTTCGGCGGGCCAATTGATGGTTTGGACGCGGCCAGCACCGGGTTGCGGAACTTCGTCAACTCGACCCGCCCATGGCCATCCGGGGCCCGCCTCATAGTGATGTCAACCCGGACGCCTTGGAGTCCGCACAGGCGGTCCACCCAGAAAACATCAGGGCTGGCGATGGATGATCAAATGTGTTTGGAGTCGGCCTCATCTTTTACCACATAGCCCGAATCCTGCCTCTGGAGGTTTACCTGGTTTTTCTTGACGTAAGCATTAAACACGTCCTCAGCACTCATACCAGCTACCAGCGCCAAGCTGATGAGAAAATGGAATATATCTACAATTTCTACGCGCACATTTTGTTCATCGAATTTCTGGTACTTTGCCCACCACTTCCACGGAACGCTGTCGGTAAGTTCGGCGACCTCCTGACGAACCGCGAGACAATAGTTCAAAATCCATTTCGTCGTTTCCTTTTCAGTCATCCCACATGTAACCGCCCGATGATTCGAGCCGATACAGGTTCTCTGCGACTTTGTGAAAAACTGACTGTGCAACAGCCGGTTCCGATGGGCTTTGAGTGCTCATTTTCATTTGGAAACAAGTGCCGGTTGGAGGCTGCTCGTGAACCACGACGCCAAGCTACATTGGCCGGGTGCTGGTTGTCGGGAGGGCGTGTCCGAAGCAAAGCACACCGGGCGCTGGTCAAGATCGAGCGAGGTGATTGCCAAGAACTGGGGCTTGAGATTTTCGTTTTGGCACTTAGGGTGTTGTTCTCTGTGCAACCGGAGGCGGGAGAGCAGCTTTCGGCGTGCCAGTTGCAGGCGGGGCCGTCGGGTGCGAGTCAGGTTGCCTCTGTGCTCTAGCGCCGCACGGCGCGGGCGATTGCCTGCCCCGTCACGACCCCCAATCAATCGCTCTTTTTCCGTTGCGTCAGGGTGTTTTCTCTCGCAGAATCGGCACTGTAGCTGGCGACCGGGTGCAAGGCAGGCCAACGCTGGCCAAAGCCGGATTTGAGCTACATTCCGGCTACATTCTTCGTAAGTCGTTGATTATGAATGGAGCGGGTGAAGGGAATCGAACCCTCGTATCAGGCTTGGCACGCCTACCTCAATTGATCTGAATTTGTCTTGGTGACCACGAAGAAGTTCCATCCAGCAGCTTCCGCCGCATTTTGCTGGTAATTTGGTTCTTGAAACTATATTCAGGTGGTTTTTGCGTCGGGCCGCCAAGATATGGTTTCAAAAACTAAATTCACACGGATAATTCGCCAGGGTGGCCCCTCGAAATAAACCATACTGACGAAGTTCCCAAACCTCGGCTTCTCAAGATTCCACTAATCGGGTCGTCGGGCACCGGCAGGTCCATTCTGCCGCGCGGGTTGACCGGAATATGGAGTGCTTGAAAGAGCAGGCAAGGTCGGTTACGCTTTTCGACACAACAAGGGCGGGGGCCCTTTTAACGCGAAAAGATCGCCGACGAAGCTTGATCTTCTCATTTTAAACAAGAGCACCATAAGTCAATTTCTTGTTATATTAGCGCGTTTTTCGATGTCATTCTGATCCAAAAACGCTTGCGCAATAATTTACGCCAGTCATTGATTACAAACATAATGGATGGTGGAGCCGAGGGGAGTCGAACCCCTGACCTTCTCATTGCGAACGAGACGCTCTACCAACTGAGCTACGACCCCAACCAAATTGCGGTGAAAATCAACCCGTGACAGGGCAATTGCAAGCAATGATTTCAAAAAACAGCAGTGTTTTGCATTTAAGTCAATGAATCCTTCATATGTGGCCTCGTACGCAGGCTCGATAAAAACGGCAATGTGTTTGTCGCGGACACCGACAACCACACGAGCCGAAAAATCACATCTATCCGTTTTTCTTGTCTCCTTTATGGTGGTGGTAGGCATTCATGGATGTTATGGTTTCGCGCATGATGGATTCTCCTGTTGGACCGAGGCGAATAAAGGCGTGTTTGCCGCGTTGAAGCAGAATGTGGACAACGCCGTTCCGGCGCTGAAATTATGATGAGCGTGCTTCGTGTCTTGATTGCCTGCGGCGCGCTTTGGCCGTGGCTAGTTTACGCGGCCGCACCGTGGGCTGATGAGCGGCTCACGGTGAAGGACGGCCTGGCATTATGGTTTGACTGCTCTCGTCAAAACGCCGGCCGCAGCACCTTGCAGTTGCCCCCGCTCGCCTCTGGAAACGAGGTTGACTATCTTATTGACGGCTCGGGACATGGGCGTCATTTGGCCCAGCCCGCCTCGGATAACCGGCCGAGTTTTCACCAGGAATTCGCAGGCGCCTACTTGTCCTTTGACGGTGTCAAGGAAGCCCTCTACGCCTGCAACTTGCGCGAGGAATTCTCAAACGCGACCGTCTTTATCGTCGCCGAAGCGCGCGCCAATAATGGCGCGTACCCGTGCTTTTTCAGCATGGCCAGTATGGGCCAGAATGACTATCGCACCGGCCTCAATGCGGACTTGGGCGTGAATGCGACGGCCGAGTTTTCCTGCCTCAATTTCGAAGGCAGCGTCATGAGCGGACCCGTCAATTTGCTCAACAACGTCGGGCCGCCTTTTGGCGGATGGCACGTTATTTCCCTGGGGACCACGCCGGGCGCGCAAGGCGCGCGGCTGTTTCTCGATGGCGCTCTGCAAAAGGCGCGGGACCGTGAACCGTCGGTCATCCATTTGGATGATTTCGTATTGGGGGCGCGCCATTATTCAAACGCGGGTCCGCCTCCGTTTCTGCAAGGCTTCTTTTCGGGCGCGATAGCGGAATTTCTGCTTTACAACCGTTCCTTGACAGTCGCTGAAAGGGCTGCCGTGGATGCTTTTCTCAATCGAAAATATGGCGCGCTCTTGCATCGGCGTCCCGAATTGCCCGAGGAAGCAAAGCCGCTGGTCACCGTGACCAATCCGCCCGCGGTCCAGATGTTCGTGCCAGGATTCACCGTCCGTCCGATTCCTCTTTCGCTGCCGAATATCAATAATGTGAAATACCGCGGCGACGGAAAACTGGTTGCGCTGGGCTACAATGGCCAAATCTACTTATTGAGCAACACCAACCGCAGCGGACTGGAGAATCATGTCGATTTGTTTTGGACGAATAGTTCCTTGCGCGCGCCAATCGGCATGGCCTTGACGCCGCCTGGCTATGCGCGAGGCCAAGGCGTGTTCGTGGCTGCCAAAGGAAAACTCTCGTTGATCGTGGACACCAACGGCGATGATCGCGCCGACCAGGAAATCATCGTCGCCGAGGGCTGGAAGGAATTGTCGCACGGAGTGGATGCCCTGGGCGTGGCTCTCGATCACGAAGGCAACATTTACTTCGGACTGGGCACGGCCAGCTACACCAATCCCTATTTGATTGACAAATCGACGGGCGAAGCGGGCTATGACATTCACAGTGAGCGGGGAACGATCCTGAAGGTTTCGCCGGATTTCAAGCGGCGGCAAATCTATTGCACCGGCATCCGCTTTTCCGTCGCTTTGGCGATGAACAGCTTGGGCGACCTCTTTTGCACCGATCAGGAGGGCGCGACTTGGCTGCCGAACGGCAATCCGCTGGACGAATTGCTGTTCCTTCAACAAGGGCGCCACTACGGCTTTCCGCCGGGCCATCCAAAGTATTTGCACGATGTGATCGATGAACCGAGCGTCTTTGACTACGCCCCGCAACATCAATCCACCTGCGGCCTGAACTTCAACTATTCCGTCAATGGCGGTCCTGTGTTTGGTCCGGCTTGGTGGTCGGACAACGCTCTGGTGTGCGGCTATTCACGCGGCAAGATTTGGCGGACCGAGTTGATCCGGACTCCCGCAGGCTACGTGGCCCGCAACCGGCTCATCGCATGTTTGAACGCGCTGACGGTGGACGCCTGTGTTTCGCCGCAAGGCGATCTGGTCGTTTCAACTCATAGCGGCGAACCGGATTGGGGCAGCGGCCCCGATGGACACGGACATCTTTACAAAATCAGTTACACGACTGCGGCGGCGCCGCAACCGGCTGTGACGTGGAGCAGCAGCCCGTCCGAAATTCGCATCGCCTTTGATCGCCCGCTGAAGCCGGAGGCGTTGCGAAATCTGGCCAGCCGGGTGGAGATCACCCAAGGTGCATACGTCTCTTCCGGAGATCGTTTCGAGACCGTGCGTCCGGGTTATGCGGCGGTCTTCGCCCAACTAAGTGAACCGCGATTCAACATTCCGGTCGAGGCGGCCGGTTTGAGCGCGGACCAACGAACGCTCATCTTGAACACCCAGCCACGTTACTCGGGAGTCAACTATTCCATCACGCTGGCGGGATGGAACAGCGCCGGATCGTCAGCGCCGGACGCCATCACGCAGTATCCGGATATCGAATTGGTGGCCGACTTGGCCGGAGTCCAAGCTGATTGGAGCTCCCTGCCGGACGGCGGATCAAATCCCGCCGCTTCGTGGCACGGATGGCTGCCGCATATGGATTTAGATGTCGCGCGCAGGTTTACAGAGGGCAGCGCTGAGCATCAGGCGTTCTGGCTCGACCTGCAAAAACCCGGCCTTTTGGTGTTGCGTGGCCAATTGAATCTTTGGGAAATGCTGCAACCGGCCGTCCAGCCCGGCTCGAAATTGGATTACGAGCGGCCACCCGAAGAAGTGACAGTTGTGTTCAGCGCGGCGGCGCCTTTCCACGTGCAGTTTGAAAAGAATACATTCAGTTCGGAGTCGGCGGAGGCGGGGCGGCAACAAGTCACCTTGCATCATCGGAGCCAGCAGCCATGGCTGCCGTTTGCCTTGTCCAGCGAGACTCACGAAAAGCCGCTCGACTTGACAGCCGTCTGGTTTACTGCGCAGGATTCGCGACCGCGGGCTTTTCCCTTGCGCCGATTTCTGCTGCCTTGGGCCGAACCGGATGGAGCGGCCAGCCGTTCTCAGCCGCGTCCAGTGCCACCGGAAATTGCAGGGGGAGACTGGCTGCGGGGCCGAAGCATTTACTTCGGTCAAGCCGTGAATTGCCAAAGATGTCACACCATTCGCGGCGAAGGGCATCATGTCGGTCCCGATCTGTCGAATTTGATCTATCGCGACTACGCAAGTGTGATGAAGGATATTCAGCAGCCGAGCGCCGCGATCAACCCGGACTTCCTCGCTTACAATATTGAATTCAGCGACGGCAAGGACCTCACGGGAGTTCTCCAAACCGAAACGCACGACGAGATTACCGTCGTCGATGGCAACGATCACGTTTCGCTGCTCCGCAAAGATCAAATCAAGACGATGAAGCCTTCGCCAATTTCCTTCATGCCAGAAGGACTGATAACGGCCTTAAAACCTCAACAGGCCAAAGATTTGATGACCTTCCTGCTCACCTCCCCGCTGGTGCCAGCTTCGTTTGAGATTCCGGGCGCGCCCGCCCCTCGTCAAGAGGCGGCCGTCGAAGAACTGCTCCAGCAAACCCACGCGGTGGCTGCGACGCAAGACTCGCCGCGCTCGCCGCTCCAAATTGTGCTCTGCGCCGGCCCCAAGGATCACGGGCCCTCGGAACACGACTATCCGTTGTGGCAAAAGCGTTGGTCGGCCTTGCTCGCCCTCAAGGAGGGAGTCCAGATCAGCACCGCCTGGGAATGGCCTTCGCCAGAACAATGGCGAACAGCGAACGTCATCGCTTTTTACTCGGACAATCCGGCCTGGAATCATGAACGCGCGTACGATTTGGAGGACTTTCTCGCTCGAGGCGGTGGAGCCGTCTTCATCCATTTCGCCGTTGATGGACATGAAAATGCCGAGGGCCTGGCCAAGATCATCGGTTTGGCTTGGCAAGGCGGCGTTTCCAAGTTCCGTCATGGCCGTTTGGATCTCAAGGTCGAACCAAGCGCGGTTTCGCAAAAGATAAGTTCCATTGAGTTTGTCGATGAGAGCTATTGGAATTTGCTTGGCAACTTGGACGGCGTCCAAGTTGTCGCCAGCTCGGTCGAAGATGGCGCGGCCCGTCCGCAAATATGGATGCGGCAGCACGGCAAAGGCCGCGTCTTCGTCTGCCTGCCGGGACATTACACATGGACCTTCGACGATCCCTTGTACCGACTCCTACTGCTGCGGGGAATCTGCTGGGCTGGCGGGCAACCTGTCGATTATTTGTCCGACTTGGTTTGCGTGGGAGCGCGCATCGCAAACTGAGCCGCGCTACAGCGCATGCGCCTGCGCTTTTCGTCTTGAAAGATGGATTGATTTACAAACGGCCATAGAACAGTGCCAGCCTGACATTGTGATGGGCAATCCTATCCATCAATCTTCCGGCCGCTCGCCGCTGGGGGCCATCTTGACCAGCTTGGGATCGAATTGACCCAAGACCGTTACCAGGTCTTGCTGCGCGGCCATCACTTCTCGAATGTCTTTGTAGGCCATCGGCGCTTCGTCCAGTCCGGCGGAGATCAAGGTCACGCCGCGCTCGCGCAGAAGACGATGCACGTCCTTCCAGTTGAATTTTTCATTCGCCGCCTTCCGGCTCATGGCGCGGCCCGCGCCGTGCGAGGCGGAGTTGAGCGATTCCGCGTTGCCCTTGCCGCTGACCACGAATCCCGGCGCCGCCATCGAACCCGGAATGATGCCCAGCACGCCCTGCCCCGCCGGCGTCGCGCCTTTGCGATGCACAATGACTTCGCGTTCCACGCCGCCGATGACGTGCCGTTCTTTCCAGGCGAAGTTGTGGTGATTTTCCAAATCCAGCAACACCTGCGCGCCGAGATTGGCCGCGAGGTGTTGATGGATGAGCGCGTGGTTCGCCGCCGCGTATCGGCCCATCAACTCCATCGCCGTCCAGTATTCCTGCCCCTCCTGCGAATCCAGCGTCAGCCACGCCAGCCGCTTCAATTCGCTCGGCAAATCCTTGAAGCGCGCGAACGCCAGCTTCGAATAATAATCGCACACGGCCGCGCCCGTGCCGCGACTGCCGCTGTGCGAAAGCAACGCCACGTATCTTCCCGGCTCAAGATTTTGAATTTTGCCATGCGCCGTGAACAGGCCGAATTCGACAAAATGATTGCCGCTGCCGCTGGTGCCCAACTGCGACCACGCGCGGTCCTTGTTCTGTTGCGTGATCGGGCTGGCCGACCAATCCGCGTCCAATACCTCATGATGGCGGCGATGCTGGAAGTTCGCGCCGACGCCAAAGCGCGTCTCCGCTTCGATAGCGCGCGTGAGGCGATCGGGTTTTTGCTCCAGATCGCGCAACGGCAAGTCGAGCACCGTCATCTTCATACGGCAGGCGATGTCCACGCCGACGGCGTAAGGGATGACGGCGTTCTCCGTCGCCAGCACGCCGCCGATGGGCAGGCCGTAGCCGACATGGGCGTCGGCCATGAGCGCGCCCGCCACCGCCACCGGCAGCAGACAGGCCCGTTCCATCTGCATGACCGCTTCGTGCTCCAGCCCTTCGCCCCATTGCCGATACTTGACAGGCTCCGCGCGCGGCGGAGGCGGCGCAGCGAGCAATGCCTTGGCCAATTCCCCGCGCAACGGATCACCCGCAAACGCCGCCGGATTCGCGACGATGGCCGCGACTTCCTCGTGCAACCGAGTCTTGTCGCCGCCGCTGAGAATGAACTTGGCGACGAAATCCGTCGCGCGGCGGGTGGCCTCGCCCAACGGCACGCCGAGACGGAGAAAATCCTTGGCGTTCATATCAAGATGTCGTTAGCACGGACTGTATGCGAGGCCAAGGGAATTGCCGCGAAAAAGCGCAAAGGGCGCATAACCGAAAAACGCGGAAGTCATCGCTCATGCCCTCGAATCAACCTGGAATTATCGGAAACTATCATGGAAATCAACGAGTTACAAATGCTCTGCCGCAACACTGGCCGCATTTCACTGATGGGCAGGGTCAGCGTCCGGCCGCTCGTAGCCGCCGACGTGAGGAGGCGGATTCCGGACGACAACGCCGGCTGGTCGCTTGTCCACCCAGTGCTTCGGTGAAGGCGGGACCGCCTCCTGACCCCGGCGGCTACAAGCGGCCTCGTGCTTGCTTCGACGCACTCGCCTTCCGGCTTCGTTCTCTTCGTTGCCTTCTGTGCCCGCTTTTTCATTTTCTTCTTTTCACATTTCCCGCTTCAACGCGGGTCATTTGTTCAACTTTCTCAGGGCGTGTTTTCAAAACACACTCTCATTACAAGAACGATTTTGCCACAAATCCGAAAAAGCAAAAAACCTACAGGAGTGTTTTAGTACGCTTTTTTCGCATAAAAATGCATTTTGGTCCTGTTTTTGGGTTATGCAAAATCGCTTTATTGCTTGCTTTAGATGTGAGAAATGCCTACGGTTAGGTAATAAAATGGGCCGCTAGTGCCGGAAAACACCAGCGACCCGATGAACAGAAAGGTCGTCAATGAAAGAGAGAACCAATTCTGCCCAAAAAGCGGAACGCACGGCAACGGCTGCTTGGCCGCAAAAGCCATCGAAAGCCCCAAGGAAGCCAACACCGGCAGAACCAGCAAAGCCACTGCCAGCCGACCCAAACCCAGTTGAACCAGGCCAGCAACCACGTTTCGTCCCAAGACGGTATGACGCTCCACAACGGCCCGTATTCGTGCCAAGGCGTTACGACCCATAAAAACACTAAAGCGCACACTATCAACCACATAGATATTTTATGATCGACTTGACAAATAAAGTAACAGACCCGCAACTGCCAGACCGAGACTTGCTTTTAATCTTGCTTTACCAAGTGACGCGGCTGAATGCGGACGTTCAGGTTATACGGGAATTCCTGTTTGAAAAGGAGGGTATAACCGTTGAACGAAAACGCGAACTCGTCGGCGCGACTGATAAGGCGGTGTTTGCTGAACTTGAGGCAAACATGCGGCTGTGGGAACAGCAGCGATGGGATTCGCGGACGCCGCCGTGACTGGCGATGGATCGCCAGCAATAAACCGATTGCGCATAACCTGTTTTTGGGGCATTGTAAAAAATCTCGCTTGCAACCAGCACGGAATCAACAGTTTGCGCACGGGCCAAAAACGCGCCATTTATATGACAAGGATGAATTTCCAGGCCACACCATTTCCGGCAATTTGCTTCGCAACAGGTTGAGGCTAAATGTGTTCGGCACAAAAACAGCCTTGTGCAAAACCCTCCAAATTCGTGTCAATTATATTACATGCCCTCCGCGAAAGGCGGAAAAAGCGCGCTTTTTGTTGACACGGGTTTCCTGCGCAACGCATCTACCGCAAACGCCGCAGCCGAGGATGAAATTGGCCGCGAAATCCGTCGCCCGTCGAGCGGCCTCGCCTAGCGGCACCCCTAGCCGCCAAAAATCTTTGCTTTTCATCATGAATCCGTTTTCAGGACGGCGCGAATCAAGATCAAACACGGTCGGCTCGCCACTGCCTTGGATTTGGTTTCTGTTGGCGTCAATGACGTCAAGGGCTTGAACCCGCTTTCCCCTGTTTTCTCCTAACGGCTTTTTCGAGAGCTTTTGCAAACTTGGTGTTTTTCAGTGCCGCATCCTCGTCGCCGCCCTCAGAATTCACATATGCCTTCATGGCCTGATCGAAAATCCTGACTACGCCGGTATAGCTTTGCTCGACAAGCTTATTGATCTTTTGGGAAAATTGCTGTGCGCTGGACTGATTGAAGGTTGCGCCGTTGAGGTTTTCAATCTCCGCTTCGATCTCTGCTCGGTTTTGCAGA
>Ga0182024_10010734_pt1 | contig 18606 bp, 14 predicted proteins | sample P32metaG_FD_120480 | JGI IMG/M metagenome (GOLD analysis project Ga0182024, IMG submission 120480) | Permafrost microbial communities from Stordalen Mire, Sweden - P3-2 metaG (Illumina Assembly) | ecosystem: Environmental > Terrestrial > Soil > Wetlands > Permafrost | place: Sweden: Stordalen... | reverse complement strand
TTGGCGCGATATCTTCCCGAATCGCCAGTTTTATCGATTTCTGCCGGGTGGAAAAGGGCCTTTCTAGTGCCACCGTGGAATCGTATCGCGCTGATTTGAAAAGGTTTGCAAGCTCCTTGCCGGCCGCAGCCCCGCTCGGGGATGCCGAACGAGTCCGCCGCTATCTCGATTCTTTATATAAGTCCCGCATGGCCAGCCGCTCCATTGCCCGGCATCTGACCACGCTTCGCAGCTTTTATCAATTCTTAATGGAAAACGGAGCCGTGGATTCGGACCCGACCATCAATCTGGCCGCGCCCCGACAATGGCACAGTCTTCCTAAATTCTTAAATCAAAAACAGGTTGACGCGCTTCTCCAAACCTGTGAGCTATCCAAACCACAGGGTCTTCGCGACCGGGCGATGCTGGAATTTCTATACGCCACCGGGCTCCGGGCTTCGGAACTATGCCGCGTGCGGGTTTCGGACCTGGAGCGGAGCATGGGCGTCGTCCGAGTGGTGGGTAAGGGCAACAAGCACCGCATTGTTCCGGTAGGCAAAGCAGCGCTTCAGGCTGTGGAAAACTATCTGGCAGGGGCCCGGACCAAACTGTTGCGCGGGCGGCCCAGTCCATTCCTGTTTGTTACAAATCGCGGCGGCGCCATGACGCGGCAGGCCTTTTGGAAGTTGCTGGGCGGCTACGGAAAAAAGGCCGGAATTTTCCGCGATCTCACGCCCCACGTCCTGCGCCATACTTTCGCGACCCATTTGCTGGAAGGCGGAGCAGATCTGCGGAGCGTGCAAACCATGTTGGGACACGCCGACATTTCTACAACCCAAATTTATACGCACGTCATGCGGTCCCGGCTGCGGAAAACTGTGGATGAACATCATCCGAGGGCCTAAACTGATTTGAAAAAAAAGGTTTTTCTTGGGGAGCGGCGATTGCCGGCGCTCCCGGCCAGGCTGAGAGCAAATAAATGAGCGCACAGGCTGTTCGCGTCCGTTGTGCGCGATGAGACCAAATAAATGAGCGACTACATGTTTATGCTCGACAGCCACCTGAGCTCGGATCAGAGCCGGGTGGTTTCCGATGTTCAGGCCGCCGCGACGCTCGCCAATATGAACATCTTTCTTACCGGCGGCGCCATGCGGGACATGCTCGGCGGGTTTCCGATCGGCGAGATCGATTTCACCGTGGAAGGGAACACCGTCAAGCTGGCGCAGACCATCACCAAAAAGACCGGCGGCCATGTGGCATGGACCGACGAGAATCGCAAGACAGTGCATTTGGTTTTTCCGACCGGCGTGCGGGCTACTCTCGCGATGGCGCGCCAGGAAAAGTTCCCGAAACCCGGCGCCAAGCCCGTAGTGCGGCCCGCCACCATTCACGAAGACCTGCGTGGACGCGATTTCACGATCAACTCCATCGCGCTGTCCCTCAATCCCGCCTCGCGCGGCCTGTTGCTCGATCCCAATAACGGCGTGGGCGATCTGGAGCGGAAAGAATTGCGGGCCGTTAGCAATTACACCCTCTATGACGACCCCATCCGGCTCCTCCGTTTGCTGCGTTACAAGGTGAAGCTCGGATTCAACATCGAGGAACGGACCAAGATGCAATACGACAATGCGCGCGAGGCGCAACTGGAGTCGCGCATCGGTTCCGAGGAATTGCTGGAAGAACTGCGGCATATAGCAGGCGAACCGAATTGCGCCGACATTGTCCGCACGCTTGAAGAAGAGAAGCTCCTGCCGCTATTTTCGCCTGTTCTAACAGGAGCCAAGGTCAATCATGCCGGCCTGCAAAAGCTCCAGAAGGCCCGGCAAATGATTCCGTTCGGGATCGACCTGCGGGTTGAGAGCATGGGTTTGTTTCTATATTTCCTGGCCGATAAACTTTCAGTCAAGGAGCGAGCCGCATTCGCCAAGGGCATTGGGTTGACGCGGAAAGAAACCGAACAATGGCAGAAGCTGGAGGAGAAGGCCAAGAAACTTGAAAAGGAGTTGAAATCGCCCAAGCTGCAAAAGCCCTCGCACGTTTATCAGCTGCTTTTCAAAGCTCCCGGCGATCTGATCCTGTTCCTGCTGGCGCACTCGTCGGAGCGCTTGGCGCAGGATCGCATCAAGAACTATCTGCAGAAATACTTACCGAGCGCTCAAGAGGTGACCGAAAAGGATGTTGTGGCGGCCGGGGCCGTGCCGGGGACGCCGAAATTCCAAAAGCTGCGCGAGCAGTTGATCGTCACCAAGTTGGATTCACGGCCGAAGAAAGTCCCACCGCCGGTAGAAGCCCCTCCTCCTTCAGCGCCCGTACTCGCCCGGCGATAGCAAACTGACCACGCGTGCTGGTTCTTGCGTCCAACTCGCCGCGCCGCCAGCAGATATTAAACGACGCGGGCATCCCCTACATCGTGCGAGCAGGCAGCGTGTCCGAGCAGCGGCGGCCAGGAGAATCGCCGCTCGACTATGTGCGGCGGCTGGCCGAAGAGAAAGCCTTCGCGGTCGAGATGCGGGCCGGAGAAGTGGTGCTGGCTGCCGACACGGTGGTTGTCGTGGATGATCATCTGCTCGAAAAGCCGCGCGATCAGGCCGACGCGATTCGCATGCTCCGCCTGTTGTCCGGCCGCGAGCATGAAGTCTTGACGGGAATCTGCCTCCGGTCGGAATCGCGGAAAATCGTGGATGCTGCCAGCACGCGCGTGCGCTTCGTACCGCTGAGCGAAGCGGAGATCGCCGAATACGCGAATAGCGGCGAGCCCATGGATAAAGCCGGCGCCTATGCCATCCAAGGGCTGGCGTCCAAGTTCATCGACCGGGTCGAGGGCTGCTACTTCAACGTGGTCGGATTGCCGATCGCGCTGGTCTACCGGCATCTGAAAGAACTACGGTAACTGACCTGACATTAATCATGGTTTACATAACGTAAGAATCTGTAGTAAAGTGAGCCATGCGATCCCCTAATCGGTCGCGGCTCTGGTTGACGTCCATCGTCCTGCTTGCCGTCAAATTCGCAAGCGGGCAGGGCGAAACCACCAGCGCTATCGTTGGCCAGGTTTCCGATCAGTCCGGCGCCGCGCTGCCGGGCGCGAACGTGCTAGTGACTGGCGACAACACCGGCCTGAAACGAATGGCTCGAACCGATGACTCTGGCCGCTTCAGTTTCCCGCAGCTTAAGCCGGGCGCGTATACGGTTGAAGTCACCGCCTCCGGATTCGAGCCGCAGCGGAAACCGTCAGTTACAGCCGGTCTGGGCCAGACCCAAGCGGTCGACTTCGTTCTCAAAGTTCTCAGCACCCACGAAGACGTCGTCGTGGGTGCGGAAGCGCCGCTCATCAACACCGATAACCCGAATACGGCCACAACGCTGAACGCGAGCGCGTTGGAGAACCTTCCGAATCCCGGAGGCGATCTGACTTATCCGGCGCAGTTCGCGCCAGGAGCCCTGATCAATACGGCGGGCAGTTCGAACGACTTCGTGGGCGCGCAGAACGGCTATGGCAATGTGCAGTTCAACGGGCTTCCTGCGCTGTCGAACGCCTTCGTTGTAGATGGCCTGGAATCGAACGATCCGCTCACCAATCTGAACAGCGGTCTTGCGACGAACTTGGTGCTCGGCCTGAACTCGATCGCCGAAGTGACCGTCAACACGACCTCCTATGCCGTGGACCAGGGCCGTTATGGCGCATCGCAGATCAACTACATCACCAAGTCCGGCACCAATTCCTTTCACGGTAATCTCTATGAACTTTGGAACGGGTCCAAGCTGAACGCCGCGGATTTTTTCACCAACGCGACGGCGGGAAATCAAAAGCCCCGCTCAACGGTGAACCATTTTGGGGGCAGCCTGGGCGGCCCCGTCCGGCGCGACAAGCTGTTCTTTTTTTTCGATTATGAGCAATTGCGCATTGCGCTGCCGATCGTGACACCGGTCACCGTACCCAGTCCTGCGTTCGAGAACTACGTGCTCCAGCAGTTACCACGCGGCGGCGTCGACAGCGTATCGGGCGCGGTGTATCCGGCTCAGCCGGCTTTGGTCCCCTTCTATCAAAAAATGTTCTCGCTCTATCGCGGTACGGGCGGAACAGCGCTTCCGGTGTTGGGCTGCCCCTTGAATCAGGACGGAAGCGTGGCGGCCGGAGCGCCACCGGACGGCAACGGCTGCGCGCTGCGGCGGAGTGTCTCTCAATCGAGCGGCGATCACGAGCAGGTGATCACGGCGCGCATCGACCAGAATTTGGATGCGGCGAACACGCTGTGGTATCGCTTCCAGTCCGACACAGGCCTGCAAGCCGCCTACACCGACGCGATCAATCCGGTCTTCAACGCGATCTCGTCGCAGCCACTTTACTCCTTCGCGGCCGGCTACACGCACATCTTCGGCCAGCGATTGGTGAACTACTTCAATCCTGCGTTTTCGTGGTACGAGAGCCTCTTCGGCCCCGAAGATTTGGCACAAACATTAGCGGCATTCCCCATTGCCCTGGCGGGCGTCGGCTCGAACGCCCCATTTACCACGCTCGGCGGACTCGATAACAATTGGGTCCAGGGCCGGCGCGCGGCGCGGTTCCACCTGAACGATAATCTCTCCTGGATCACAGGCCGTCACGACTTGAAGTTCGGGCTGAGCTCACGGCTCTTGCGCATGAACGATTACGACTTCAGCACCAATACGACTCCGCTGGTCACGTATACGACGCTGCCGCAATTCATTTACGGAATTGCTTCCACCGCCACGCAAGCCTTTCCGCTGGCCGCCTCACAGCCCTTCAACTACCTCAACGTGGATTTGTACGCGCAAGACTCGATCAAGCTGACGCCGACGCTTAGCTGGACTTTCGGCGTGCGGCTCTCGCACAACTCAGACCCCGAAAATCCGCATGCGCTGGTGGCGCGGCTACCCGGATCGTTCGACGCGTTGTTGCATGACGTGAACCAACCACTCGACGCTGTTATTCAAACCGGCTTGAAAGATTTGTTTGCAGCAACGCCCTGGGCCTTATGGCAGCCGCGCACCGCGGTGGCGTGGCAATTTGCGCCCGACTACGTGCTGCGCAGCGGCTTCGGCGTGTTCTCCGATATTTTGCCCGGAAGCGTGGCGGACCTCATCGGCGCGAACCCTCCGTACGTGAATACGTTCCAAGGCGGACTGCTCGGCTCGGCGGGCGGCCTGGCCATCGCGCCGGGCGTTCCCAATAGCGCCATCGGCAGTACGGTTGCCGCGAATCAAGCGTTCCTCGCCGGTTTCGCGCAAGGGGAATTATCCTGCGCCTCCCCGCTAGCCGATCCTGCGCATTGCCTGCCGCCGGTGGCGATCACCGCGGTCCCGGACGGTAAGCTGCATGCGCCCTATTTCCTGCAGTGGAGCACCGCGCTGGAACATCAGTTCGATCAATCGGCCAGCGTGCGAGCGCAATATGTCGGCACGCGCGCGATCAATCTGCCGTATCAGGTGCAGGTGAACGGCTACCAGACGGTCTGCGCCGGATGCTTTGCTCCGTTTCCGTACGGCCAACCGATTGACCCGCGCTTTGCCTCGGTCGATCAACTCAGCACCGGCGCCAACAGCAACTACAACGGTTTGCAGCTGACCGGCGAGAAGCGCCTGTCGCATGGTCTTCAGGTTCACGCGAACTACACCTGGAGCCATTGCCTCGACACGATTTCAAACGGCGGGTTTCTCTCCTTCTCGTCGGCCGGCATTCTGTCGCCGCTGCCGGGCGAACTGGGACGCCAGTATGGCAACTGCGATTACGATGTTCGCCACAACTTCAACGCGACGTACGTTTATGAATTACCGTTCAAGGCGCACAACTCGCGGCTGGCCCCGCTGATCGAAGGGTGGCAGCTCTCAGGAACGGTTTTCTGGCATAGCGGGCTTCCGTTTTCCGTTCTGAGCGCGCCCTTCAGCGCGAACGGCAATGGGATTGTGCAGGGAAGCGGACCGCAGTTTGCGAGCGCCGTGCCAGGCGTGCCGTTGTACGCGCAGCAACCGATTCCCGGCGTGACGCAGCCGGGGACGATTCAATGGCTGAATCCGAATGCGTTTGTATCCGCCGTAGATCCCAGCACGGGCGCGTGCAATGGCGGCGATAGCCCGGCACACTGCCAGTTCGGCAACCTGGGCCGCAACAGCCTGCGAGGTCCCGATTTCACCTGGAGCGATCTCTACATCACCAAGCGCTTTCATCTCAACGAGAAGGTCTCGCTTCGGCTGGACGGTCAGTTTTTCAACGTCTTTAACCATCCGAATTTCGCCCTCCCGTCTGTGGTGGCAGGCATTCCAGGACGTCCCGGCACACAGACCGGCTTCGGGGCGATCAGCGCCACCACATCGCCGCCCACTGGACTACTCGGCGTCGGCCTGGGTGGAGACAACTCGCCGCGCATGATCGCAATTCAGATGCGGCTCGAATTCTAACATCGTTCTCGCGGGGCGAACCGGCCCGCTGCGCCCCGATTTTCTGCCAGGCGTGTTAATATTTGGATCTCCTCAATGGCGATCGAACCAATGGTTCTCCCCTGGTGGAGCTGGCTCATCTTTGGCTTCCTCTTAATAGTCGCGGAACTCCTGCTGCCTACTGGTTTCTTTCTGTTCTTTTTCGGCGTGGGTGGCGTCTTGACCGGGTTCCTGGTCTTGTCCGGATTGCTGCCTACGTTTACTGCGCAAGGGATCGTCTTCATTGGGATCTCGCTATGCTTGGTCGTGCTGCTCCGCAAACCGCTGCTTGCCAAGTTCCATTTCCGCAACCGAACCCATGCGGTCGATTCGCTGATCGGTGAAACGGCGCAGACTCTGGAGGCGATCGCGCCCAACGCTATCGGAAAGGTTGAGCTGCGCGGATCCTCGTGGTCGGCCTTGAACACGGGCGTTGCGCCGATTCCTCCGGCGGTCCGCTGCCGCGTCGAGAAGGTGGAGGGCCTCACCCTACATGTCAGAGTTTAGGAGCACCACGTGACGGCGGGAGTCATCGCTGTTCTGGCCTTCATTTTCGTGGCCATCATCATCCTCGCCAAGACCGCGGTGGTGGTTCCGCAACAAGCGGCTTACGTGGTCGAGCGCCTGGGGCGGTATGCGGGCACGTTGCAGGCCGGTTTTCATGTCCTCACTCCATTCGTCGATGTGGTCCGCTACAGGCATTCTCTCAAGGAGACCGCCATCGACATCGCGGAGCAAATCTGCATCACCCGCGACAACGTGCAGGTGGGGGTGGACGGCGTGCTTTACCTGAAGATTCTGGACGCCGAGCGCGCGTCCTACGGAATCTCAAACTACGTGTTTGCCATCACCCAACTGTGCCAGACTACGCTCCGGTCGGAAGTCGGCAAACTGGATCTCGACAAGACTTTTGAGGAGCGCGGGCAAATCAACCTGGCCGTCGTCGGAGAGGTCGACAAAGCGTCCGAACCCTGGGGCGTGAAGGTGCTGCGATACGAAATCAAGAATATCAACCCGCCTCAGGATATCCTCGCCGCGATGGAAAAGCAGATGCGGGCTGAGCGGGAGAAGCGCTCCGTTATCCTCACGTCGGAAGGCGCGCGGGATGCGGCGATCAATACGGCGGAAGGCGAGAAGCAAAAAGCGATAAAAGCCTCCGAAGCGGTGCGGCAGAAGCAGATCAACGAAGCCGAGGGCCAGGCCCAGGCCATTCTTTCGATCGCTACGGCTACCGCGGAGGGCATTCGCCGGGTGGCTGAAGCGATCCAGGCTCCGGGCGGTTTCCAGGCCGTCCAGCTCCGCGTTGCCGAGGAATACGTCGCGCAGTTCGGAAATATCGCTAAGGCGGGGAACACGCTCATCGTCCCCACGAACCTCGCCGACGCAAGCTCGCTGGTGGCCACCGCGATGAGCATCATCAAGAGCGGCACGCAGGCGACATAAACCGCGGCTCGAATTAGTTCGAGTGGAAAGGGTCGGGCGCGAGGCCCGCGCTGGCCGGTTCCGGACTCTCGATATCCAGGTTGACCACGATGGGCTCCTGTCCGCTGCGAACCACCACCGCTTCGACCGGCACGTCCGACCGGGCATTCATCTCCTGATGCGGCACGAAAGGGGGCACATAGATGAAATCGCCCGGGTCGGCTTCCACCACGTACTCCAGCCGCTCGCCCCAGCGGAATCGGGCACGGCCGCGAACAATGTATAAGACCGTTTCGAGTTCGCCATGATGATGCGCGCCGGTGCGAGCCGCCGGCTGGACGCTGACCGTACCCGCCCAAAGCTTGCTGGCGCCCGTGCGGGCATGCGTGATAGCCGCGGCCCGCGTCATCCCAGGAGTTTGCGGCGTGTTGCCGTCCAGCTCACCGGCGCGAACTACGCGAATACCATGTTCTTTCCAATCGGGCATAGGACTTTCCTATTAGAACATTTCGCTCCGCTACTAATTCGAGCCGCGTGGGTTGATACAATTTGCCGCAGGAGGGGAATACCAAAATGAGATTCTTGTCGGGGATTTTTCTTGGATTATTGCTCAGCGCAGGTATCTGAACGCTTTCCGCGCAGAATGAGCGGGCCATGCATCCGCGAATTGCCAGAGCCATCACGGCGCTCCGGGATGCGCGCGCCTATATGGAAGCGGCTCCGCATGATTTCGGCGGTCATAAGGCCGATGCGATCCGCGCGACCGATGAAGCGATCAAGCAATTGAACTTCGCCTTGGCTTACCGCGGGCACGAAGACCGGCGCTAGCGAAGGTCACTCGATTTACGCTTACCGCGCGCGCCGTCCGAGCCACAGCATGACGGCTCCGAACACTAGCAGGGAAGCGCCGCAATAAAGATTCACGTTGCCCGGTTCGAGCGGAGCTCGCTGACTGGCCGCGGCGCCCGTGATGGCCAGAATCAGCCCTGCCAGCGAGAAAAAGCTTCCGATCAGTGTGCGAAGATCCCGCATATCACCAGAAGAGAAGGTTGAGCACCACGACCGCCGCGATCACGACCAAAGCCAGCAGCGCCGGGCGATGGTGCCACGGCACGTCGCGCTCACGCGGAATGTCGGTCAGTCCATAAACCAGATTGTGCAGCTCCGATTGCGGCTTGGCGTCGGACAGCAGACTCACCAAGATCGTCACCAAAAAACATGTGGACCAGGCGAAAATTGCGATCCAGAAGTTTTGCGCCATGGTGGATGGAAACTGATGCAGAACCGTCCCCAGCCATCCGCCCTTGCCCTCGGCCAGAGTCAAGCCGTGCGTGGCTGCGGCGGCGGCCGTACCGGCCAGCAATCCGGTAAAAGCGCCGTGTCCGGTCGTTCGCTTCCAGAACATTCCGAGCAGGAATGTCGCGAATAATGGCGCGTTGACGAACCCAAACACCAACTGGAGGAAGTCCATGATGTTGTTGAAATGCGTCGCCAGATACGCCGTGCCCACCGAAAGCGCGACGCCGGCCACGGTGGTCAGGCGGCCCACCCACAAATAATGCGAGTCCGGCGCATGCTTGCGGATGTGGCCTTGATAGAGGTCGTAAGTCCAGACCGTATTGAACGCCGTGACGTTTCCAGCCATCCCCGACATGAAGGAGGCCATCAGCGCCGTGAGGCCGAGGCCCAGCATGCCGGAAGGATAAAACTGCGCCATGAGGGTGGTCAGCACCTGGTCGTAATCGAGTCCGCCACCCGCCTTCAGCGGGATCGAATAACCGAGCGACATGTGCGAGAGCGCTACGGCGGCGATCCCGGGAACGATGACGATGAACGGCATGAACATTTTCGGAAACGCGGCGATGAGGGGGGTGCGGCGCGCGGCGGACATGGAATCGGCGGCCATTGCCCGCTGCACCACCAGGAAGTCGGTGCACCAATAGCCAAATGACAAAACGAACCCAAGCCCTGCAATCAATCCAAAGACTTCCACGCCCATCGGATTGTCGGCGGCATGGTGCACGTCCGACCAGGTGTGGGTCATGACGGACGGTATGCGCGCGGCCATCCCCTGCCAGCCACCGGCCTTGAGCACGGCCAAGATCGCCAGCGGCGCGAAGCCGAGCACGATCAGAAAAAACTGGAGCACTTCGTTATAAATCGCGCTGGTCAAGCCGCCCAGGAAAGTGTAAACCAGCACGATGACCGCCGAGAGCAGCACGGAGGCCGTGAAACTCCAGTGCAGGACCAGTTCGAACAGAAGGCCGAGCGCGTACATGGAAATGCCGGACGAGAAGATAGTCATGACGGCGAACGTAACGGCGTTCAGCGTTCGCGTTTTTTCGTCGAAACGCAGTTTTAGATACTCGGGCACGCTGCGGGCGCGGCTGCCGTAATAGAACGGCATCATGAAGACGCCGACGAACAGCATGGCCGGAATCGCGCCGAGCCAATAGAAGTGCGCGGTCATGATTCCGTACTTGGCCCCAGAGGCGCTCATGCCGATCACTTCCTGAGCGCCCAGATTGGCCGCGATGAACGCCAGGCTGGTGATCCAGACGGGAACCGAGCGGCCGGAGGTCAGAAAGTCTGCGCTGGTGGCAACCTTGCGCTTCACCAGGAAACCAATGCCTAGAACATACGCGAAATACAGGGAGAGAAGCAGGTAATCGACCGGGGCAAGCGTCAATCCACCCGCAGTCTAGCACAGGGGATCTCAGGGCGAGTCGTTCGAGCAAACGCGCCCTTCTTGTGCGATGATGTCTCCTTAACCAGAAACATGCTCGCCTACGCCTGTACGATTTTCCTCAGCGCGTTTCTATTGTTCGCGGTCCAGCCCATGATCGGCAAAATCATCCTGCCGTGGTTCGGCGGGTCGGCCGCGGTGTGGAGCACCTGCCTGTTATTTTTCCAAGCTGCATTGCTGGGCGGTTACCTGTACGCGCACTGGTCCACCAAGCGCCTCAATCCGCGACGTCAGGCGATCGTGCACATCGTCCTGATGGGTGCGAGTTTGGCGCTGCTTCCGATTCTTCCCTCGCCGAGCTGGCGTCCGACGCACGCCGGCGACCCATCCGCTCGCATCCTGCTGCTGCTGACGGTCACTATCGGGCTGCCGTACATTTTGCTTTCCACCACCAGTCCTCTGCTGCAAGCCTGGTATGTCGCAGGAAAGCCTGGCGCCATCCCCTACCGGCTGTTTGCGCTCTCGAATTTCGGATCGCTGCTGGCCTTGATCAGCTATCCGGCGTTGTGGGAACCGAGGCTCACTACTCGCGCCCAGGCCTACAGTTGGTCGATAGCGTACATACTTTTTATTCTGCTGTGCGCCGCAGTCGCCTGGGGAGCCTTCCGGCTCACCGCGAAAAAACAAATCAGCCCGCAACACGCGTCCGACCAATCTGAGCTCGTGGCGCTGGCGCCGTCCTGGACCACTCGGATTCTGTGGGTAGCGCTGGCCGCCTGCGCGTCCTCGCTGCTGCTCTCCTTTACCAATCATCTGAGCCAGAACGTCGCGCCGATCCCCTTTCTCTGGGTGTTGCCGCTTGGAATATATCTGCTCAGCTTTATCCTGTGCTTCGAGCGGGATCGAATCTATCACCGCGCTGTGTTTCTTCCGCTGCTTGCGGTGGGTCTGGGCGGCACCGCCTTTACGATTTATTCCAATGGAAGTAATCCGAACATCAGCTGGGCGATCCCGACCTATGTCGCGACGCTGTTTATCTGCTGCATGGTGTGCCATGGCGAGTTGGTCCGCCTCAAACCCGATCCGCGCCATCTGACCAGCTTTTACTTGATGATCTCCGTTGGCGGAGCGCTCGGCGGATTATTCGTGGCCATCATTGCGCCCAACGTTTTTCACACCTACGCCGAACTTCCGCTGTCCATGATCGCCTGCCCGGCTCTGGTTGCCATTGTCCTGTGGGTATCGCCGGGAAAATGGAACAGTTGGCTCGGACTCTTCATGGTTCGCACCACGGCAATCGCATTCGCGATCGCGCTGGCCGGCTATTTGGGCTATCAAAAGCGCATCGACGATGCCGACTACAGGCTTTCGGTGCGCAACTTTTACGGAGTCCTGCGCGTGAGGGACGTGCGGCCGCCTGAAGAAACTTACAGCCGCAAATTGATCCACGGCACCATCCTGCACGGCGTTCAGCTCTTGGATGCGAGGCTGCGCGACACCCACACCAGCTACTATGGCGAGAATTCCGGCGTCGGCCGGGCACTGACCTATTTCTCTAACAAGGGCACCAAGCGGGTAGGCGTGATCGGCCTGGGGGCGGGCGTGACCGTCAGCTATTGCCGGCCGGGCGATTTCTTCCGCATATACGAAATTAATCCACTGGCGCTCGGCATCGCCAGCACTTGGTTCACGTTCCTGAAGGACTGCGCGGGCGATCATAAGGTTTTGCTGGGCGACGCGCGCTTGACGCTCGAAAGCCAGCCCAGCCAGCAGTACGACGTAATGACGGTGGACGCCTTCACGAGCGACTCCATTCCCGTCCACCTCCTCACTCGCGAAGCTTTCGTGGTCTACTTCCGGCATCTGAAGCCCAGCGGGATTCTGGCGGTTCACATTTCTAACCGCTATCTGGACCTGGAGCCAGTGGTGGCGCGGAACGCCAGCGACCTGGGCAAAACCGCGATGGATGTAGATTGGGACGAAGAGGAAACCGATTATATGGCCACCAACGATTGGGTGCTGGTATCGGGCGACCCGACGGTCTTCAAGGACCCGCTTTTCAATTCATCGAGCATCAAGCCGGCCAAGACGCGTCCGGGTCTGCGCCCCTGGACCGACGATTACAGCAATCTGTTCCAGATCCTAAAACTAAAGTTCACGAAAGAGTAAAGCGACCGATGTCCCAACTGCTCGGGGGCAAGACCGCCCTCATCCTCGGTGTAGCGAACAGATGGAGCCTCGCCTATGCGATCGCGCAGGCCTATGTTCGCGAGGGCGCGAAGGTGATTCTGACATACCAGAGCGACCGGCAAAAACAGACGGTCGAGGAATTGGCGGCCGAGCTAAAAGCGGATCAGGCGCTGGCATGCGACGTCACCGAGGACGACCAGTTGGCCGCCCTGACCGAGGTCTTGAAGAGCCAAGGCGTCAAGCTGAACGCGGTGGTGCACGCTATCGCCTTCGCAAATAAGGAGGATCTGAGCCGGCCGTTCCTCGAAACTTCGCGCGCCGGTTTCGCCCTGGCGCAGGACGTGAGCGCCTATTCATTGGTCGCGGTCGCCCGTGCAGCGGCGCCGCTCATGGCCCCCGCCGAGGAGGGTGGCGGTTCTATCCTCACGCTAACCTATCTAGGTTCGATTCGTGTCGTCCAAAACTATAACGTGATGGGTGTGGCGAAAGCGGCGCTGGAAGCAACTGTACGGTACCTGGCAAACGACCTTGGGCCGTCAAACATTCGGGTGAACGCGATTTCGGCTGGTCCGGTAAAGACGGCGTCGGCTCGCGGGATCCGCGATTTCTCAAAAATGCTGGACAGTTCGGCTCGTGTAGCGCCGTTGCGTCGCAACACCGATCCGGCGGAAGTGGCTGATGCTGCGGTTTTTTTGGCCAGTGAACTGGGCCGCGGCGTGACCGGGAATATTCTGTACGTGGATGCAGGGATGCAGATCCTGGGGTTTCAACGCCCGGAATGATGCGCGGCGAATCAATGTCCTATGGGATTGACAATCAGTAAGGCACTTATTATCATTTGATTGCATAAGACTCTGCGGACCGGGTCTCGACTGAGGCGATCCGAGAGAGTCGATCGCAGCAACCTCCGAGTTTATCTATGATTACTGTCAAAGGCCTCACGAAACGATACGCCCGCACGCTTGCGGTGGATCACATTTCGTTCGAAGTGCAGAAGGGCCAGATCGTGGGTTTTCTTGGCCCAAATGGCGCCGGGAAGACCACCACGATGCGCATTCTGACGTGTTTCCTTCCACCCACGGATGGCAGCGCCAATGTGGCGGGTTTTGATGTTCTCGAGCAGCCGCTCGAAGTGAAAAAGCGGATCGGCTACTTGCCGGAGACGCCGCCTCTTTATCCCGAGATGGAGGTCCAGGAATATCTGACCTTCGTCGGCAAATTGAAAGGGATGTCGGGCGCCACGCTGGCCCATCGCGTCGACGAAGTGTGCGATCGATGCTCGGTGGCCGACGTTCGGGCGAAGTTGCTCGGCAAACTCTCGAAAGGATACCGGCAGCGCGTGGGACTGGCGCAAGCCATTATTCACAACCCGCCGGTCCTGATTCTGGACGAGCCGACGGCGGGCTTGGATCCCAAGCAGATCAACGAAACTCGCGAACTGATCCGGAGCCTGGCGGGCGACCATACCATCATCTTGAGCACCCATATTCTGCCCGAAGTCGAGCAGACCTGCCAGCAGGTGATCATCATCAACAAGGGCAAGCTGGTGGCGACCGATTCGGTGGAAAATCTGCAGAATCGCGCGCGCGGGACTGAGTCGGTGCTGGTGGAGGTGGAGGGCCGCAACAGCGCGCTGGATTCGGAAACTATCCAGCATCGGCTGGAAACGGTCTCGGGCGTGAGCCGCGTTCTCTTTAAGGAATCGCGCAACAACCGCTCGATCTTCGAAGTGGAAAGCTTGAAGGACCGTTCGATTCGCGGGGATCTAGCGCGGGCGGTGGTCGAGTCCGGCTGGAATCTGAACGAGCTTCGGTCCGCGGCCATGAGTCTGGAAGAGATCTTCCTGCAACTGACCGGCGCCGAGCAGCCCGCGCAACCACAAGAAGAGCTGGCCGTCGAAGGAGTGCATCAATGAGAAATATTTGGGTCATCTGCCGGAAAGAGCTGGGCAGTTATTTCGTGTCGCCGGTGGCTTACCTGCTGCTGACCATGTTCGCGTTGATCTTCGGGTTCTTCTTCTGGAACTCAGTCGGTTACTTCAACGCGGCGGGGTTACAGTCGCAATTGCAGGGGCAATCGATGCCGATGAGCGTGAACGACTATGTCATCCGGCCGCTGCTGTCCAACATCAGCGTGGTTGGGCTGTTCTTCATTCCCATGATCACGATGCGGCTGTTCGCCGAAGAAAAGCGTATGGGAACGATCGAGCTGCTGGCGACGTCGCCGATTCGCGACGGCGAAATTATCTTTGGGAAATGGCTGGCCGCGCTGATCCTCTACGCTGTCCTGCTGCTGTTCAGCGCCATCAACTTCGCGTTTCTGTTCCGCTACGGCAATCCGGATTGGAAGCCGCTCGCGATCGGTTATTTGGGCTTGCTGTTGCAGGCCGGCGGACTGCTTGCTATCGGCACCTTTATTTCCACGCTGACCAAGAACCAGATCATCGCGGGCGCGGCCACGTTCGGCGTGTGCCTGCTGCTGTGGGTGCTTGAATGGGTCTCCGGATACGAGACGGCGACTTGGGCCAAGGTACTCGCATACTTTTCCGTGATTACGCATTTTGAATCGTTTTCCAAGGGCGTGCTGGATTTGAAGGACGCCATTTTTTATGTTTCGCTGATCTTCCTAGGCCTGTTTCTCACCGAGCGGTCCATGGAATCTTTGCGGTGGAGGTCATAAGTGAGCCGAGAGTGGTTAAGAGCAAGACAAACTAAGTACGTCGCCTACGCGACCACTTACATCCTGATTATTCTCGCGGTCTTGGTTTTCGCTAATTACTTAGCCAACCGTTACAACAAGTCGTTCGATGCGACGGCGAACAAGCAGTTCACCCTTTCCGATCAAACGGCCAAGGCGATTCACGATTTGAAGCAGGACGTGACCATTCAGTATTTCGATGAACCGAGCCACATGCAAGCGGGCAAGGACCTGCTCGATCGGTACGCCAACCTTTCGCCGAAGGTCCACGTCCAGTACATTGACGCCTATAAGAACCCCGGGCTGGTCAAAGCGGCCAATGTAACTCACACCGGTACGGCCATCGTCGAGTTAGGCAGCAAGCAAGAGGAAGCACGCAGCTTCGATGAAACTGGCGTCACGGGAGCGCTGGTTCGCGCGCTAAAAGGTGGCGAGCGTACCGTCTGCGTGGTGGAAGGCAGCGGCGAGCATCGTGTGGATGATTCGTCTCCGGAAGGCCTCTCCGATTTTCAGAATTCCGTCCAAAAAGATAATTACAAGGTCAAGAGCATCAGTTTGCTCCAAAAAGCAGAAGTTCCATCGGACTGCACCGTGCTGGTAGTGGCGGGGCCGACCGGCGATTACGTACAGCCCGAAGTGGACGCCATTAAGAAGTATGTCGAAGCTGGTGGACGGGCTTTATTCATGCTGGATCCCCCGCTGAAACTCGGGCGAAAAGAAATCAGCGATAACACCTCGCTCGACGACTTACTGGCCGGTTGGGGCATAACGGTCGACAAAGACCTGCTACTCGACGCCAATCCACTTTCGCAGTTAGTGGGACTGGATGCGACGGTGCCGCTGGTGACCAATTACGAATCGCAGCCGATTGTAAGCGATTTGCAGGGAAAGGCGACCGGGTTCCCCCTGTCGCGCTCGCTCCAAATCAAGAATGGCGATAAGACCACCGTGTCGAGGCTGTTTTCTACATCCAACGATAGCTTCGCGACCAATAACCTTAGCTCAGCGGAGATTCGGATTGATCCGAATAAGGATAAGCGCGGACCGTTTACGCTGGCGGCCGCGGCTACCTACAACACCGGCAAGCCAGGCGCTCAGGGCCGTTTCGTGGTGGTCGGAAATTCCACCTGGGCCGACAATTCGTTCCTGCGATTCAATGGAAACCGCAACCTGATGCTGAATACCATGAATTGGCTCTCTTCCGACGAAGACCTGATTTCGATCCGGCCGAAGGAACCCGAAGATCGCCGGATTCTTTTGACCCGCGCTCAATTCCTGATGCTGCGAAGCGTCAGCCAGTTCTTTCTCCCGCTAGTGGTGGTCTTGGGCGGCGTGATGGTTTGGTTCCGCAGACGGTAGTTGGTTCCAGGAGACGAGGGGTATGCGGTTTCGTGGTTTGCTGGTCGGCGTAGTGGTTCTAGCAGCGTTGGCCGTCGGTCTGTATTATTCGAATAAGCAGGAAGCGGCCAAGGCGGCGAAACCTCCCACCGACCAACCTCCCAAGATTATTTCCATCAATTCCACCGACATCAACAAGATCGATCTCAAGAAGAAGGATGGTTCGGAAATCGCGCTGGCACGCAATGCGGGCGGCGATTGGCAGATCACCGCTCCCAAACCATTTCCGGCCGATCAGGATTCCGCCAATGCTCTCGCCACAACGGCGGGCGCAGTGATCTCGGACCGCGTGGTGGAGGATAAAGCTTCCAATCTGGCGACCTATGGACTCCAGTCGCCCGCTCTGGAGGCGGACGTAACCAGCAATAAGGGCAAAACCAGCAAGCTTCTGATTGGCGACGATACTCCGACCAATAATGGAACGTATGCCAAGCTGGAAGGCGATCCGCGCGTGTTTACGGTTGCAAGCTACGTAAAATCGGGTCTCGACAAAAACATCAACGATCTCCGCGACAAACGCCTGCTCACTTTCGACCAGGATAAAGTGAGCCGCGTGGAGCTGAACGCGAAGAAGCAAGATATCGAATTCGGACGCGACAAGGATCAGTGGCAGATCTTGAAACCGAAGCCGCTGCGCGCCGACGGGTCGCAAGTGGACGATCTGCTGCGGAAGACCAAGGACGCCAAAATGGACCTTTCCCTTTCCGCCGACGATGCCAAGAAGTCCGCTTCAGCCTTTGCCGCCGGCATGCTGGTGGCGACCGTGAAGGTGACCGGCCCTGCGGGCACTCAGACCCTCGAGATTCGCAAAAACAAGGACGACTACTACGCCAAATCGAACACCGTGGATGGCGTGTACAAGGTGTCCAATGACGTGGGAACCGCCGTAGACAAGGGTTTGGACGATTTCCGCAATAAAAAGCTTTTCGATTTCGCTTTCAACGAGCCGAGCAAGATTGACCTGCACGTCAACGGCAAAGCCTTCGCGTTCCAGAAGGGCGCCGAGGATTGGTTCTCGAACGGCAAGAAGATGGATAACATCAGCGTCCAGTCTCTGCTCGACAAACTGCGCGACCTTTCGGCCAGCAGATTTATCGATTCCGGCACACTTGGCTCGCCCGTCGTCGACATCAGCGTCACCTCCAATGACGGCAAGCGAGTGGAAAAGGTACTAATCTCAAAAGAGGGCAGCGACTATATCGCCCAGCGGGAAAATGAACCGGCGCTGTATGGGCTGGACGCCAAAACTGTCGACGACCTTTCCAAGGCGGCTTCGGACGTGAAAGAAGCGCAAGCACCGGCGAAGAAGAAATAACGCGGGCTTCGGTCCGCACTGAATGAACGGACTCCTCACCGATCTCTACCAGCTGACCATGGCCGCTGGTTACTTTGAGGCCGGAAAGAGCCGCGAGATCGCGTCCTTCGAACTATTCTTCCGGAACCTGCCCCGGTATCGCAACTACGTGCTTGCCGCGGGTTTGGAGCAGGTGGTCGATTATCTTCAGAACCTCAGCTTCACTGAGGACGAAATTCGTTACCTGCAAACGCTGCCGCAATTCCAGCGCGTCTCGCCCGATTTTTTCGACGCCTTGCGCCGGCTGCGCTTCACTGGTGATCTTTTCGCCATGCCGGAAGGAACGCCGATCTTTGCGGGCGAGCCATTCCTGACGGTGCGCGCACCGCTGATGGAAGCGCAGATCGCAGAAACCTACCTGCTCGGCATGGTTGGGTTTCAGTCGTTGATTGCCACCAAGGCGGCGCGAATCGTGGAAGTGGCTGGGGGACGGGCCGTGGTCGAT
>Ga0182024_10010733_pt1 | contig 18607 bp, 12 predicted proteins | sample P32metaG_FD_120480 | JGI IMG/M metagenome (GOLD analysis project Ga0182024, IMG submission 120480) | Permafrost microbial communities from Stordalen Mire, Sweden - P3-2 metaG (Illumina Assembly) | ecosystem: Environmental > Terrestrial > Soil > Wetlands > Permafrost | place: Sweden: Stordalen... | reverse complement strand
CTGGACTTTGAATATATCCTTGACCTGGCGATCGTAAGTCTTCGACCACAGATCGTAGCCATTGTCGGCACGAATCAACTGCGCGGAGACGCGAATGACGTCGCCCGACCTACGTACGCTGCCCTCGAGCACATGCGCCACGCGCAGCTTTTGCGCGATGGTTGCGATGTCATCCGATTTCCCTCTGAAGGAAAAGGACGAGGTGCGCGCCGCCACGCGCAAATCGCGTATCTGCGCCAGCAGGTCGAGAAGTTCCTCCGCAAGTCCGTCCGAAAAATATTCCTGATCCTTCTTTTCGCTCATGTCGGCGAAGGGCAATACCGCGATGGATTTCTCGGGTATGGCGCCGGCGCCAGCTGCCGGGAGTGCCGGCGCATCGACCATCTTCGCCGGCAACGGCACGGCAGCATCGCGCTTCGACTCCCGACGCTCGCCTATGTAGCCGATTGCGATCGCCGCCACGGCAGCCAGCAATAGCAACCCTCGCAGCACCGTCTGGCGCGATCTCGGCGCGGCCTTGCCGCGCGCTGACGTAGTGGTCGAACCCGCCCCAGGCCCGCGCGCCGACCCCAACCGCTCGTCCTCGGGAACCCCGTCGCGTACCCCGTTGGACGCTTCTTCAGGGGCCAGCAGCTTTGCCACGCGCTCGACGAACGCGGCAGTCGCTCGGCCGTCTGGCAACCGCGTCCACTGCACGTCGCGAAATCGATCCGGGACCCTGTCATCGTCGTCGCGCGTGTCGTCGATGACCACCGGCAGCAGAAAGGCCCTGGTCGTGGCCATCAAGTGCGAGCGATCGACCGCCAGCTTCCACTCCAGCCGAAAGTAGCCTTCCTCCCGCGCGTGCGTGTTCTTGGAGATGACGGGAATGAAAAGAGCACAGGCCTTTATTTGCCTGCGTATCGAAGCATCCCAGGCGTCACCGCCGCGCAGCTCGCTCTGGTCGAACCACACCTCGATTCCCGCGGCACGCAGGACGCGGGTGATTTCCGCGGCCGCCGCGGAGTCCTGGGATGCGTAACTGAGGAAAACAGCGTTCTTATGGTCATTCATGCGCGATCGAGAGAATGAAGTACAGTGCCCGGCGGCGCAACCATTGCACGCCCCCGTCCGGTAAGCCAACATCAATGTCCGTGACCGTCGATCTCCGCCCATGACCGAACCGCCGAAAGCGGTCTTCTTGAGCTACGCCTCGCAAGATTCGGATGCGGCCCGACGCATTTGCGAGGCGCTGCGCGCCGGCCGCATCGAAGTATGGTTCGACCAGAGCGAGCTGCGCGGCGGGGATGTCTGGGACCAGAAGATCCGCCGCCAGATTCGTGATTGCGCGCTGTTCGTGCCCATCATTTCCGCCAACACCCAGTCGCGCCTCGAGGGTTATTTCCGGCGCGAGTGGCGGCTTGCCGTCGATCGGACACACGACATGGCCGCCGAGAAGGCCTTTCTCGTGCCGGTGGTCATCGACGACACCAACGACCGCGTCGCCAGCGTGCCCGAGGAATTTCGCGTCGTGCAGTGGACCCGCCTGCCCGGCGGCGACACGCCGCCCGCGTTTGCCGAACGTATGGCGCGTTTGCTATCAGTCGATCTAGCCGCCTCGGGCAACGGTCCGGCAGTCGCCCAAACGCGCGCCAGGGCGCTTTGGCTCATCGTCCCGGTCGCGTTGCTGGCGATCGGCTACTTCATCTTCGCGAAATTCGGCAAACCCACGCCCAGTGCACCGCCGCCCGCGGCACAAGCCGCGGTCAGCGCGTCCAGCCCACCCGGCGCCGGCGCAATTCCCGAAAAGTCGATCGCGGTGCTGCCTTTTTTGAACATGAGTTCCGACAAGGAGCAAGACTACTTCTCGGATGGACTCTCCGAGGAACTCATCGATTTGTTGACCCAGGTGCCGGATCTGCGCGTGCCGGCGCGCACCTCGTCGTTCTACTTCAGAGGCAAGGCGGATGACATCGCCGCGATCGCGCGCAAGCTGCGGGTCGCGCATCTACTCGAGGGCAGCGTACGCAAAGCCGGCGGCCGGCTGCGCATCACCGCGGAGCTCATCAGGGCCGATAGCGGCTACCACCTCTGGTCGGAGACCTACGACCGAGATGCCAAGGATGTCTTCAAGGTCCAGGATGAAATCGCCGCAGCGGTGGTCGGTGCACTGAAAGTCAAATTGCTGTCAGCGCCCGACTCCTCAGCACGGCAGACGCAAAACCCGGAAGCCTACTCGCAATACCTGCTTGGCCGGCAGATCCTCGAGCAGGGCGACTGGAATATCGCCCAGCGCGCGGTCGCCGCCTTTCGCAAGGCCGTGGCACTGGACCCGGCGTACGCCCCCGCCTGGGCCGGTCTTGCCTTGGCGGTCGACCTGGGCGCGCAGCAGGAGTCGGTATCGACGAGCGACTTCGAAAAAGGCAGACGCGCGGCCATGGAGGCAGCCGAAAAGGCCATTGCGCTGGCGCCCGATCTCGCCGACGGCTACGTCAGCCGCGGATTTATGCGTGCCTGGGAGAACCGCGACTTCGCCGGGGCGGCAGCCGATTACCAACGAGCGCTGGCGCTCGAGCCCGACAGTCCCAGGGTGTTGAGAGGCTTCGCGGGGTCCGTGCTGATGCCGACAGGCCGCCTGGATGAGGCGCTCGCCGCGATCCAGAAGTCACTGCACTCCGATCCCTTGAATTCCGGCTACTGGCGTACGCTCGCCTTGACCCAATGGGCTCGCCACGAATGTCCCGCCGCCATCGAAAACTTGAACCGTTCGCTCAGCTTGGTCTCCGAGCAATCGAACACGGCCGCTTTCTTAGGCTATTGCCTGTTGACCGAGAACAAGCCGGAGGAAGCCCTCAAGGTTTCGCAACGCGCTACGGCAACCCCCTTTCGTCTGCAGACGGCGGCGATGGCAGAGCACGATCTTGGCCATCAGGCCGAGGCCGAGCGGTTGCTCAAGGAGCTGATTGAGCACTTCAAGGCCCAGGCCGCCTACCAGATAGCCGAGGTTTACGCCCGGTGGGGCGACCGTTCCCACGCATTCGAGTGGCTGGATGCTGCCTATGCGCAGAACGATGGCGGTCTGACCATGCTGAAGATTGACCCGATGCTGGACACGCTGCACGGCGATCCCCGCTTCGCCGCGTTACTGAGAAAGATGCACCTACCGGAGTAGACGGCCGAGGTTGGCTGCAATCCAAGGTTGGCCCCCCAAAAAAAACTCCAACTGGTATACCCACTTTCCCGGGTAACGCGCTCTTATGTTCCGGGTGGGATTCGAACTTAAGCTGTAGGGGTATGCCGAACACCGACACTCGCAGTTTCGTCGCGACCATTGCCGCACGCTACGGCAGCCGGCTGCGCCGATTCCTGTCGGTCAGGCTCCGCAATGCAGCAGACGTCCCCGACCTGGCGCAGGAGGTATTTCTGCGCCTGCTGCGCGTCGAGGGCTGCGAGAGCATCCGCAGCCCCGAAGCCTACCTCTTTACCATCGCCAGCCACGTGATTCACCAACATGCGGTGCGGCGTTCCAGCGAACCTGTGTCGGTCGACATCGCGGACGTATTCTCCGAGCTTCGGACCCCCTCCTGCGATGATCCGCCCGACCAGGTAGCTCAGTCCCAGCGTCTCGATGAGCTGGAACGGATGCTCGCCTGCCTGCCGACCCGCGTGGCGACTGCCCTCGTTCTGCATCGAGTCGCCGGCTATTCTGTCCAAGAGGTCGGCGACGAGCTCGGGGTGTCGAGGGAAACCGCCAAGAAATATCTGGCGCGGGCAGTCGAGCACTGCCGCAATCTGCGGGCCACCGAGCGCAGCACCGGGCTATGAGGATTGGACCTTTGAACGCGAAGACTCATCCGGCGATCGTTGCCGAAGCATCGGCTTGGTTCATCGAGTTCCGGGCCGGCGATGTGGCCGGCGATGCACGCCTACGTTTCATCGACTGGCTGCGGCGCTCGCCTGAGCACATTCAGGCCTATCTCGAGGTATCCGGCGTCTGGGCCGAGCTTCCGACTTCGGATCCCGGCGGGAAGATCGACCTCGCCGCCATGATCGCCCGCGCCCGCGGCGAAGCCGACGTGATCGAACTTTGCGCCGGTACTCCGGTTTCGGCGCCGCACGAGCCGCGCGCGCAACACCTCAGATTTTGGCGTGGCCCGCGGCGTACGCTGCTGGCCATGGCGGCGCTCGCGCTGCTGGCCTCGGTGGTGGTTCGATTCTGGGCCAGTGTGTTCTCCGACTCCTATGTCACCGGCGTCGGCGAGCAGCGCACCATCCAACTCGCCGACGGCTCGACCGTCGAACTCAACGCACGCTCGAGGATTCAGATCCACCTCTCGGATTCGCAACGCGACGTGATGCTGCTCGACGGCCAAGCCCTGTTTCATGTTGCCAAGGACAAGCAGCGCCCGTTCGTGGTCCATGTCGGCGACGCACAGGTGCGGGCGGTCGGCACTGAATTCGATGTCTACAAGAAGCAGGTCGCGACCGTCGTCACGGTCGTCGAAGGCCGGGTCGAAGCCTACGAACCGTCCGGCGACAGCGGCATCGCGCCGGTCGTGCTGTCCGCGGGTGAACAGCTCACGGTGGTGCCGCACACGGTGACAAAACCCACGGCCACCGACACTTCCGTCGCCATCGCCTGGGTGCAGAAACGCCTGATGTTCGAAGAGACGCCGCTCAGCGACGTCGCCGAAGAATTCAATCGATACAACCGACGGCCCCTCACCATCGATGACCGCGACTTGCGCAAGGTCAAGATCAGCGGCGTCTATTCGTCCACCGATCCGTCGTCTCTCATCAATTTCCTACGCAGTCAAAACTCGATCCAGGTCATCGAAACGGAGAATCAGGTGCGCGTCGTTCGCCGCGACGCGCACTAACCATACCCACTTTCTGTGTGACAACGCTCTACTCCCAACAGAGCCGGCGGCCATGTTGGCCGGCCGGCATCAAGAACCTCCTCAGAGGCCTGGGAGTATTTTTGCGTACTGCAGTGATCGCGGCGGGCATGTGCCTGCCCCTCGTTACAATGTCCGTGGCGGGCAGCGCCGCGGGCGCGGTGCGTAAGCAGCCCACGCACATCGCCGCGCAAGGTCTCGGCCCCGCGCTCAAAGAACTGGCGCAAAGCCGCGGTTTACAGGTGCTCTATTTATCGAGCACGGTGCGCAATCTGAAGACCAACGGCGCGGAAGGCGACATATCCGCCGAGGAAGCCTTTGAGCAATTGCTCAGCGGCACCGGCCTGACATACCGCTATCTCGACGAAAACACGGTCACGGTTTACGCACTGGAAGTCGCATCGGCGCCCGAAGGCGCCGGTGTGCTGCTGCAGAAGTCCAGCATCGACATGCTCGAAACCGGCGCGGCGCCGCGCAGCATATCGGCCGACGCGCTGCTGCTCGCCGAAGCGGCTCCGGCAACAGCCGCGCAGCAATCCGTTCCTGCACCTGCACCGGAAGAATCGCCGCAGCTGCAGGAGATCATCGTGACGGGCTCGCGCATCCCCTCGCCGAACGAAGTGAGCACCAGCCCCATCCAGGTCGTGTCGTCCGACTCCATCCGAGTGTCCGGCAAGACCGACATCACGGATATCATCAGCCAACTGCCGCAGATTTTTACCAACGATCTCGGCCAGGATCTCGGCAACGGCACGTCCGGATTGACCACCGCCGGCGGCGTGGCCACCGCGGATTTGCGCGGACTCGGCCCCGGCCGCACGCTGGTACTGATCGACGGCCGCCGCTTGGGCGTCGGTTCCCCCAACACGGCGATCGCGCAACCCGCCCCAGATCTGGACCAGATCCCGGCAGGCCTCGTCGATCGGGTCGAAGTGGTCACCGGCGGCGCCTCCGCCGCCTATGGTTCCGACGCCATCGCCGGCGTCGTCAATTTCATCATGAAGCGCAACTTCGAAGGCTTCCAGGTGGACGGTCAAGCCGGCGCCAACTTGCACGACAACGATGACAAGTTCGTCGAAGGCCTGGTGCGCCAATTCGGCTACGCGCCGCCCACGGGCACCAGCCTCGATGGTCAAAACCGCACCTTCGACATCTTGATGGGCACGAACTTCGCGGACGGCAACGGCAATGTCACGGCTTACTTGAGCTATCGCCACGCCGATCCCGTGACCTCCAATCAACGCGACTTCGGCGCATGTCAGTTGTTCCCGGTGACCAACGCTGCCAACGCCGTCACCGGCGTCACCTGCGACGGTTCGACGAACTCGAACTGGTTCGAACCGACCGCGGGTCCCTTTGCCGGCACCGCGTACAGCGTATCCGGACATAGCTTCGTCCCCAACGGTTCGGTGGCCACCACGCCCCCGGCCGTCTTCAACTCGCAGCCTTACATCTACCTGACGCGTGAGGACGATCGCTACAACGCGGCGTTCATGGCGCACGACGACATCAACGAGTACTTCAAGCCCTACGCCGAATTCTTCTTCATGGACGACCAGACTCATCAACAGGTCGCGCCCGCGGCGCTGTTCAAGGACAGCAATCCTTTGGATCCGACGGGCGCGGGGGACTACTACGTCAATTGCAGCAACCCGTTATTGAGCGCCCAGCAGCGAGGCATTCTCTGTTCCCCGGCGCAGATCGCCCAAGACACCGCCAACCCGGGATCGGCAACCGTGCAGGTGCGCATCGGCCGCCGCAACATCGAGGGCGGCGACCGCGAAACCGATTTCGAGCACACCAACTATCGGGCCGTGTTGGGCGCCAAGGGAGACTTCGCCGGTGCCTGGAGTTACGACTTCTATGGACAGTATTTCTACACGGCGTTCTCCGACTCCAACCAAAAGTATCTGAACTACGCCAGCATCACCAACGCGCTGCAGGTAACGGGCACGGCCGCGAATCCGAGGTGCATCAGCACCGTGCCGGGATGCGTTCCCTACAACATCTTCCAGGACGGCGCCGTCACGCCGGCCGCGCTCAACTACCTGTATGAACTCGGTACCGCGCAGGGTGCCTCGACCTTGCGCACGCTGCACGCCGATGTGACCGGCAAACTCGGCGACTACGGCATCAAGTCGCCGCTCGCCGGCGAAGGCATCGGCGTGAACATCGGCTTCGAACATCGCAACGATCACGAACTCCTGCAGCCGGATTCCGCCGAAGAGAGCGGCCTGCTGTCCGGGTTCGGCAGCGCCGTGGCGCCTATCGATGCCAGCATCTCGGTGTCCGAGGAATTCGTCGAGATGCGCGCACCACTCATTCAAAATGAACCCGGCGCCCACGAGTTGCTGTTCGACACCGGTTATCGCCGCTCGGATTATTCGACGGCCGGCGTGACCAACACCTACAAGTTCGAAGTGCAATACGCGCCGATCGCGGATTACCGGCTGCGCGCCTCCTTCGACCGCGCAATCCGCGCACCCAGCGTTGCGGAGGCCTTCACGCCGCCGATCGTCGGACTCGCCTCCATTGGCAACGACCCCTGCGCTCCGCCCATCACCTTCACCCTCCTGCAATGTGAGCGCACCGGCGTGACCGCCGCCCAATTCAACAGCGGTTCGATTCCTCAGGGCACGGCGGATCAGCTATCGCAGCAAACCAGCGGCAACGCCGCCTTGAAACCGGAGCAGGCCGACACCTACACGCTCGGCGTCAATTTCGCGCCGGCGCAGATTCCGCATTTCACCGGCAGCATCGACTACTACCATATCCAAGTGAAGGATGAGATCGGCGTCATCCCCTACCTGGTCATTCTGTCGAATTGCGCCAACACCGGCGATCCCACGTATTGCAGTCAGATCGTGCGCGCCCCCAGCACCGGCAGTCTGACGGGCAACAGCACGGCCTCGGGAGGCTACGTCATCCAAAAGGACTACAACTTGGGCACCGCGGTGGTCAGCGGCATCGACGTGCAGCTCAATTACAAGGCCGATCTGCCGACCGGCTTCGGCGCACTGCTGTTTGCACTGAACGGCGCCTACCTCTTGCACAACGAGACTCAACCGCTGCCCGGCGCGCACACCTACGATTGCGCCGGACTGTTCGGCGAAACCTGTCAAACGGTCAATCCACATTGGCACCACCTGTTCCGCACCACCTGGGATACGCCGTGGCACATCTCCACCTCGCTCACGTGGCGCTACATCGGCGCGGTCTCCGAGGACAACAACAGCTCGGATCCCACGCTGCATTTCGCCACCTCGCAGGCGTACGATTATTTCAATGCCAGAATCCCGGCTTACAACTACCTGGATCTCGAAGCGACTTGGAACGTCAACAAGGTGCTGCAATTGCGCGCCGGCGCCAACAATATCCTCGACAAGGATCCGCCGGTGGTCGATTCGTTCATCGTCGCCGGCGGCGCCGCGAATACCTACAGCACCTACGATATCTTCGGGCGTCAGCTGTTCGCGGCGTTTACGGCCAAGTTCTGACTCAATGCGACTCGCTGAAGCTGGTGATCGAATGCCACTCGAGTACCTCCTGCAACAGCGCCCGCTCGGTCTTCAGCACCACCCGTTCCAAACTGTTCCACGTCTCGCAGAATTTCACCTGATTGCGGCTGTCGATCAGCATGTACTTCATTTCCCGATAGCGCGCGACACGCCGCTGCAGGTCGTTGATGGAGATGAGTGAAATGAAGGCCGCCGCAACCACCGGCAGCGTGATCGGCAGGAAGTGGAATACCGATGAGACCACCCATTCGGCCGGCTCGTAATCCCAAGTCCGCGCCACGGCGTACACGAAAGTGCTTAAGATCGCCAACACCGTCGAAACCCAGAAGCCCATCTTCAAGCGGGCGAACTGCGGCAGCGCCCGGCCTTCCTGACGCTGGTAGTAGGCGATCTGATCGTCGATTCGCTGCGCGATGTAGTTCTGCTTGAACTCCGCCATCGACATCGGATCGGCCACCGCCGAGCGGCTGTGCAGTATGTGCAGCGATCGCGTCAGCCCGCGCACCACCGGCAGGTTCAGATCCTGAAACAACGGCGCCGCACGCGGCAGCCCCCAGGTCGCGATCGCCGATCGGCAGAACTCCGCCGCCAATCGGCACCGTACCCAGCTGCTGTTCGAGTGGCCCCGGCGCCGCAATTCGATGGCGACGGCCAACGCGCCCATCAGACAGATCAGCTTTATCCAGGGCAGCGACGCTGAGTGCATTTCGTAGGCCAACGCCGCGGCGGCCATGACGGTGGCAACGACGTGCAGCACCACCGTGGAGGCAATCAGACGGCGAAACTGCGGCGCGCGGCGCGTCGCCGCGGCATCGCATTTCTGCAGAAACAGATGGATGTTTCGCGGGCCTTTCGGCTCGCCGGCCGGGACGGCGGCAGCGTCGGGCAAGCGATTCAGTTCAACCAGGCTGTCTTCGTTCTGATTGAGCGCATCCCAGTTTATCTTGCGAACGGCGAAGGTGGCTGCATCGATGATCAGCACCGGCTTGCCCAGCGCGCTCGCGTACTCCACGACCTCGGCGGTGCCACCCTTGCCGCGCGCCGGCAACCCATCCCACAGCGCGATCAAGACATCGGAGTCGTTGACCGTCTCCATGCCGCAATCGAGATAGCCATCTTCGCGCGACTCGTTTTCGCCGATGACGCGCACATGATCGGCGCGCGCCAAGAAGCCCTCGGCCACCGTCCAGTCGAAGGGCGTGAAATCCAGTCGGAACTGCGCCCGCGGCAGCGGCAGAATCGCGTGCCAGGACAGTCCCTGATCCAACACCTGCTGTACGAACAATTGATCGCTGCCGGCGGCCACCGAGGATAAGCCGATCCAGTCGCCCGGCGCCTCGCGCCGCAGCTCGGTGACCGCGGCCATGATGGCTCGAGCCGGCCCGACCGCATCGGCAAGATGGCGGTGGCCGGAGAAGCCGACGATGCGAAAAATCGGCAAGGTCGAGACGGACATGATCCTTCGCGCGCTTGAAAAGTGCGAAGCGTACCAAGCCTGGTATCGCCAGTGATGATTTTCTGGCGAAGCCCGCGCGATTCGAGGTGTACGGTTACTCGGCCGCGAGCGCGCCGAACAGGTTCACGGGCGCAAGATAGCCATAGAGGACGGCGATCTCCCGGTGGGTCTTTGGCTCGAGCTGCACCAGCAGCACGGGCGCGCGCTGCGAGTAGCCGTCGAGCTGCTGAGCGGTCAAGTGCCTCGCAGGCATATGCACGAAAAGCACATCATCGCCGGTGTGCTGGAAGGTCGAATGCACCTGCAGCTCGAAACTGCGCACGACAGCCTCGGCCAGCGGATCATCGGCGTTCTTGATGCTGATGCCCGTGCCGATCAAGACCACGCGATCGCCCTTGCGCGCGATGAAGCCATCGTGGATCTCCGCACCGGCGACGCGGCTGCTCGCCGACGTACTGAAAAAGCACACCTCGTCCACTTCATCCGCCTTGGGCTCGACCGGCTGACAGGACAGGTTCTCGAGCGATTTACTCTTCTTACCGTCTTCCCACGGCGCGCCGATTTGCACGCCCAGCATGCCCCCGGGAAGGAACGCAGCGGGGGTCGGAGGCTCCATATCGTCGGTCGTTGTCGCGCCGATGCATACAGACCCCCAAACGAGCAGGCCGATTGCGGCCGCGCTCAATGAGCGGAACACGGGTTGCCAAGGATGGTGCACTAAGTTCTCCTGGAAAGCTGCGTCGATGTAGTCTAACAACGTATTAACTTATTCGCGGTGTACAAAACGTGACCAGTGTCGTAATGCAGATTGAACCGTTGGCTTTCGAGTTGGCGGAACTGGAGCGTGCCGCGGCACTGGTCTACAAGGTGATGGCGCCCACGCCGCTGTACGCCTGGCCGAAACTCAGGCAGCGTGCCGGCTGCACCGTGTGGGTCAAACACGAGAACCATACCCCCACCGGGGCCTTCAAGGTGCGCGGCGGAATCGTGTATCTGGACCGGCTGCGCCGCGAACAACCGCAGATTCGCGGCGTGATTTCCGCCACGCGCGGCAATCACGGCCAGTCACTCGCCTTTGCCGCAGTGCGAGCCGGTGTGGCGGCCACCATCTACGTCCCCTTGGGCAATTCCCCCGACCAGAACGCCGCCATCGCAGGCTTCGGCGCAAAAGTCGTGGAATTCGGCCGCGACTTCGACGAAGCCAAGCACGAAGCATTCCGCGTGGCCGCGGCCGAACAGCTGCACTTCGTACCCTCCTTTCACCGCGACTTGGTCGCCGGCGTCGCCAGTTACGCGTTGGAATTATTTCGCGCCGGACCCAAGCTCGATGCGGTGTACGTCGGCGTCGGAATGGGTTCGGGCATCTGCGGCCTGGTCGCGGCCCGCGATTTGCTCGGGCTCGAGACCGAGATCATCGGCGTCGGATCGGTGAAAGCCAACGCCACCGCGCTGTCGTTCGCCGCAGGCAGCCCACAGCCGCAAGTATCAGCGCTCACGTTTGCCGACGGTCTGGCCACTCGCGAACCGAATGCTCAAGCCATCGCATCCATTTGCCGCGGCGTCTCGCGCTGGGTCGAGGTGTCGGAGGACGCCATTGCGGATGCGATGCGTATTTACTTCGATGACACGCATCAGATTGCCGAAGGCGCCGGCGCCGCTCCGCTGGCCGCGCTGCTGCAGGACGGACCACGCATGGCTGGCAAGAATGCCGCGGTGATTTTAAGCGGCGGCAATATCGAACGAGCCCGTTTTCAGCAGGTACTCAGCGGAGAAACACCGATTGCCGGTTGAACCCGGCGAGAGAGCTACCAACCCGGGCGCGAAGCGCCGTCGGCAGCCGGCAAGTTGATGGCGAGCTGCGGATCGCTCGCCGCAGCGCCGAGCTTGATACGGCCGTCGGGCATCGGCACCGCGATGGGCGTCACCTCAACCTTGGCGATGCCCTCCTTGCGAGTGATGCCGATTTTCTGCGCCGTCGCCGGCGAGAGATCCACTATGCGCCCATCGACATACGGGCCGCGATCCTGGATGGTGACCACCGCGCTCTTGCCCGTCTCCAAATTCGTGACTTTCGCGGTCGTGCCCAAAGGCAATGTCCTGCTGGCGGCATTGTTGGTTTCCGGGTCCATGATCTTGCCGTCGGCCATTTTCCTGCCGGCGAAAAAATTCGCGTAGAAAGAAGCTTTGCCGAAGCGCTTGCCGCCGGAGCGGTCCAGCGCCGGCTTCTTCGCTTCCGAGGTCTTGTCGCTTAGCGCCCAATCTTCTTGGGAACGGACGGTATTCGGCTTCAAGGCGTCCGGCACTACCGGTTCCGAGGCGAAACCCGTTGACGCGGCGGCCGCTAAGCAAGCCAAAACTGCGCTGGCTACGTAGCTATTTTTTGCACCCATATTCAAGCTCCATCCTGATCGAGTCAGAGGCCTCCATGATGCGCGGGCATCCTGGAAAAGCCTCCCCGTCGTGCACGCCAACCGGTGTCGGACGAAGGCGTCGGCGGACGGTATCAACCCCTACGGCGGGGGTCCACTGTCGCCAAATAACGTCGCAGGCGCGGCCCTGGCTGCTCGATTAGGGACAGGAGGCGCCCGCTGCTTAAGCGAACGCCTCCCTCAACTCGATACAGAACCTTACGGATTGGCGGGTGTCCCAGGCACCCCAGCCGGCTCGACTAACGCGCGCTGCTTGCGCAGAAAGCACGATGCGAATCCTGGAGTGCGCGGCTGATACGTTCAGCCCATTCCGCCTGCCCCGCCTCATCGCCGACCAGATCCTGGCGCAGTTCGATTTCAACATGAGGTAACCCGCGGGCTTCACCGTGCCGCGGAATCGTATAGTCGGTCTCATCGCTGACGAAGTACGGTTCGTTGTCGGCCACGCGCAGTCTCTCGTCACGCCGCAGCCTCTCCAGCACCAGTCCGGCGAAACGCCGATCACGGTTATAGAGAATCGCCGCATGCATCTCGCGCTGCACACCGTCGTAGACGTTGGTCATGGTGTGTTGGGCCACCAGGATCGTGGCCCTGCCCGCGGCGGCTCTGGCGTCCAGCAGCTCGCGGATCTTTCCATGATACGGCTCGAAGATCTCCAGGCGGCGTGCGGCCTTCTCGGCATCGCTCAAATCGGCGTTGCCTGGAATCGCGGTCGACTCGCTGATCAATGGAATCGACGCAGCAACCTCGGGATCTCGGTTGCAGTCGATCACCAGGCGCGAATAGTTTTGCGCGACCAAGGGCGCACCAAGGGTGACGGCGACGCGACGCGCCACGGCCAAGGCACCGATATCCCAGGCGATGTGCCGTTTGAGCTCGGCGGCGGGCAGCCCCAAGTCCTTGAGCCTTCGCGGGATGCGCGCGCTGGCGTGATCCACGACGATCACGAACGGCGACGCGCCGCGCCTCCCGAGCTCGAAAAATGGCGGCGGCTCATCGGCAGCCAACAGCGCCGCAGCGTGCAAACCGTCCGTGTCCGAAGCGATATGAATCATTCCCTAGAACCCTACACGATGGCGCGGCACTGCTGTTGCCGGCCTCGCTTCACTCCCCACTGAAATTCCAGCCCGTTGCTGCAATTGCGACCCGTGTCGTCAATTGACCGATCTTCACTTTGCCCCCAAGCCATCGACGCCAAGCTCGTGCTAGGCTAAACCCGTGAATATGTCAGCTGCCACTCCTCGCACCATTCGCGAGCATTCGTTCGGCGCCGCCCCGCTGTTGGCGGCGCTGTTTGCCTTCGGCGGACCCGCATTGTGTCATGCCACGACTTACACGCTTGCCAAGAGCGATGATGCCGTGGTCGGCACGGACCAGACCATCGAGACCGTGTATGAAGACACGCTCTACGATCTTGCTGCGAAGTACAGCTTGGGCTCCGAGGAATTGATACGCGTCAATCCAGCCGTCGATCCTTGGCTGCCCGGAGCCGGCAGCAAAATAACGGTGCCCGGTACGCACATTCTGCCCCCGGGTCCGCGTGAAGGCATCGTCGTCAACCTCCCCGAACATCGACTCTATTATTATCCAAAGCCCAAGCGCGGCGCTCCGGTGCAGGTGATCACCTATCCGGTCAGCATCGGCAAAATGGATTGGCGAACGCCGCTCGGCGTCACCCACGTCATCCAGAAGCAAAAGGATCCGACCTGGTTTCCGACGGAATCGGTGCGCAAGGAGCACGAGGCCGCCGGCGATCCGTTGCCGGCGAAGGTGCCGCCGGGCCCCGATAATCCCTTGGGTCAATACGCCATGCGCCTCGCGGCGGGCAATGGCACGTACTTGATACATGGCACGAACAATCCGATTGCAGTGGGGCTCGCCGTGACCCACGGCTGCATTCGCATGTATCCCGATGATGTGGCCGCGTTGTTTCCCCTGATTCCCGTCGGCACGCCCGTGCGGCTGATCAATGTACCGGTCAAGGTGGCGTGGGTCGATGGCGAGCTCTTGTTGGAGGCCCATCCCCCGGTGGATGCGCAGGGCCAAAGCTTCGAACCCAATATCGATCAGTTCTCGCAGCTGCTGCAGGCCGCGGTGGGCGACACCACGGTGGCCATTCACTGGGATTATGCTCGCGAGGTTCTGCAGAAGGCGGACGGCGTCATCGCCACAGTGGGTCTCGAGGCTGACAACCCGGATGCACCGGCGACGGCGTCGAGCGCGACGGGCGCTGCAACTCCGGCAGCACCGCCACCCGCACCGGGCGCTGCACCTGCCCCGCCGAGTCCGCCGGCCACCGTTGAATTGCCGACCCGAGTGATACCGAGCCCCGCGCCTGTCTCTCCCTAATGGGTAACCATCGACGTCATCGCACCATTCTTGGCAGCATCGGGCGTCTTGGTCGTATCAGGCGGCTTGGCCGCATCGGGCGGCGTCTTAGCAGTATCTTGCGCCGCAGCACCGGGCGCCAGCATGACCTGGGCGCGCGATACGCCCAGCGATGTACCCCTGCTGGCTCCGCCGATGACCACGTCGAATTGCGCCGGCCGCTTGCGCGGAGAGTCCGCAAGCAACTTCACGAACAAGCTCGTTGTGCGGCTGCCCGGCAAAAAAGTCACCGTGGAGCGCGGCTGCGCCACGTAATCAACGCCCGACAACGCCGAGGACTCCTCCGTCCACCACTCGAAACTGGCTCGCTCAGAGGACGCGGAGCTGCGTCGGACCTTAACTTCGGCGAAATTTGCTCCGGGCCGTAGACGGTAGGAGGCTGAGGCGAGATTGATCGCGGCGCCCATGGGCTTGGGGGCGGCCGGCTGAGACGGCAGTTCCGAGGGCGCGCTGCCCGACACGTGGTCAACCTGCGGAATCGCGCGTTGCTCCTCAGCAACAGCCGCCTTTGGCGCTGTCGGCGACACGGTCGGCTGCGATACACCCGGGCCTGCAACCGTGGCGGAAGCCACCATGCCCATCCGCGCCGGACGATTGAACAGCGCCCACGTACTCAGACACGCGAGAAACACGCCGAGGGCAGCCATGACCCGCGCCGCACTCAACTTGGCAGGTGCGCTCTGCACCATATCGAGCTGCTGCGGCCGCGGTATGGCATGCACGCCGACTGACTGAGGATTCAAGAGCGCGAGCCAATCACGAACCGAGATCGAACGCTGGTCTCGATCCCACGCCATGCCTTGCAGCAGCGCGCGCCATTGTCGGTTGGTCAGATTCGGCGGGCGGGTCGGCACGGCTTGGGCCATCCTGGCTTCGGTAGACCGTTGGTGCCAGAACGGGTGCCGCCCCGCGAGGAGCTCGCAGGAGAGGCAAGCGAGCGCGTACAGGTCATCGCGCGGATCGGCCGGTTTGCCGGCCAGCAACTCGCACGAGGCATAAGCCGGGGTGAGCGCCAATGGGTTACGCGCCGAGCGTTCCTGTCCCAAAGCATGCGGCGCCCCGCTCGATGCGCCAAAATCGAGAATACGCACCTGTCCCGATTTGGTGAGCATGATGTTTTGCGGCTTGAGATCCGCGTGCACCACTTTGCGCTCATGCGCGTGCGCGATTCCCTCGCCGATCTGACGAATGATGTCCCACGCCGCGGTTCGGGGCATCGGCCGCCCGGCAAACTGCTGCAGTACCGCCGACAGCAATTCCCCCTCTAACCATTCCATGGTGAAGAAATCGAGGTCGCCGTCCCGGTCGAGTTCGAATACGTTGACTACATTCGGGTGGGACAGAACTTGCGCGCAATAGAACTCGCGGCGTAAGCGGGCCAGGGCCAGCGGCTGCTCACGGGTGCCATCGTGAAGAACCTTGATCGCCACGTAGCAATCGATCTGGCCGTGTTCGTGCCGAAACCGGTCGAGCGCCTTGTAAACCGTGCCCATGCCGCCCCGGCCCAGGCAACTATCGATCACATAGCGCTCGCGCAGAACGGCGCCGGCCGCCAGCTGTTCTACAGGCGCCGCGCCGGACGAGTCGCGCTCGATGGCCTCGAGAGGCACCGGCGACAACGCTGAAATTTCAAGGCTTTCAGTTTTCATCCGCATCTTGGTATGTCAATGCCGGCAATATCGAGTTCAACTCATTGTTACCACTACTCGTGAACTCTGTATGTCAGCGGATTACTCATTTGTTCGGCTTTATGTAAAGCTTGCAACATGAAGCGCGCAAATCAACTGTGCGGCTGCGCAGGCCTGCTATTTCTCCCGTGTGCAGCTGCCCTGTCGGCAAGCGGCGACAGGGCCGATCACGCAATCGTTCTGCACGCCGCACGACTCCTTGAAATCGATTCGGGCCATTTGATCGCTCCTGCAGAGGTCCTCGTCCAGGGTGAACGCATCGTCGCGGTCGGAACATCGGTTCAGCATCCCGCGGGATCGGAATCGATCGATCTGGGCGACGTTACATTGCTGCCCGGTTTGATCGACGCACACGTGCATTTGTTCCTCCATCCGGGCTCGGAAGATCTGCAGACCGTGGAGGAATCGGTGCCCAAGCGCACCATTCTCGCAGTGCTCGCAGCGCGCGACGATTTGCTGGCCGGGTTCACGGCGGAACGCGACATGGGAACCGAAGGGGCTGGCTCGGCCGATAGCGCGGTGCGCGACACGATCAACGCGGGGCTCGTACCCGGCCCGCGGCTGCGCCTGTCGGGCAACGCCATCGACATCTTGGGCGGACACGAGGACGCCAACCGGTTCAATCCCGCGCAGCACGTATTGTCGAATGCAACCTACGCCAACAATTCGGACCAGATTGTCGCCGTCATCCGCCAGCAGCACAAAGAGGGCTCGGACTTCGTCAAGGTCTACGAAACCGGCAAGGATCAATTTCTTGACGGTGCTCTTCACACTCCTTATCAATACACCGAGGCCGAGCTGAAGGCCGCGGTCGATGAGGCGGCCCGTTTCGGCGGGACTGTGGCCGTGCACGCCACCGGCGAACCGGGCACGCTGTACGCCGCCCAAGCCGGTGTCGCCTCCATCGATCACGCCGTGCAATTGAGCGATGAAACCATCCGACTCATGAAGGCAAAGCATATCCCCGCCGTGCCCACCTTCACCGTATCCGAGTACTTCGCGCATCTGCCGGGGGCGCCGGCACGCGAGTCGCTGATGCTCGACTACAAGATCAAGGAATTCAAACGGCAGATCGCCGCGGGCGTTCCGTTCGCAGTCGGCTCGGACGTTGGACCGTTCCCCCACGGCACGCAGGCGCGCGAATTCGAGCTGATGGTGAAGTACGGCATGAAACCGCTGGCGGTGCTGCAAGCCGACATGCTGAACGGTGCCAAGCTGCTGGGCTTCGCCGGCGAAATCGGCGAACTCAAGCCGAACTACTACGCCGATATCGTCGCGGTTCCCGGCTCGCCGCTCGACGACATCACCGTGCTGCAACACGTCGCCTTCGTCATGAAGGGCGGCGTCATCGAGCGTTCGGCGCCAGGGCCTCGTTAAATTAGTTGGACGCTCACGGCGGCAACGAAGCGGCGTAAGCCGCGACGTCGATCATGTCGCGCAATTGCAGGTTGGCCACGACCGGTTTCATCGGTGCACCCGTCGCGCCCTCGCGGGCGTCCACCTTGAAGGCCACCGACTGCCTTAGCAGATAGCTGGGGGAACGCCCCGCAAGATTGGGAATGACGCCGACGCCGCGCAGGGCCGGACCGTGGCACGAAACGCAGGCCACGCTCGAGCGCTCTGCCAATGAACGGCCGCGGCCGATGCTGCCGATCGGCGCGTAGGCCACGTATCGCATCGTGTCGTCTCGACTTTCGTGGCGCTTTGGATCGGGCGCGAACTCCAGCAGCCTCTCGCCCAGCACCTCATCGCCGCCCGTGGGAACAGTTGCATATACCCACCCCACCACCCGCGATTGCGGAACGCGTGCGCGCTCCACGACACGCACGCGCGGTGCCAGGCGTTGCTGCGAAAAATAGAGCGCGGCCGCCGTCACGTCCGCGGCGTCGGCGAAGGTGGCCAGGTGAATCATGAGATCCGGCGGGCGATAGGGCCCGCGCCAGGGGCTACGCCTGGCACCGCTCTTGAAATCCGCCACTTGCTGTTCGATGTAGGCGGCAGGTAGCCCGGCCAGGGAAGAATTTTCCGGACGGCCCTGGCCGCTCGGCGAGTGACAGTAGCCGCACGCATACACCTCGGGCCGGCGTCCGCGCGCCACGATGTCGGGCATTGGCCCGTGCGCGCGCGGAAACCAGTCGGGCGCATAGAACAAATCGGTGAGCTGTGCCTCTGTGAAGCTGAGTTCGCTGCGCGCCAGATACACGCGCAAGCGTTCCTCGACGGGCGCTGCATTGCCAGAGTCGGGCGGGTT
>Ga0182024_10010732_pt1 | contig 18607 bp, 27 predicted proteins | sample P32metaG_FD_120480 | JGI IMG/M metagenome (GOLD analysis project Ga0182024, IMG submission 120480) | Permafrost microbial communities from Stordalen Mire, Sweden - P3-2 metaG (Illumina Assembly) | ecosystem: Environmental > Terrestrial > Soil > Wetlands > Permafrost | place: Sweden: Stordalen... | reverse complement strand
GTGAGGCTTGCTGTTGGGAACTCTGCGGGGGAGTCGAACACAATGCCCTCGAGCACAACGTCATAGCCGGGCGGATGCAAAGGCGTGCTGCCCTGAGAGGCAGGGTCTGATTCGCTGGGAAACAATGTTGATTGGGCCTGGCTGTCGTAGCCAAAATTATTTGCTGGTGCACGTTGTTTGCCTGTGAAAGCGTAGCGAGTGAGGTTCAGACTCCCGCCTGCGTCCCGGTTGCTGACTGTCACTGCTGCTGCTGCTGCCCCCGTTGCAGGCCTCTAACAACGCGCGATCCCCTTTGCTCGACAACTCAACATCTCCGGATCCATCCGCCAGCGCTCTGCTCGACGCAGCGTTCTGTTGGACTTTGCTTTGTTATCTTAGCGTCAGTCAGTCATCCTTGACATCGGGCGGGTCCTATCGCCCCCCTTCAAACGGCTGCAGGAGTCAAGTCAACAGTCGGCTGCCATCCTTCAGCCATCCGTCTCGCTCAAACGAGCGCCGCTTGATCGCCGACCACACGCTTGTCAACTCGTCCTCCGTGCACTTTGCCCTTGCTTTGTGAATCCTCGCTCGAGTCAGCTCACCTTACGTCTCCGGTGAAGGTTAGGCCTTCGTGTAAACCCCATCGCGGAGCTGCTCCACCCGGTATAACGAACCGCGCAGCTCCCACCGACTCTTCTATCGTCGTGGCTACTAGCAGGCAATCTCGACACTCCTCACCTTCGCCAAGCTCTTCTGCTGCGTCTTCAGCTTCTCCCTCCCATTCAAGTCTCTTCCCTGAAAGCGACCCGCACCCACCGGCTCAAGCTCCCTACAGCCCCGCGACCGTTTCTGCGAGTACTTCAACTCAAACACTGCCACCTTCTGGGTCCGGCGGCGTTAGTCGCACCGTATCGACTGCTCTTGACGACGACTCAACCGAATCTCCTCGCCCGCGCAAACGGCCCCGGCTTCAAGTTTCAGCTCGCGATAGCTCAATGAAATTCGACAACACGACATCCACCGATCTTGGTGAGAATCCAGACATGCACGAGTCCAACGGAAATACTGTAGCGAACACAAAGAACGGAATACTCAAGGAAGCGACAAACGGTGTATCTTCTGGATTCGGGAACGGTACAATTAGAAACGGTTCTCACCAGAGTGATCGGTTCTTTGGACATAGCAGGCAGGAGGTGACTCGGCTAATGATACAAGCTCTTAACGATCTGGGATATTCGTATGTGCCCCTGTGATCCTGGGATCTGAATGTAGCCACGCTTCAAAGACCTTATCGGACGAATCGGGGTATAACACAGAATCAACGGATGTATCAGAGTTCCGGACCGCAGTTTTAGCTGGAGAATGGAGCAAAGCCGAGTTTCATTTGTCAAGTATACCTCTCCTCGAGAATGCGTCGTTGGAGGAGGCCTTATTCCTGATACGAGAACAGAAGTTTCTTGAAGCCCTAGAAGATAAGGAGTACACGTTGGCTCTAAGTATCCTCCGTACCGAGCTATCGCCTCTCAACATCAACACTGAAAAAGTGCACAATCTATCCAGGTAATGGTCGATATAATTTCATGTTAACGGCAGTCTTGTCATGATCTCAACTGCCGAGGACCTCAAGACTAGAACTGGTTGGGATGGCAAATCAGGGAACTCACGGAGTCATGTCTTGACATCAATCGAAGGTACCTCAGGCTCTGCGTCGACTCACAAGTAGAAATCATTTCCCCTACCGCTATGGTACCAGCCCGTCGTCTTGTCACTCTCCTGCAGCAAGCCAAGGATTTTCAGATACACAAATGTCTGTTTCATCTTAGATCTTCAGACGGACCACATTCTTTACTCACCGACCATACCTGTGATAGTACAGCTTTTCCATCTGTCACCATAAAGGTCCTGGCTGGTCATAAGGATGAGGTTTGGGATATAAAGTTTTCGCACGACGGCACCCGACTTGCATCTAGTTCCAAAGATAGTTGTGTGATCATCTGGGATACCGAGGTAATATCACTGTTGATTATAGTTTAATTTATAGACATGGGAGCAACTACACGTACTCCGAGATCACACGGGAGGAGTCGCGTCTTTAGATTGGTCGCCAGACGATGAACGACTTCTCACTGCGAGTCACGACCACAAAGTCAAGATGTGGACCACAGATGTTTGTCCGAAACCAACCTAAGCTAACATTAGAATGGGACTTGCATACGAACAATGGAGCACAATGAGATTGTTACCGTTTGTCGATGGTTTCCCAATGGCCAGAATTTCATCTCTGCCAGTGTTGACAAAGAAGTCATTGTATGGAATCTTCTCGGTACGGTAATCCACCAATGGAGCCTTGATCGGATGTTCGATCTTGCTATTACACCTGATGGCTCAAAAATGGTCGCCATCTGCAATGAACGGAAGTTGCATATTTACAGCATTAACGATGATTTCCGCGAACATCTCAGTTATCAAATGCCACATAACATGACTTCCATAGTGGCCAGCAATGACTCCAAATACGTTCTGATTAATTCAATGGCTCAAGAGGTGCATCTATGGGATATCGAGCGGTTTCAGCTGGTACGGAAGTTTGTGGGCCAAACGCAAGAAAAGTTTATGATTCGTTCTTGCTTTGGCGGCCCCGACCAGAACTTTGTGCTAAGTGGCAGTGAAGGTATCCAATATATTAAATCAAGCTAATCATAGATTCACGGATATATGTGTGGAATCGTGAGCATGGTACTCTGATCGATACTATCGAAGGGCATACGGCCTCTTGCAACTGCGTAGCGTGGAATCCCGTTGAAGCATATATGTTTGCGTCCGCCGGTGATGACCATGAGATAAGGATGTAAACACCTTGCTGTGCTTTCCTGATTTTAGATGGTCGAATCCAATTGTTTCCGCACCAGCTATTGTTAATTAAGAATTCTTCGTAGGGATTGGTTTGGAGCTGGAGGTCACAGACGTTTTTGGGCAATATCTTAAATTAGGAAGGTTAGACGGTTGGGAGCATTCTGCTGTGGATAAAGCATGGAGTGAGGGTTAGCATCACGATTGTTAGTTAGATTTGCGTTCTCGATTTGTAGTATCAAGGAATTCTAATCTCTATACGGGAGTAACTTAAACGAGATAAAAAGAAAATGTGCCAGAGCAAAGGACACAAGCCTGCCTGTTGTCAAATAGTGTCTAGAGTGGTTTATCCAGTTCATCCTCATCAATCCCACACATTTCATTGACATCCTCTCTGTTTGCGCCCATCTGATGGGTAAAATAGCTGCGCAAGATCCAAATGTTGTCGGTAATACGCATTGCGGCCTCCCTGTAGAGTTTGATCAAGTTGACTATATTCAGTGTGAGTTGATCCGTTACAGAAGAACCTTTTTCTGCAAGGATTCGTGGATCAGAATCTTGATGTCGGCTAAGCTCAAGCTCGCTTTCTCTCTTCGAGTTCTCTTTCTCGTGTAAGGAGTTTAGTAACGACTTTCTTTCATCCTGAAGTTAGGACCCGTGAGATATATGTGAATTCACATTCTCTTGGCGACTTCTCGAGGCTTCGTCAATGAGATTTCTGAGGTCAAGTTGACGTTGATTCAGTGAACGGAGTTCTTCATTCATCTCCTCGATCTTTGCTTGCCTTGTCCGCTTAGCGTCGGATGGAAATGACCAATAATAGATACTGGTCCCAATTTTGTCAGACGAGACCTACAGTGAGTCTGTATGAGCGCGGGTATTCTGCGACTCACAAGGCCATCATCCACGAGAGACTGCAAGATGTCTTTCACGCTTTGCAAGACAATCTTTTTCTGTTGCGTTGCGATCTTTTCGATCTCCTTGAAGGTATAGAACTCCCCCTGTCCACATTATTGGCGTTGAGGTGGGATTATGGGGAGTGCTTACCGACAGAAATATTTCGCTCATTCTTGTCCGTTTCTCCGCTTCGGATAGACCTTTCTTGGAAGCCATGGTTGTCGCGATCTCGTGGTACCTGAGATTACTTGGCGGGCCAAGCCAAGGTTGCGGGCGCCCTAACCCAGGCCCAGCCTTTTGAGACGGCAGCGTAATAAATTCAGGGACTTGCCCGCGTCAGCTGTGCAGCGCCGTCCGTCAGAGAGTAACAGCTTGGAAGAATGGCCGATAAATCAGAGCTCAACGCTCCTGAACTAAGCAGTCTGGACCCGACACCAACGACAACGGCTCCTCCTGCCGCACCGCCGAAACCTCCTCGTCCGCTGAGTCCGATGCAGCAGAACAAGGTGACACTGAAAGAGGCATTTCCGAGCGTCGACGATAATGTCATCGAGGCCGTCCTTATAGCGTCAAGCGGCAATATCGAGCCCGCATTCAATGCTCTTCTGGGTATGGACTCCGTCTCTCTCAGGCACAGGTCTCACTTGTAGCAATGACGGATCCCTCCTACAAACCCGAAGCAACGGATGTGGTCCCTCGCCACCCTGAGCCTGCCCGGGTACCTGATCGCTCTCTTCTGTGCGCTAACTCGCGATAGCCTGTCTACTCAACATCGACACCACTCACCCAACTCGAACAAGATGAACATCTCGCCCGACAACTTGCCGGCGAAGGAGAATACCGCCGTCAAGATCGTCGACGTACATATTCCTTTGCAGCGGTGCACTGACATTTAGCTTCAAGGGACCGACAACAAGTCCCAAATCAGCAGCAGCGAGTTCAGGGACAAGCCCAGGGCAAGGAACATTCTTTTATTGACGGTAATATCTATTGTCTTACCATTCTTACGGAATATAGACGACCTCCCAATTATCCGCGATAACTTCCGAAAGGGATGGTCTACCTTGGTAAGCAAAGTGAAGAGCAAACTGGATGGAGAGCCGGAGCAACCTCCTTCGCAGCCTCCTCGGCCGGGCCAGTATGGATACCACCAACAGTCATCACGCTATGATGCTGATCCACGAGTATTGGGGGACGACTTCGCTCACCTAAATCTCCAAGACCAGAACAGGGGTGCGCCAAGACAATCCAATCGTCCTCTCGCGAATCCCAATCTGTTCAAAACCAGTCGACCAAATAATAATGAACCTGAGACGATTACGCCTCCGGCGAAACCCCCTCGTCCCGAAGAGCAAACTTCTCTTCCTCCCCAGACAGGAGGACAATTGCAAAGTAAAAAATGGGAGCCTCTAAGGCCTGCGGAAGATCGAGATCCTTTTGCAGTGGGAGATAGTGATGATGAAGAGGGTAGAGAGGATTTATATGGGACTGCTGCCCCCTTACAGACCGGAGTGGGGCAACAGGAAACGGGAATTGTTGAGACTCCTCTGGATTCGGCGGTAAGCGAAACTGCTACCAAACATTCGTAGTTGGGACTGTAAGGTCAACGGTTTGGCGTTTGTGTTTTAATATGCCATAGTGAAGGAATAAGTTCTAGGAAATAGTTTAGGAAATCTTTGCCATCCAACTATCAATACCACTGCAACGTCATAAGCATCATACTCGAGCACAATGTGAACTCCTCGGAAGACAGATAACGTCGTGCCAATAAATTCACGGATGCAGTGCACTTCATGCGTCGACACGTTCCAAAAATTATGTATTAAATGCTTTATACATACTTGTAATCGAACCTCGTAGCCCACTGGGCGGCGGTATTAAAGTTACACAATGCCAATACAATAGTCGTCAAATAGAATTCAACCTGTTATACCCCGCAATATTTATTTCCAAAAGAAACAAGACGCAATGCCAAATGTATAATTAATGCGAAGGTTCTGAAACTTCATCCGACGAGGCCTGGCCAGATGACTCACCGTAGACATGGGTGTCCAAGATGGCGGCAACGGAAGCAGTAGCTTCAGCGCCCGCGGATACTAATTCTGGCGAGGAGGGCAAAGCCTGAACAGCAGGGACTTGCTCGTGAGGCTTGAGAATGTCGCACATGACCGTGTTATAGCTTGAACAGCTACATCGTTAAATCAGAAAAAAAGGTGATAGTACAGGTTGCATTTATGACCCACAAAGTGGAAAGATACTCTACTCTTGGCGGAGCAATCGTTACTACGAGTCAGCAATTACAGAAAAGCTCATACCAGAGAATCACTGTTTGCCAACTATCATATGGCGGGGGCATTGGTTGTCTGCGAACTTCCACATCGAGCAGTCGGAAGTAGTGGTCCATATTAATAAGGGCACGTGAACAGGTCGGACATCGATATGATCTGTTTCAACGTCAGAAGATAATTAAAAGGTATGTACGATTTGATATGTTGATTGTAACATCTCTGGTGAATAGAATGCCCACACGGCATGAACACAACTGTTTCAGGAGAGGTGAACAGATAATCTCCACATATCGGACAATCACATTCTGTATTGCGTTCGATACATCGATGAGAGCCCTGCAGCGACATTGACATGCAGACATTGCAAGTCTAAAAGTTATTCTGACATAGAAGATCCACATACCTTGCAATGGAAAAAGTCCTTGCCTAGGCCTTCACCCACACGACAGATGCCGCAATCCGCACAATGATAAATAGACTTTGTAGGAGAGTCGTCCCATAGATGGCACTAAGCATCAGCGGAGTAAGAACATGTCTCTAACCTTATCACAGTAATATTTAGCTAAGCGAATGTGACAGTTTTGGCAACATTGGGCAGCCTTCTGAGCGGTAGAGCAATGCATGCAAAGCATGTTTCGCGTATCCTTTCTATCACGGTAAGTTGACAAAGACTAAAGAGTACCTTATAAGCTTGTGATCTTCACGCTCATCGTGACAGTAGCGGCAAGTCGCCCATTGACCGCACGTACTGCACTGCAGTTTTGCGCCCCGGCGATAGTGTTGACAGCCTAAAATACCGTGCGCCTCATCGTGATATGTCTTACTCTTGTCTCGTTCACTGAGTTCTCCCTGCTGTAGTGGTTCTGAATGTGAACCTCGCCGGCGTCGTTGGGCGTCCACATAGGCTTCGGTCATCACTTGCTAATTGTTCAGAGCATACAACAAAAGTGCGGATACCTGTACAAGTCGGGCTTTCTCACGCTCCGGCAGATTCAACACCTGAATCTCTAGGATACGTTTGCGCAGAGCGGCTTGCGCTGAAACGTCTGGGCTAGAGGCGATGGACGGAATTGACGATTGCCGCCGTCGAGTGCTGGACTCTGGCACTGGGCGAGACGTGAAGCTGTCGAACGACGGCGAGGTGGACGGTGTCGGAGATTGGTCATCTGAAGAGAGGAGTGGGCTTCGAGTATGCGCGACGTCGGCGGGCTGCTGCTCAGACGTGGAATAAGAGGCAAGTGCAGGCATGGATGTGGATTGCTCGTGTCCCAAGTCGGTTGTGGCGTTGTCCATCTCCTGTGTTTGTGCGGGCGACGGAGCGTATAACGTGTCTTGGATTCGTCGGAGAAGATTGGAGGCTAATGATGCAGGCATCTACCGGCGCTGAGATTCAGGGACAATAGGCGACTGTGGCTGGACAACGAGTGTTGTTGTTCAACGGTTCGGGAATGACGGTCGTCGGTGAAGGGGCTCTGTTCCGATCGAGGATGACAACCTGTCCCACATCCACATTCATAAGCACAGTCCTGATTTGGAATCTCCAATAGTCGCTTTCGAAATATCAGTCATCACCTGCCCAGCATGGCAGCATCCAATCACTTCGAAGTTCGGGCATAAGTTTTCGGAGTCCCGATACAGATGAGATGGATGGAAGCACAGCCGACACGCTTCCGAGCTCAATGTTATTTGCCTTACAATGAGTTTATTTCGTTCCGAATGGTGCGAGATAAGCAGTCTCCGAGATCACGTCAATTACAAAAAAGATATGAATTGATTTGTACCTGGGACCAATGCCTCGTAATGTATATCAACTGATCGAGTCTGCAGGCTGGAATTGTAGGGAGTTCAGATTGTCTCGACGAACCGAGCCCCTGGCAATGCAGCCAGATGGTTTCAGGAATAGGACCGGTTTCAACAGGTGACATCCCAACGTTGTGCCTGGATTCCGGAGGTTTAGGTCCGCTCCGCAATGTCAATGCGCCGACATATCGGTACAGACATTTTGACCGTTCGGATAGATGGATGCAGATGTGACACCAAGTTTCACAAGGGTAATTGTTGCGAGAAACATGGAGCGCACGTGCCTGGTGAAGGTGGGATACATTGAGACAGGGCCGTGCCCAGTGTATTCATGGAGCAGATTTCGCCGGTGCTCATTCCGCAGCTTCCGTCGACGCTCGAGGACAGCGGTTAAAGCGCCACATGGAAGCAGGGTGCAGCGGGCGCTGAGTGGCCGGGCAGATCAGGGAATTAATTAAGCGTTGGCGCGCGGATAAAGACGGGCCAATATCCGTGAAAAATGCCCCGTTTGGGCGTGCGCGCAGGGGCAGCCAGTCATTTGCAGGCGTTGTGTCGTGTGATCCAAATAAAGCGTCAGGTGCAAAAAAAAATTGGGCAATTTTCTACATGGTGTGGCTGAGTCAGAACTGTGGGGAAGCGAATGGGCGAATCCCGGAATTTGTTTGACGAATGGAAATTGACTCGTGAGGTCACGTTTCAGATCCTCGGACCACCGGGGCGCATGCGCTGAATGTGACTCCATACAAAAGACCTTCCTTGTCCGCCGCCCCTGTCCTGCTCACCTCACCTCACAACAACACTTGCCAACATGCCCGCCTGTGTTGCCTTTGATCCTGGCACCCAGCTCTTCTGCCCCAGCGGCCACTTTGACTACCAGGCGCCCGCCGCACGCCCTTTTCTCGACTCCAGACCCTTTCCCAGTGTCTTTTCCTCACAGCTCCCGGAGCAGCAGCAGTTGCTCACACCACCATCCTCGCCTGTTCTCCAGAAACAACAACTGCAGCAGGTCCAGCAGCAGGAGCCCTTCTCTCCGTTCGACCAGGTGCCCTACGAAATCCTCGACCAGATCATTGGACTGGTCCATGGCGACAATGCGCGGGGGATTTATGATGTCCTCCGTGACATATCGGCTTGTTGCCTCGTTTCAAGGCAGTTCCATTCTGTTGCCATCAACTGGCTTTACCGCCACGTCCCCATCTCCGATCCCTACGCATTCACAAAGGTACCATCTGCGCCCGGAAGATTTGCTGACTGGCTAGTTCTTGACTCAACTCATGCTTCATCCCGAGGAAGGTCTGAAGGTTAAAACTCTCGACTTCAGTCCATTCTCCGTCGTGTCTCTTGGCCGCAGTGCTAATGACAACAAGCAAATCAAGATGGTTTGCTCCGAAACACTGAGGGAAAGTCTCTCCTTGACCCCAAATTTACAGGAGGTACATCCGGATTGTCTGCGTTCTAATTTCTAGTTGCTGTTGACAGAGGCTCTTGATCCTGATCTAGATGGTCATGTCTTGAAGCATATTTTCGATGCCACAAAGCTGCCGAAGCTCGAGGCTGTTGACTTTTGTGGCAGTTCTCGACTTGGCTTCGTCCAGGGCTTCAAGGAGATGCTTTGGTCTCACATGGATCCTGCCACAAATGAATTTATCTTTCCTCTTCCACCTATCCAACGGCTTTCTCTCCATGGATGTCAGACTTTGCCACCTGGAGTTTATCACCACTTGTTACCTCAACTGTCTGAATTAACCCATCTGGTATGTCCCTACCCAAACCTCCGCCGCAGACCGTGCTGATTCCTAGGATCTTAGTTCGACACAGCTCGATTCCTTTGGATTGCTCTCTATCAGCCCAGAATGTCGTTTGCGCCATTTGTATATCGGTAATTGCGGCAACGTCAGTGGTAAAGCCATCTTGAAGTTCCTCCTGCATCACCCAGCATCAATGTATCTCGAAAGCTTGAATATACGCGTCAGCGACGAACTCAACCACCCTATTGACGCTCGCGACGTTCCTCTCTTTCTGTCTGCATTAAGATCGAAGGGCACCGTTCGAATGCTGGACGTTTGTGGGATGCCCGTCTCCGATGACGATGCACTCGGCTTCCCAAATACCTTGGTGGAACTTGCAGTACCCAGAAGCAGCCTCACTCCCCAAGGCATAATGGCGGTTCTTTCAAATCTTCCCGAACTCTTCTATCTCGACATCGAGGCCAATCTCTCTGGAGGACGGCTTAGACTCAGTCAGTACGCCGATGTCTTTGCTGCCATCCGACGGAATCATCCACATGTTCGAATTGTCGAGTGTTCGGGCTTGGGTATTGAAGCAACAGATGAGATTTATGACATTCTACTTGGTTGGCATTGGCTTCATGGACGTAGTCGAAGGGGGTATGTCAATTTTTATCTCACTATTTAACAATGATTAGATGGCTCGTCAGTAAGACGGAATACGAGGATCTCCAGAAGGCTAATCGCGGAATCGTGAAAATTGGCTGGAAAGCCAACAAATTGAACTGCTGCAGCACCAGAAAGGATTTACATGTACGTTTCCAGAAAATGCTTAACTGAGAATAGGGACATTATTGGTATTATGCATACGGTCGTTAGGCGTAAGGGATGGAAGGATATGGTTCACGGTGCAATCGTGATTTAGCAAATGTAAGCTCAATTTGGTTGAGCACGGCGCTCGGAGGTTTTAAAATTCGAAAGTATAAACGGACTGTTTGGGATGCATCGCGTTGGGTGCATAGTCAATGAGTTTGCATATGGATTCTCGCTTTGGGATTCTCGATTCGATATTATGGTTTATATCATTGGCCGGCGTAACAGGAAACAAAAAAGTTCTGCAATGGGATGACGGGTGTCCTTTAGCCGGCGTTTATACATGTTTATCTTCATGTTTCAATAGTTCCCTGAGATTTAATATTATAATATTCATTACATTTTGCAAACCGTTGGGCAGCAAGATATTTCCAAGGTCCGTGCCCGCGAAAAGTCACGAGGCCTGGGTTAGGGTCGAGTGAACACAGGATTTTGTCAACAGTGGATATCATCGACAAGTACATCGACACAAGACATCCAAGCAAAGGCGCCGGCGCATCTTACATTCTGAAGTGACGAAGATTATTCATTACCTTTCGCCGACTTTTGGCCTTGTCGTCTACTGAGCCGGAGGATGGCAAGTGCTAAGTCACACATCCCGGAGCACTTTCGGCAAATCATTTGGTATTCTCTGGACAATAGCTTGGTAAACAATGCTCTTTTCGTAGCAGAGCGTCTCCTTGCCCTCAACGATCGTGATCCAGATTCACGCCATCTTCTGGGGGTCTGTTTGCTACGCGCCGGACGTGCGTCATCGGCTTATAGCGCGACGCGTGGATTTCCTCATTCTGGTTGTTCGTATGTGTTTGCGCAGAGTTGTAAGGAGTTAGGAAGGTATCGAGAAGGTCTATATGCCCTGGAAAATGTTCTCAGTCAGTCTCCGAAGAAATGGAGCGCATGTAATTGCAATTGAAAGTTATGGCTGATTTCAGATGATCATAGTGACTGTATGCGCAATCATTTACCTGACTTGGGGGCACTTCTGTGTTTGATGGGACACTTGTACCGGGGCTCAGGAGACTCAAAACGGGCTATGGATACTTATATTGAGGCCCTGAAAGTGAACCCTTATCTCTGGGAAGCATTTGACGGTCTCATCGAATTGGGTATATTTGTTCCTGTTTCCAAAGCTCACGAGTCTAGGTGTCTCGCTTCGAATGGAAAACTGTTTCAAAGCGAATTCTACGATGCGCGCCCTTCGTGAAGCGACACATACAACGAATATTGGCGTTCCACCGTCTCAGAGCGGTCCCTTCGCTTCTTCCTTAGGCGATATTCCAGAATCTTCGAGTTCGAATGCAACCTCGGCTTTTCAACCAATCTTTAACTGGGGCAAGTCTCAGCCGACATTTTTAAGTCGATTCAATCAACCTACAACGCCAGGGTATTACACTTTAGTTACAGGAGGCTGATCCTAAGGACGCCGACTATGCATGGCCTCAACTCGGGGCCGAATTTATCAGAGGAAAGTCCGTCAATATCCACGCCCTTGGATCTGATGAAACAACCCCAACGGCCGCCATCGAGATCAATGGTTGACACACTTAAAGGGAAAACTACCTTGCGCTCAGCACGAGAGTCTGTGCAGGTAACTCATTGCCTTACGATTCCTCACATGCTGTTAGAAGAAGCCAATAACCGAACAGTCTGGATCCCAAAACACTCGACGAAGCACAAGACTTCTATCTACTAATGCGCGTAGCTATGGAAAGTCGACTGCCAGCACGCAGGCACAACCTCGAGAGACCAAGCGAAACGGCCGTACGAGTAGCAGTAATACGAAGAAGTTTGCGACATCTGGTGAATTGTCTGGTTCAAATGAGGTGCGTATCCCTGCTAAAGAAACTCATTTTCCCTAGGAAGGGAGGGATCCAATAGCTTCCCAGGCTGTCATGTCATTCGAAGAGCGAGACGAAGCAGAGTCACAGCTATTGAGCCTTTACAGCAAAATAGGAGAAGGTTGTTATGCGCTTAGTAGATATGACTGCACTCAGGCTCTTGCTATCTTTAAGTCGCTGCCGTCTTCGCAGGCGAATACGCCATTCGTGTCAAGCCGTGTAGCGCGTGCTTTGTACGAGAGTCGCAACCTTGCGGCGGTATATTATTCGGTAGTGTTTGCTTGCTAACTATCTTAGGCCTACCAGGAGTTCGTTAATCTACGTCGAATAGATCCTGACCGATTAGAGGACATGGAACTCTTCTCAACGGTATTGTTTCACCTGAATAAGGAGGTAGATCTGGCATTTCTTGCCCATGAAATGGTTGACCTGGACTGGCTTGCACCGCAAACTTGGTGTGTAATCGGAAATTCATATGCCAGCATGCACGAACACGACCAGGCTATTACTTGCTTTCAAAGAGCTATTCAACTCGATCCCCATTTTGCTTACGCCTATTCATTACAGGGGTTGGAACATACAGAAAACGAAGAATATGATAAAGCTAGGCAATGCTTTATGAATGCTCTTCGTGCAAACAGACGCCTCTATAACGCTTGGTAACCGTGAATTAGCACAACATTGACAATTAGGTACGGATTAGGGTCGGTGGAGTTCAAGTCCGGTAAAAATCAGGCCGCCATCAAGTGTTTCAAGGCTGCCAGTAACTTGAATCCGTCTAACTCGATCATTATGTGCTGTATTGGAAATGTAAAATATTTTAGAGATGTGGCTAATTCTAGTGCCTCGAAAGGGGAGGGGACTATCTTGGCGCAATGGAGGAATACAAACGTGCTGTGGATTCGACTCCCACTAACATCTCGGCTCGGTATCAGCTTGCCCGTATGTATATCCATCTGAAGTACTTTGACGTAATTCCATGATGGTGAACCGACTTAACATAAGGCGGCGGAACGGGAACTGCTCAGGCTCAAAGATTCGTCTCCTGATAATGCAAAACCTTATTTCATGCTTGGTCGGATATATAAAGCCAAGGGCGATCGCACTAAGGCATTACAAAATTTCACGACAGCGCTGAGTCTCGATCCCAAAGCAAGGTACGTTTTCCCTATTTGTTAACTGACCCGTAGTCATATTATCAAAGATCAAATCGAGACACTAGACCAACCTCTTGAGGATGGATATGGGGCTGATGGCGAAGTGTATAAAATGGATCAGGAGGACGTATAAACATGGGCCGCTTGTAGATTGTAGCATACTTGATAGGCCATTTTGATTTTGTTTGGCGTTGGATAGGAAATGACATGGCATTTGTTTTCCGAAAGGATTTTTGTATGTACAAGTTTCAGCCTTGCTGCCCCAACCAAGGCCACGTCGCCAGTTATGTATCGCCGTTTTGTAGGGCCGCCTCTCGCCTCAATTCTCTGATGACTTCCTGATACGCGTTAATTACGCCACGTTCGGCTCTTACCGCCAAAGCTTCTGGATTCACTCCATTCTCGCAAAGCGACACACAGAGTGAGAGCGTGTGTTTATCCAATCCAGTATTCAGGATGGATGAGATTTCGTACAGAACTAAGTATGAGCACCATAGAGAGGGCGGATACTGTCTATAGTTTCTCGAGCGGCAGCTTGTTTCGCAGTTTTTGACGACATGAACGCTTGGGATTGTTTACGCGCGCGGTTGGATGTTGGAATCACTTGATTAGGGTAGGCAAATCAGGGGCCTTTTGCTTGGTTCCGGCGATTTTGATTTAATTTACAGGGCTCTATGTACTACGTGCTAAAAAATGAGGCCAGCTTCACCCACTAAGAAACCCATTCCCATGTAATATCAACCCTGTTGCATTAGCTACTAAATAATGGGGAAATGCACCTTCCTTCAGATGGTAATGCAAGCTGGTCGAAAGCTGAAGGACTAAAATCGAGGTCGTAATAGTTACAGCCCGCACATCTGTCGACGACTGTGACCAGGACACTTTTGCCGTCTGTGGATACTTAGCTCAGATTCATGAATGGGTCCTTACCGCGGAATGCTCTGATTTGTCGGCCACAGAAAGGGGAGTTGTTGGGATTTCCTCCATTGGGAATCGAATCATACAACCCATGGGAAATAGCACAAATGTAATCTGTGTCAACGCTGGTAATACCGCAACTTCCGAGTCTGCAAAAGTCAGCTACGTGAAATTAGGTGCTAACCCTGTCGAGTAGAAAGTCCCTTGGCCGGAAAAGAGGCCACTGCTTGAGGTTGGAAGGGCGGAAGCCGCACTTCCGTCGTTTGCGACAGCTGCAGGCGAGGGAGTGGCAGGCGTGGCTGGTGTATCTGAAGTCGAAAGAGTTGATGGCAAGGCTGGACTGGGACTCTCGACCGTAGGACTCTCGACCGCAGGACTCTCGACCGCGGGACTCTCGACCGTAATGGATGGTGTTGTAGGGACAATAGTAGGAGTCGTTGGGTCTAGTGCAGGACGCTGCACGGGGGCCACCATGGAAGCATAAACAGTCACAGTCCTGGTGACTCTGTGTTGGTTGGCTGCGTGAGTTGTCCGAGTAATGGTGTCGGTGTGAGTAACGACCACTACGTCTGCACGTTTTTCAAAAGCAACCGGGGACGCAGCAACGAGCGACGACGTGAGGAGAAGAGCAAGGACAGAGTTGAAAACCCGCATATCTGAGAGGAAGCAAAGTACGGACCAGCGTAGAAGCGGAATTCGTCGAGTTGGATCGAGGATAGATTCTGTGAACTGCTGTAGATGTACAGTGAACGATGAATGAATGAACGAATATATCCAAAAGGAATGTGAAGCAACGACGAAAGCGCTGAAGTGGACCTGCCGACCGAAAGAGAGATTGGTGCTGTTGGGGACCGAAGTGCTGCACCGTCGTTCAATGCGGCGAACCCCTTTTTAAAGGGCAGCCAAGGGGTCCAAATGCGTTAGGGCACGGTTGATTCTCATTGGCCAGGGGTGATGCGCGTCAGATTAAACAATGCAAGGTTGCCGCATGCGGATCCAAAAGGCGCATGCATCGCGCGGCACCGGCCCCGCCCTGATTGGGGCACGGGAGCCGCAAACGCCTCGCCCCTTAGGCACCAGCCGTAGAAGCAACACGCTTTCGCGACATTCGAAGCGAGAAGCCAAGAAAGGGGCGCAGCGAGCCAACTGCGCAACGGGTTAATCAAGCATGATGTAGCCAGCAGTCAGCAGCATCCTCGCTTGGAATTGCCCTTCAATCATATATGTCTGCATGGCATCCACTTTATCGCCATGACCGTGTTCCTGACTTGAACTACGCCTACTTCCCAGACAGTAACTGGCGCAAGACCGATTCACCACGAGTAGTAATATTGTGACATGGCTCAGGCAAGCGATGAGAACCTGTTCTAACTTCTGCGGAACGCCAGAGCCCCGTGACGTCGATGCACAATTAAGGTTCGAGCTTTCCGCCAATCCGAAATCGGGATCCAAACCAAGGCTTCGCGCGCGGCCAGCGCTGGGTCCAGATAGCATGGATCCTCCTTCTGGCGCATTGTTCGCTCGATACACAAAGGAATATCGGCCACTATACACACGATGCGACTCTGTTCAAATCACACTATTCCAGGATCTCCTTTGTATGGTCTGCTTCCTGGAGCGTTTACCTTCATTTCGATTGTGTTTGCAATTTTGGTGTTGATAGGTCTGGTTCCAGCCCTGGTTCTTCTTTGAACACTAACTAACGTGGATAGGTTGCACCCACAATAAACCAGTGTTGAGGACGACATACTTCTTCGAGGTACAATATCCCAGTACAACGCTGAAAGTCTAGGTTAATGTCACTCGCATTCTCATCGACCCACCGGGCGGCATTCTGAGCGGCCTCTTCTCTGGCGCGGAACACGCTCTTGGAATTCACGATTTCTATCGCTACGGCCTCTGGGGTTTCTGCGAGGGATACAATGACACCGTCGTGTCTTGTAGCAATCCAGAGCCAGGTCAGGATACGAACCCTATCGCCTCGATAAACGGCGAGATCACTGCACACTCGCTCCTCCCAATGCCCAGTATCGTTGAGACAAATGTTCAGCGGTTGCAGAAACTCTCCGTATTCGTTTTCGCTTGTTGGATTGTTGGCATAACCTTGTCTTGCGCAGAATTGATTGCGGGAATCCTCGTTGGTTGTCGTTCTCGACTTACCGCCGCTCTTGTCGGTCTATTGGCGCTCGTACGTCCTGCTGTAAGGTTGTTCTAATCTGGTCACAGCTTGCATTTCTCTTCATCCTTCTGGGTTCTGTCATACCACAAGTCCTTTATTCAGGACTACGTGACGCGATGAATGATGCCGATTTCGTTGTCATTGATCTGGACACTCATCTCGGAGTGCAAATGTTTGCATTTGTGTGGGTTAGTTGCGCTGCTAGTGGCGTCTCACTTTCATTGTGGATGCTAGACTATTGCTGCTCGCGTCGTCATCGACGACAAACTTTAAAAAGGCCTCGCGAATGATTTATCAGTTCAAGTTTGCTCGATACGTGCAGCGATTTACAAACGCGAAAATGATATCATGAACTCATGAAATGTGAACTGTTTGAATCCGAACTTGGCGCCAGTGCAGTGGTAGTAAGCGTTATACTAGTAGATCTCGAGCATATATAACCAGTACTTGTAAACTTGACCTCAAGCTGCCGGGTTTATGGAACTTGGTACATTTGGTTTCCAAGCGGAATAGAACATTCAAGAGGGTGTGAAAATTGATAGAAACTAGACATTTCACTGAGAGTCTAACTAGTGATGTATACTGTGTCCCGTATAATAATACCGATGATTTACAGCCTGCTAGTGTAGTACTACCTTGAACATCAACTTGTGTGCAAGTTGCTTGTGAGTTGGTTACCTTTCTACACTAGCAGGGGGATTTTCTAGTCTGTTATATGATAGACATTCCTTATCTTTGCCAAGTGTCTGGGGCTTTCTTGCCAGTGCCAGTATGTCACTTACACAACCTCCACAATCCTTGATTTCTTTATTTTCAAGTTCTGTGACTACACAGCCTCCACAAACCAAGGTTCTAGTTGGACCTTGTGACTCTAAGTTCAAGATAGGAGGTAATCCAGGCTTGAAACTGGCTTTATGGCTGGTATTTTTCAACTTTGTGCAGTACTGGCACCACACTACTAGTAGTACTACTAGCACCAGTAGTACTAAGTAGTAAATACCCACTGCCAGTGGCATATAAACTCCTTTAGACATTTAGTACTGAAATCTATGTGACTCTAGTACAGGTTTAAGATAGAGAGAGTACTAGTAGTATGACTGCTAGTATGCTTGAAACTACTAGTAGTAGTACTAGTAGACTTATCAGCCAATGTTTTCACTACAATCCAGTGCCACCACTGCCAAACTACTACCTGTGGGTTTCAAATTTTATGCCAAACAACTTGAATGTCTTATCATAAAGTTACAGACTCAGACTTGAAGCAACCGTGACAGTACTTGGCACCATAAGTGGATGTGAACATGGATTTCACACTACAGTCGTCCCTTGCTAATTGCAACCTCCTAATTTGCCCCCCCTTGACAATTGCCCATGATTTGGCTTTCCTGACCTTAGTTACACATATTATGGGCAATCCCTCACAATTTGCATATTGCCCACAGAAAACAGCAGACGGCAGTAATGGCATTCGGTCGGTCCAGGAACTGAGCTGAAACCGGAGCTGACCTGGTCAGGTGATTATCGACTCGATCTCAGTCCCAGCAATGTCAGAGCCGGCCCGGATCGGGTCCTAGATCTCTAGAACCGATGTGAGGTCATACCTGGACGGAAAACCAGATACAAAGACCTAGTTCTGGACCGGCGTCACAAGGTCGAGTTGAAATATGTCCTTACCCAAACCGGAACTCAGTCGGTCTGTAATGGGAACGGATTATATTGGGGCCTTTTCTGTAGTAATCCATTATCCTGTTACATCGCTGTGACATTCTTGTTGCCATAGAATCCACATTGCTGTCGCCATTATATCCATATTGCCAACTGGCACTAGGAGACGTAGCTGGAGCTGGAGAAACGACCTGGAGCTAGAGGCACGCGCTGGAGCTGGAGCTGGAGCCGCTGAGTGCCATAGGCTGTGACAGCGATGTAACAGGTAGCACTCTCATTTCACCTCAAATAATGCTAATCCTGTTACATCCTGTTACGTCGCTGTGAGATGCACATATTGCCATTTCATCCACATGAATTCACCAGTTCTCCGCTTCGGTCCCGGCTCAGTCCAAGGTCGCCTCAATCTAAAGCACCTGGATACCCAACATTCACC
>Ga0182024_10010731_pt1 | contig 18609 bp, 14 predicted proteins | sample P32metaG_FD_120480 | JGI IMG/M metagenome (GOLD analysis project Ga0182024, IMG submission 120480) | Permafrost microbial communities from Stordalen Mire, Sweden - P3-2 metaG (Illumina Assembly) | ecosystem: Environmental > Terrestrial > Soil > Wetlands > Permafrost | place: Sweden: Stordalen... | reverse complement strand
GGGTGTTTGAAATTAACGTCGAACGTGATTTCCTAAGGACTGGTGCAAATGTCGGATCAGAAGCTTCCTTCGCGCTCTGAAGATTTCTCGGAATGGTACAACCAGCTTGTCTTGCGTGCGGAGCTTGCGGATTATGCGCCGGTGCGCGGATGCATGATTGTGCGGCCTTACGGTTGGGCACTGTGGGAAAACATTACGGCGCAGCTGGACCGGCGCTTCAAGGCGACAGGGCACGTGAACGCAGCGTTTCCGTTGCTCATTCCGCAGAGTTTCATCAGCAAGGAACAATCTCACGTGGCGGGATTTTCTCCTGAGCTAGCGGTGGTCACGCATGGCGGCGGCGAAAAATTGGAAGAGCCGCTGGTGATTCGCCCGACTTCGGAAACGATCATCGGCTGGGCGTACTCAAAATGGATTCAGTCGTATCGCGATCTGCCTGTATTGATCAATCAATGGAATAGCGTGGTGCGTTGGGAATTGCGCACAAAATTATTTTTGCGCACGCTGGAGTTTTTCTGGCAAGAGGGACACACAGCACACGCAACCTACGATGAAGCCGAAGCCGAAACGCGCCAGATGCTCGACATCTACACGGACTTCGCGGTGAACGAAGCGGCGATTCCCGTCATTCCCGGCAGAAAATCGCAGTCCGAGCGCTTTGCAGGAGCCGATGCCACCTACTCGATCGAAGCCATGATGGGCGACGGCAAAGCATTGCAGGCGGGCACTTCGCATAACCTGGGCCAGAATTTCGCGAAAGCTTTCGAGATTAAATATCTGGACCAAGGCGGCGTGCAGCAGCATTGCTGGACAACTTCGTGGGGGCTTTCCACGCGATTTATTGGCGCCATCATCATGGTGCATGGCGATGACCAGGGTTTAATTTTGCCGCCGAGACTTGCGCCGTATCAGGTGGTGATCGTGCCGATCTTTAAGACCGACGAAGAAAAGGCGCTGGTGATTGAGACCGCAAAGAAAATCCGCGAGCAACTGGTGAAGGCCGATATTCGCGTGAAACTAGACGAGCGAGAGGGGCAAAGCCCAGGCTTCAAGTTCAACGATTGGGAAATGCGTGGAGTTCCCCTGCGCATGGAAATTGGCCCGAAGGACGTGGCCAAAGGCAGCGTGGTGCTGGCGCGGCGTGACAAGCCCGGCAAGGAAGGCAAAACATTCGTTTCGCAAGAAGGCATCGCGCAATCCGTTGCGGAGCTGCTGGTCACAATTCAGAAAGCGCTCTTTGACCGTGCGCTGGCATTCCGCAACACGCATACGTTCGAGCCGAGGGATCTGACTGAATTCGGCGTGGCGATCGAGCGGGGATTTGCGCGCTCACGCTGGTGCGGCGATGCAAAGTGCGAAGAGCAAATCAAGGAAACCACGAAAGCAACGCTGCGGTGCATTCCGCTGGAACAGCCCGGAGGGTCGGCCGGGTGTATCTTCTGCGGAAAGCCGTCGGCGGAGGTCGCTATCTTCGGGAAGGCCTATTGAGCGGTTGGTAAGCTGAGCCATTCTCGTTTCTTCCTTGGCGAGTAAGTATAATCCATTCAAAAGGTTGAGGGAAGTTACTGGCCCGAAACCGTCCCTTCTCTCGCTCTCGACACTGTTTCCGTCCAATGCTAGCATTTTAAGCTATGAAACAACTGTTACCTCCGCGTGTGCCTGAAAGGTACGTGCTGCGCCCAGCTAGCATGCAAAAATTTTCTCGCGCTGTTTCCCTGGAATCTCCCGTGTTGAAACGCAACGGTGAGAAGGGCGCGGGGCATATGAAGGCGATCGTCTGGACGATGATTTTAGTGGCATTTATTTATGTAACGGCCATGACCATTCCAGTCCTGATTAATGAGTACCAGTTTCAGGATAGCCTTGAGGAAATTGCTCGGTTTTCGAGCGTCGGCCATAAATCGAATGGCGAAATCGAGAAGGCTGTTCTGGAAGAAGCGCAGAAAGAGGATTTGCCGATTCAAGCGGAGGACATCAAGGTGGCGGGCGCCAATGGAAATGTTCACATCAACGTCGACTACTCCGTGACGGTTGACCTTAAGGTCTACCAGTTGACGCTGAATTTTCATCCGGCCGCCAGCAATTCCGCCATAATTTAGCGCATGCGAAATGAGCGGGGTACTCTTTCGCTTGCGAAGGCACCCAGCCTGAGCCGATGGAACCGCCTTCCAACCGCGAAAACACCCCGATGAAAGAGGTTAAATTCGAACATGGATAGCGGGAAGCGTAAACTGGTTCCGGATAAGCCAGTAGGTGCATCCAAGTATATGCGGGTTTAGCGGTAAGAGGTATAAAGGACGTATGTCGCGGCGGAACGGAGAACTATCTTGCGTATTCGAATTGGCCAGGGTAAGTGGGTCCCTCGGCTTAGCTTGTTCTTATTTGGGACCGCAGTTCTTCTCCTTCTTGTAGGAATTGGGATCGGGACGTATTACTGGGTTTCGTTCGGGCGCATGATCGATCAGCGCCTTTCCGGCCACATTCAGCAAACCACTGCCAGAATTTACGCGGCCCCTATGCACATTTATATGGGCGAGGCGCTCACCGTCGTCGACATGGCGAACCATCTTCAGCGCGCCGGGTATAGCGAACTCGATGTCACGGGAACTCCGGGGCGTTACATCCTGCACGGCAATGAAATTGAAATTCGACCGTCAGCTGATTCCTATTTTGGGGCAAAGAACCGCCTGGTTATCGATTTCACAGCCGCTGGGATTCAAAAGATTCGCTCGATGGATACCGGTGGCGCGCTCGATTCAGCGGAAGTGGAGCCGGAACTTCTGACCAGTCTTTTTGATAGCACGCGGGAAAAACGTCGCGCGATCAGCTACAACGACATACCAAGAATTTTGCGCGATGCCGTGCTTTCGGTGGAAGACCGCCGATTTTTTGAGCATCCTGGATTTGATCCTGTCCGCATTCTGGGCGCAGCCTGGGCGGATTTGCGCCACGGTGCGCGCGTGCAGGGCGGCAGCACGATCTCGATGCAGGTGGCGCGCAGCTTCTTCTTCAACTCGGACCGGACCATACGGCGCAAGATAGCGGAAACCGTGGTAGCGCTCGAACTGGAGCACCGCTTCACCAAGCAGCAGATTTTTGAGTTGTACGCGAATGAAATTTATTTGGGCAACCGAGGCAGTTTCGCGATTCATGGTTTCGGCGAAGCGTCACTGGCCTATTTTAATAAAGACCTGCGCGAAGTCAGCCTGCCGGAAGCCGCGTTTCTTGCCGGGATTATTCATGCGCCGAACCGTTACTCTGCCTCGGAACGACGGCCCGAGCGTGCCGTAGAGGCGCGTGACCGCGCCCTCCTGGCGATGACGGAAAATAAAGCGATCACTCCGGAGCAAGCTCAGGGCGCGAAGAAGAATCCGCTGCAAATTGTGGGCAGCGGGTTGGAAGGGAGCACGGCTCCCTATTTTGTGGACATGGTGAAGGACCACCTACTGGACCGTTTCTCGGAGGCTGATCTGCTCTCCCAGAGCTTCCGTGTTTACACCACGCTCGATCCTGAGCTGCAGCGCGCGGCCAGCCAAGTCGTGGATATCGGGGCGAAAAATATTGACACCCAGCTGGCACGCCGCTACGCGAAGTGGCGCAAGGAAGGCCAACCCGCGCCTCAAGCGCAGATCGCGATGGTTGTGCTGGACCCGCACACAGGCGAAATCAAGGCGCTTATAGGCGGGCGCGATTACGGGGAAAGCCAGCTCAATCACATTCTTTCGCGGCGGCAGCCCGGCTCTGCCTTTAAACCGTTTGTGTATGCGGCGGCCTTTGAAGGGGCAGTGGATGGCGTACAGCCCATCATAACTCCCGCCACAACGGTGATGGACGAACCAACTACGTTTGATTTTGACGGGAAGGAATATACGCCCAACAATTACGGCGAAAAATTTCACGGACAGGTTACGGTCCGCGAAGCGCTGACCTATTCGCTGAACGTGGCGACAGTGAAAGTGGCCGAACTCGTGGGCTACACGCGCATCACGGACATGGCGCACCAATTTGGGCTCGACCCATCCATTCAGCCGACTCCGTCGGTGGCGCTTGGCGCCTATGAAATGACGCCGCTCGAGGTTGCCACCGGATACACAATTCTGGCGAATCAGGGCGTGCGCACGGAGCCAATGTTTATTCGCAACGTGGTCAACGCACAGGGCGAATCGCTGGAAGAAAACGCGATTCGATCCCGGCGCGCGCTTGATCCACGGGTTGCCTATCTCGTGACCAGCATGATGGAAGACGTCATCAATCATGGCACTGGAGCAACGGTGCGCGCGCGCGGATTCGATGCGCCCGCTGCGGGGAAAACCGGGACTTCGCGTGACGGGTGGTTTGCGGGCTACACGTCCAATTTACTGGCCATTGTGTGGGTTGGTTTTGACGATAACCGCGACCTCGGCCTTTCCGGCGCAAATGCGCCTGCGCCCGTCTGGGCGGAATTCATGAAGCGCGCAATCGCCCTGCCCGCGTATCGCGACGTGAAACCGTTTGAAATGCCGGAAGGGGTTACGAAAGTTACGATCGATCCGGAATCCCTGGCGCTGGCTACTCCGGAATGTCCCACGACTCGCGAAGAAGTTTATATCCATGGTACGGAACCCACTGAATTTTGTCCTTTGCACGGCGGACATATGGCGAACGATACAGCGCCGGGTTCGTGGTTATCGCATGTCTTTGGCGGGGACAAATCGAAAAATGGCGATGCGGCGCCACCCCCGCCAAATTCTCACCCTTCCTCCAGTCAGCCGGCGACCGCGGATAATCAACCGCCCGAAGACGAAAACAAAAAGGGCGTCTTGAAACGAATCTTTGGTATCTTTGGGGGCAAGAAAGACGCCGACAAGCCACCATCGGGCCCACAAGATTAGCAAAAGTGACGCGGCGTCCTTCGGAGATATTCGCCATGAAAAGGGAATCTCCTTTTCCCAGGATAATTGCCGGGCTGCTATTTTTTGCCGCATCCACATGTCTCGCGGCGCGACCATTTGTTCCGGATCAATCCACCGCATCTTCACAATCGCAATCCGGCAGCGGCGCGACCTCAGCGCTTTCGCCGAACGATATGCAGGTGGAACGGGCCCGGGTGCAAATGGCGGAAAAGCGTTTTGATGCGGCCATTCAGACGTATCAGGATTTGCTAAAAGCGGACCCCAAAAATGCAAGCTACATGAACATGATGGGAATCGCGTATCTGGATCTGGGCAGGTATGACCTTGCCAAAAAATATTTTCTGCGCGCGTCCAAAGCGGACAAGAAAAATTCGAGCGCTGTAAACAATCTGGGCATGGTGTATTACCACCAGAAGGATTTCCGCCGCGCGATCCGCGAGTATCAACGCGCGATTACCGTCGATCCGGGGCAGGCGGGACCGCACGCGAATCTGGGTTTCGCCTACTACAATTCCAATAAATTTCCTGAAGCCGCGAATGAATTTCAAAAAGCGCTCGAAATCGAGCCGTCCATTTTTGAACGCAACGATAAGGCGGGAAGCACCGTGCAGGACCGCTCGGTGTCCAATCACGGCCTGTTTTTCTTCACCATGGCTCGCATCTATGCGCAGAAACGTGACGCCGAGCATTGCGCGGAATATTTGCGAAAATCATTGGATGAGGGATATAAGGATGTCGGTAAAGCCGCAACAGATCCTGCTTTCAAGGATGTAGTTGACGATCCCGTTGTCCAGGCAGTTCTCGTGCGCGTCACGAAACCGGACCAAAAAGCATCGCCCGCACAGCCCGGCGCATAAGTTTCCTGCACGGCAAGGCCTCCGCAAGCCCGCACTGTGCAGCCTCTGTTACAATGTGAACACGATGCCTCATCGAATTTTTCGTTTAGCGATTTTTATTTTTTGTGCGGCGCTTTGCGGAGTCACGACACAAGGCCGCGCTCGCCCCGGGCAAACCGCTAGCGCTGCTCGCGCCGCCTCTTCCGAATCCCGTCCCGAAACGATTCTGATATTTCCATTTCAAAATGATAGCCGCATGGCGAATCTGGATTGGCTGGGCGAAGGATTATCGGAGCTAACCGCGGAGCGATTTGAGGATCGCGGAATAAACGTACTTTCGCGCGAGGATCGGCTGGCAACACTGGAGAAGATGGGGCTGCCGGATTCGGCGCGTTTTTCGCACGCGACCATTGTGAAAATTGCCACGGAAGCCGACGCCGACGCCGTGATTTTTGGACGGTTTGAGTATGACGGCCAAAAAGCGACTCTCGAAGCGCGTGTGTTGCGGATCAGTCCCCCCTCGCTTTCTCCAGCCTTCACCGAAACCAGTTCGATGGATGATTTGCTGCGCGCGCATGCTCGCCTGACGTGGAAAATTTTGTGCGCATTGAATAAAAAAGAATGCCCGTTGCAAGGCGCGAGTCTGGACGAATCGAGTTTCTCCGAACCGCCGCCGTCCTTGCGCCCGGAAGCTCTCGAAAATTTCATTCGCGGAGTTACGGGTTCGCAGGATGAGGAGCGCCTTCGTCTGTTGCGCGAAGCGGCGCGGCTGGAGCCGGCGTGGGACCGTCCGGCATTCGAGCTGGGCCGAATTTATTTCAAGCGGCACGATTGCGACTCCGCGCTGGTGTGGTATTCGCGCGTGCCGCCCAACCGACCGGATGGACCGGAAGCAAGTTTTGCGACCGGGGTCTGCCATCTGGCGCGCAACGATGCGACCCGAGCGGAAGCGACTTTTTCAGTTTTGCTGGAACGCACGCGTAGAACCGGCGAAAAAGACTGGATTCCGGAAGTGCCGGAAATTCACAACAACCTCGGCGTCTCCCGCCTGCAAATTGGAAAGTGGAATGAGGCGGAAACGGAATTCGAGCGCGCCTCCACGCTGGATCCCGAGGAAGCCGATTACTGGATTAACATAGGCATCGCGAAATTGATTGGGAAACAGGCGGCTGCGGCCGTCACCGCGCTCGATCACGCTCGAAAAATCGATCCTGACGATAAGGAAACGAGAGCGCTATCGATTGCAACTTTGGAATCGCTGGGGCGAGGCACGGAAGCATCGGCTTTAAGAGCTGAGGCTTCGGAAAAAGGCGATAAGCTGGTGATGCCGAATCTTCAGGACGGTGTTGCGCTGGCGAGAATGGCGCGTGTTTCCAAAAATTTTGACCGCACACTTCTGCGCCCTGGCGGCGAAGCTCCCGAAGGACAATCGACGGCAGGGAAGGTCCCTCGCAAGACGGATAGCGGCGGAGTTCACCAATGAAACAAAGCGGCAATAGCCGCTCCACGAAATGTTTCAGATTGCGGAACGCTACAGTTGTCGCGATGATCGCCGTTGGTGTTTCATTATTTGCTTCCTTCGGCCTGCGCGCGCAGGCGCCCCAAATAAAAAATTCTTCGCAACTCGGACAATCGCAAATCGTTGAATTGCGAATCGGGGATGAAATCGAACCGGTGATGGCCGAGTATGTCGACAGCGGCATCGAGGAAGCCACACAAAAACATGCAAGCCTCGTCCTGATCACAATGGATACTCCGGGAGGGCTTTCGACCTCCATGGAAGACATCATTCATCACATTCTCGATTCGCCCGTGCCCGTTGCCATTTTTATTTCGCCGTCTGGATCGCGCGGAGCTTCGGCGGGATTTTTTATTTTGCTTTCCGCGGATGTTGCGGCCATGGCGCCGGGAACGCATACGGGCGCGGCTTCGCCGCTGCTTGCGATCGGCGGATTTCCGGTGGAAGTGGATGAGACGCTGAAGAAAAAAATATTAAATGATGCGACGGCCTTTCTGCGCAGCTACTCCGCGAAACGCGGAAGGAATGTGGAACTTGCGGAATCCGCTGTGGTGGACGGAAAAGCGTGGACGGAAACCGAGGCGCTCGACGGCCACCTGATCGATTTGGTTGCGAATTCGCAGGACGATTTATTAGCCAAATTGGATGGCCGCACCATTAAGCGCTTCGATGGTTCGACGGTGCAACTTGCGCTGCATAATCCAGTGCGCATTCCGTTCTCGATGTCCTTTCGCCAGCAGTTTCTTTCGCGGATCGTTCAGCCCGATGCATTTTTCATTCTCTTAATTGTCGGAGTGCTCGGACTGTACGTGGAATTCACTCATCCGGGAATGGTCGCGCCGGGAGTGGTCGGCGGAATTTCGCTGGTCCTCGCTTTGTATGCCATGCACATATTGCCGGTAGCCCCCACAGGGATTGTTCTGATCATATTGGCGCTCGGATTATTTATTGTTGAGGCCAAGTACACGAGCCACGGAGTGCTGGCGATTGGCGGGATAGTTTCGATGCTGCTGGGCGCGTTGATGCTGGTGCGCTCGCCGCTGACTCACGCGGGAGTGAGTTTGGGCGTGGCGCTGGGCGTGACGCTTCCATTTGCGCTGATCGTCATTTTTCTGATGCGCCTGGTGCTGAAATCGCGCTCGTGGAAACCGTCGATGGGCCGCGAACAGTTTGTGGGGACTATCGCTGAGGTTACCAGCGCACTTGTAAAAACCGCGGATGGAGAAATGTTTGAGGGAATGGTGCGGCTCAACGGCGCATATTGGCGCGCGCTTGCGCGGGAGGCAATTCCCGATGGATCGCACGTCCGTGTGGTAAGTTTCGAGGGGCTGACATTGCACGTTGTTCCGGCTGAGCATTCCGCGTTGGCAAAATAAATTGTCCTGGCACCCGGTGGAAAGTAAATGGCGGTAGGTCGGGCGGCTTGCGAGGAGGAAGTATGGATCTTTCGAGTTTTTCATTGTACGGAGTGGTGATCGCGCTGTTTATCGGTTTTATCTGGTTCTGGAATTCGGTGAATGTGTTGAAGGAGTGGGAACGCGGCGTGGTATTGCGCCTGGGACGCATGATGCCCGTTGCCAAAGGTCCGGGCCTGTGCCTTGTCTTTTATCCGATCGAAACGCTGACACGCGTCTCTTTGCGAATCGAAACGCTGGACGTGCCTTCGCAGGACATCATTACGCGCGATAACGTATCGGTGAAAGTAAACGCGGTGGCTTATTTTGCGGTGGTGGATGCGAATCTCGCGGTGTCGCGCGTGCAGAATTACATGTACGCGACTTCGCAGAAGGCGCAGACCACGCTGCGCAGCATCGTCGGGCAGTTTGAGTTGGATGAAATCCTCGCCGAACGCGAAAAAGTAAATAGTAAACTACAGGTGATTCTTGATCAGGATACCGAACCCTGGGGTATTAAGGTGACGAAGGTAGAAGTGAAGCAGGTCGATATTCCGGAGCAGATGCAGCGCGCGATCGGCCGGCAGGCCGAGGCGGAACGAGAGCGCCGCGCAAAAATTATTCACGCGGAGGGAGAGGCGCAAGCTTCAGCGAAATTGGCCGAGGCCGCGAAAGTGCTTGAAACGCAGCCCGCCGCGATTCAACTTCGCTACCTGCAGACCCTTACCGAAATCGGCGTGGAAAAAAATACAACGATTGTGTTCCCGCTGCCGATCGATATCATCAATGAGTGGGTCAAAGCACTCGGCACCAGAAAAGAATAGATGGCGTCAAAAACAAGAAAATTCGGCGGCGATTTCGTTCTGGAAAGCAGACACCTGGTCGGTTTGTTTCTGCTTCTTGTCGTAATTTTTGGAGTTGTTTTCACGCTCGGGTATCTGATGGGACGGAGTCAAGCCGATCCCAGCGGTCGTGTAGTCGTCGCAGGCAATACGCAGAAACCGAATGCGTCGGCCGCGCCACCTCCTCCGCCTCTCTCAAAAGGTAAACCCTCGCCGGAACCCGAGGATGCGCAAGCTCAAAAAACAAATTCCGATTGGGATTTTTATCATTCCGCCGACCCACAAGCGGCTTCGGATCGCTTGCAGCCAGCTCCAAAACCCGCGCCGGTCCTGGCGCCGCCAGCAGCGGCGAAGCCCACGCAAGCTTCGCCTGCGACAAAGAGTGCGAAAACGCCGAAAGCTACACCCGAGTTGGGCGGCCCATTGATTCCCAAGGGCACGATCATGCTGCAAGTTGCGGCCGTGCTGCACCAGGACGACGCTCTGGCGCTCGCGCAAGCACTGCAGAAGAAAAAATTTCCCGCAATCGTTCTCTCCCCAAGCGCTGACAAGTATTACCGCGTGCAAGTCGGCCCGTATGCCGACAATCAAGCGGCCGGCAATGCACGCAAGGATTTGGAAGCTCAAGGTTTCAAGTCCATCACCAAGAGATAAGATATTGCATGCATCACGCCCTGCGAGTATATTAACTATATGGTATATATTAAGATATGGTTAATTATGACTCTGGAATCGCTTTGTCAATGAGGCGGGAGATTCCGATTACAATAGCCATGCGTGACGAAGACGCTTCCAGAAGAAATTTCTGAAGGCCATTTCGTGGCGACGCGGACTTGGACTCTACCAAGGAGAATTCTGTGGAAGAAATCAAAGTGGCGGAACGCCGGCTCAATAAACGGCATGCGTTTTCGGCGACAGCAGAAGTGACAGAATTAAGGACAGGCGCCAGCCTTTCCACACGTGCGGCAGACCTAAGTTTGCAGGGTTGCTATCTGGATTCCCTAAACCCGTTTGAAGTCGGAGCCAGGATTCGTGTACGGATTAACTGGGACGGATTCGATTTAACTTGCGCAGCGATCGTGCGTGATTCGCAGCCCGGAATGGGCATGGGCGTCGCCTTCACCGATATGGACGACGCGCGCGAGGCAGTCCTGCAAGGTTGGATCGATCAATTGGCTTCGCGGGGAGTCGCCGATCGGTCGGGTCCATCCATTTCAGAAAACAGCAAACAAGTTGTGCAGGCCGAAACGAAAGACAAACTGGCATTAAAGCTCATAGAACTTCTGCAGAAAAAAGGATTGCTGAACGCCAGCGAGGTCGCTGGATTGCTCCGCGATAAAATCTATTAGCGGGTATAGGCATTCTGCATTCGGCAAAACACGGAACCGAAGCATTTTCCCGCCTCAGCAGGAACCGTCTTTCCATTTTCGCGATGTGCAGCCGGCGAGTGGGCGGTCTACAATGCCGTGGCTATGAACCTGTCGAGGACTGTGCGTCTGTTGCTTGCGCTTGCTTCGGGTGTTGCGCTCGCGCTGGCGTACCCATTATTTAACATCCCAATTCTGGGATGGGTGGCTCCCGCGGTGTTGATTGTCGCGGTGATCGGCGAGCGGCCGCGATTTGCGATTTTGCTCGGATTCGTGCAAGGCGCGGCGTATTTCGGACTGAGCTTGCCGTGGTTTTATAACGTCATGCGGCAATATGGGCCCCTGCCCGTGGTGCAGGCGGCTGGCGTATTTGCATTGGTCGTCCTCGTGATGTCCATCTTCCATGCAGTGTTTGCCGCGGCAATTTCCTGGCTCGGGAAAAGTTCTCACGGAAGAGCCTGCCTCGCAGCGCCGTTTCTTTGGGTGGCGCTGGAATTTGCGACGATGTACATGCCGGCCATCGGTTTCCCATGGAATTTGCTTGGCTATGTGGCTGCGGGGAATTTAGCTTTTGTGCAGCTAACGGCGATCACGGGAATTTTTGGGCTCTCGTTTTTAGTCGCGGCCTATAACAGTCTTTTGGCGTGGACCGTTCTGCAATCCTCACTAAATAAAAGGACGGAGTGGAAAGCGTTGGTGGGAGCGACAGCCGCGCTCATCCTCGTAGCTATCGTGGGGCCGCAATTTGTGCCGAAAGTTTCAGGGGATCATGTTGCCCATTTGGTGCAGACGAATTTCCCTGTGTCCAATGGCTATCCGTCGGATTGGATGAAAACGCACGCGGCGGAAATGGATCGGCTGGAGCAGATCAGCATTGAGGCGGCGCAAAAATCTCCAGGCATCGTTGTGTGGCCGGAAGTTCCCGCGCCATTTTCGTTGCAGGACGCGGATTTTCATTTGCGCGCGTTGCGCATCGCGCGCGGAGCGGGGAATGGATTCTTGGTGGGTGTGATCGACTGGAAACCGCTGGGCAACGGCCAGCTTGGCGCGAGTAACAGCGCGGCGCTGCTTGGCGCAAACGGCGCGGTCGATTTTATTTATGACAAGATTCATCTCGTGCCCTTCAGCGAATATGTGCCGTGGAGAAATTGGTTTTTCTTTGCGCGAGATTTAACCAGTCTCATTGGCGATTTTCAGCCCGGCTCACAATATAAAGTAGGAAAGATTGCGGGCGGTCCGTTCAGCGTTTACATTTGCTACGAAGCGATTTTCCCAAATGAAGTGCGGCGCTTCACGCTCGCTGGCGCGCAACTGTTCATCAATATTTCGGATGACGGCTGGTTTGGCGGCTCGGGCGCACCGCAACAACACCTGGCGATGGCTCGCGTGCGCGCGGTGGAAAACCGGCGCTGGCTTTTGCGCGACACGAACGATGGAATCACCGTTTCCGTCGATCCCTACGGCCGAACCGTGGCGCGCATGCCGCCGAATATCCGCGGGGAACTGGACGCGCCGTACGCATTTCGCTCGGACATGACAGTGTTTACGCGTTGGGGCGACTGGCTGCCGTGGCTGTGCGTTCTCCTCGCGCTCGTGTTAGTGTTTATGACTGTGCGCGGCACGCGTGCGCGCAAAATTTCCTGATTGAGCGGGATATCCCATCATGATGATTGAAGATTTACAGCGGCACCAGGACGAGCTTCGCAAGCGCATCGAGCTCGTGCGGAGTTATCTTTGACGTTGCCCGCAGCCGCGAAACCGTAGCCTCCCTCGAAAAGAAAATCGCGCAGCCCGATTTCTGGCAGGACCAGGAACAGGCCCAGAAAGTCATGCAGCAGCGCAAAGCGGCCGAAGCGGTCCTCGCTTCGGACTCGAAGCTCGCGACCATGGCCAGCGACATCGAAACTTATTTTCATCTGGCCGAGGAAGAAAAAGATTCCGTGCAACGCGATTCGCTGCTGAAGGAAACCGAGCGCGAAATGACCGCCGCGGAAACTTACGTGGAGGAACTCGAAACGGTCACGCTGCTCACCGGCGAAAACGATCACCTGAACGCCATCGTGACCATCAAGCCCGGCGCAGGCGGAATGGAATCGCAGGATTGGGCGGAAATGCTGCTGCGCATGTATCTGCGATGGGCGGAGCAAAAGGGGTTTACCGCAACCGTCATGGACCTGACACCCGGCGAAGGCGCGGGCTTGAAATCGGCAACCGTGCGCGTCGAGGGCCAGAACGCATTCGGATTTTTGTCCACGGAAAGCGGCGTGCATCGCCTGATCCGCATTTCTCCATTCGATCAAGCTGCGCGACGTCACACGTCGTTTGCCTCCGTGTTCGCCATTCCGGAAATTGACGATCGCATCGAGATCGTCGTGAAGCCGGAAGATATTCGCCTGGACACATTCCGCGCGGGCGGCGCTGGCGGACAGAACGTGAACAAAGTAGAAACCGCCGTGCGCATCACGCACATCCTGACGGGAATCGTCGTGCAGTGCCAGAACGAACGCAGCCAGCACAAGAATCGCGAGCTGGCCATGAAATGGCTCCGGTCGCGCCTCTATGAAGTAGAAATCGAAAAGCGCCAGGCCGAAACTCGCAAGATGGATGAAACCAAGCGCGACATCAGCTTTGGCAGCCAAATTCGCACCTACACGCTGCAGCCCTATCGCCTGATAAAAGATCACCGTACGAAATTTGAAATGGGCGATGTGGATCGCGTGCTCAATGGCGATCTCGATCCCTTTATTCGGAATTATTTGCTGGCGCGGCGAAAAGGGACGCTTGGCATGGCAGCCGAAACGGAAGAAGATTCGTGATCGCGAAGCGCCCAAACCATAATTTCCTTGAACCATTCCATGCTCAATTATCGCTATTGAGTCTTTGCTAAATACATTTGGCCTCCATTCGTTGACAGAGATGTAGTCGCATGTTAGCGTCGATTTGGAAAGAAATAGTCTTCTGCAAACTGGGTGTGCCCGCATTTTTGCGGATTATTTCAGAAGAGGTGCTGGCTTGAGCGACAAGAATCGCAAATTTCTTTTTACTTCAGAGTCCGTGACGGAAGGTCACCCGGACAAGATTGCCGACCAGGTTTCAGACGCTGTCCTGGATGCAGTGCTGACTGCGGACCCCATGGGGCGCGTGGCTTGCGAAACGCTGGTGACCACTGGATTGGTCATGGTTGCGGGTGAAATTACGACGACCGCAGTGCTGGATTATTCCGACATTGCGCGCGATGTGATTCGCGACGTTGGCTACACGCGCGCGAAATACGGCTTTGACGCGGAAACCTGCGCCGTTATTTCTTCTTTGAAGCGCCAGTCTCCCGATATCGCCATGGGCGTCGATACAGGGGGAGCAGGCGATCAGGGCCTTATGTTCGGCTTTGCCTGCGATGAAACAGAAGAGTTGATGCCGCTGCCCATCACGCTGGCACACAAACTGGTGAAGCGTCTGTCTGACGTTCGCCGCCAGGGAATCGTTGACTTCTTCCGGCCAGACGGCAAATCCCAGGTGACGGTTGAATATCATGGCGACAAACCTGTGCGGGTGGACGCCGTTGTCATCTCGACGCAGCACAGCGAATCCGTTTCGAACGCAGACCTGCAAAATGTCGTTCGCGACGAAGTGATCCGCAAGGTAGTTCCCGCCGAACTGATGGACAAGAATACAAAATTCCACATCAATCCGACCGGGCGTTTCGTAGTCGGCGGACCGATGGGCGATGCGGGCTTGACGGGGCGCAAAATTATTGTCGACACTTACGGTGGATACAGCCGTCACGGTGGCGGCGCTTTTTCGGGCAAAGATCCTTCGAAGGTGGATCGCTCGGCATGCTACATGGCGCGGCACGTGGCCAAGAATCTGGTGGCTGCGGGAGTGGCTAGCAAGGTGGAAGTGCAACTCGCTTATGCGATTGGCGTTGCAGATCCCGTTTCCGTGATGGCAGATACGTTTGGCACCGGCGCGATTCCAGACGAGAAAATCACCGAATTAATTCGCAGCACGTTTAAACTCACCCCGCGCGGCATCATCGAATCGCTGAATCTGCGGCGCCCCGTTTACCGTCCCACGGCTTCCTTCGGCCATTTCGGGCGCACGGGTCCGGGATTTACATGGGAATTGACGGACAAGGCGGAATCGATTCGCAGCCAGGCTGGACTCAGCGGAAAAGAAGTTGTGGCCCGGCGCTAAGGTAACAACGTAACGATGCCGATGAATTTGGGGCAAAGTTATAGTTTGCCCCGTAACGCTCGCCTTTAGGCGAGCTTGCGGCCGAGATTGAAGTGCCCGCTTGAAAGCGGGCGCTACAAATTGAAAGACAGGAGAGATTCGAGTGACAAATTTGACGCAAAGCACGGCCGGAGACGTTCGCGACATAAAACTCGCGGAATCCGGAAAACGAAAAATCGAATGGGCCAATCAGCAGATGCCCGTTCTTCAGTTGATCCGCAAGCGCTTTATCAAGGAACAGCCGCTGAAGGGCGTGCGCCTTTCCTTGTGCTTGCACGTGACCAGCGAAACGGCGAACTTGGCTATCACGCTGCGTGACGGCGGCGCGGACCTTGTGTTGTGCGCCTCGAATCCGCTTTCCACGCAGGATGAAGTCGCCGCATCGCTCATCAAGGATTATTCGATCCCGACCTATGCGATCAAGGGCGAAGACAATGCCACGTATTACGCGCACTTGAATGCCTGCATCGATCACAAACCGCAAATGACAATGGACGACGGCGCGGACCTCGTGACGCTGCTCCTGACGAAGCACCCGCATCTGGTGAAGGACGTGATCGGCGGTACGGAAGAAACGACCACCGGCGTGATTCGCCTGCGCGCGATGGCCAAAGACGGAACACTGAAATATCCCGTGATCGCGGTGAACGATGCGGAGACGAAACATTTCTTCGACAACCGCTACGGCACGGGCCAATCCACGATTGACGGCATCATCCGCTCGACGAACCTGCTGATTGCCGGACTCAGAGTGGTGGTTGCAGGCTATGGCTGGTGCGGCAAGGGCGTGGCGATGCGCGCCAAGGGCTTGGGCGCGGACGTTATCGTCACCGAAATCAATGCGGTGCGTGCGATTGAAGCCGTGATGGACGGCTTCCGCGTGATGCCCATGGCGGAAGCCGCCAAGATCGGCGACATTTTTGTCACCGTGACGGGAAATAAATCTGTGCTGGCGCACGACTCCTTCGAGCGCATGAAGGATGGCGCGGTGATCTGCAACTCCGGACACTTTAACGTCGAGATCGATATTCCGGCGCTCGAGAAAATGTCCAACGGCAAAAAAATCGCGCGCCCATACGTTGAGGAATATTCCACGAAGGATGGACGCAGAATTTATCTGTTGGGCGAAGGACGCCTCATCAATTTAACCGCGGCGGAGGGGCATCCGGCCGCGGTGATGGATATGAGCTTTGCCAACCAGGCGCTCTCGGCCGAATACATGCTGAAGCATGCTTCGGAGTTGAAGCCTGAAGTGTACGTAGTGCCCGAAAACATCGATCGCCAGATCGCCAAGCTCAAGCTCGAATCGATGGGCGTCCAGATGGACAAGCTCACGCCCGAGCAGGAGCTGTACCTGGCATCGTGGTCCGAAGGCACGTAAAAGTTTTCTCCGGTTTTCTCAGCATTAGTTTTTCTCTGTGTTCTCTGTGTTAAAGCATTTGCCCCTGCTTTTGGTTTTCGTGAATCCATGATGCGGGACTTCGCCAACTGGGCCTTGGAAACCGCGAAGGTCCGCGGTGCAAGCTACGCGGACGCCCGCGTCATGGATATCCGCCTTCGCGATCTCTCCACAAAAAACGGTCAAGTCGGCGCGCTTTCCGAATCGGAATCGTACGGCATTGGCATTCGCGTCATCGCGCAAGGTTCGTGGGGATTTGCTTCCACCGATCGCTTGACGCGAGAGGGAATCGCCGCGTGCGCCGCGCAAGCCGTGTCCATTGCTAAAGCGTCGGCCCTTGCCAAGCGGCACGATGTGGAAATGGTTCCCGTCGATGCGTATCAGGACACTTGGCAAAATCCTTTTGTAAAAGATCCATTTCAAATTCCCATCGAGCGGCAACTCGATTTGCTGCTGGCCGCCGACCGCGAAATGTCGCGCATAAAGGGCGTCACGGTTTCGGAAACTTCGATGACGCTTCGCCGCATCGAGCAATTTTTCGCCTCGTCCATCGGATCGGCCATTCACCAAATTAAAATGCAGTCTGGCGCGGGCATCACCGCAACCGCGTTTTCGGGCAACGAAATTCAGAAACGCTCCTACCCAAATAGTTTTGGCGGACAACACATGCTTTCGGGCTATGAACTTATTGAGTCGCTCGATCTGGTGGGCAACGCGCCGCGCGTTGCGGAAGAAGCAGTGGCGCTGCTTTCCGCCACGCAATCGCCCGCTGGCGTTCACACTTTGATTCTCGATAGCTCGCAACTTGGTTTGCAAATTCACGAATCCATCGGGCATCCGATTGAGCTGGATCGCGTGCTGGGCATGGAAGCGAATTTTGCTGGGATGAGTTTTTTGACGCTCGAAAAACTCGGGAAGCTGCAATACGGTTCCGAAATTGTAAATGTGGTTGCCGACGCGCGGCTGGAACACGGACCCGGCCTCGGAACATTCGGCTATGACGACGAAGGCGTTCCCGCGCAATGCACGCCGATTATTTCCGACGGCTTGTTCACCGGCTACCTTACGAATCGCGAGACGACGATTTCCATTGGCCAGAAAATCTCCGGCGGCACCATGCGCACGGAATCCTGGAACCGCTTGCCGATCACCCGTATGACCAACATCAGCATTCTGCCCGGCACATGGCGCTTCGATGATTTGATTGCCGACACGGATGACGGCGTGTACATGGAGACGAATCGCTCGTGGTCCATCGACGACCGCCGCTACCAGTTTCAGTTTTCCACGGAAATCGCCTGGGAAATCAAAGGCGGCAAGAAAACGCGCATGCTGAAAAATCCCAGCTATAGCGGGATCACCACGGAATTCTGGAACAGTTGCGACGCGATTTGCTCGCGCGAAGAATGGACGCTGTGGGGCACGCCCAATTGCGGCAAAGGCCAGCCCATGCAGACCATGGGCACAGGCCACGGCGCCGCCCCCGCCCGCTTCCGCAACATAAAATTGGGCGCAGCATTCGCAAAATCGTGAGCCTTAAGTTTGTGTGGCGCCCGCCTTCAGGCGGGCAGGCGTTTGCGCTCCGGCTCCATCAAGCGGTGGCGCGGCAAAAAATCCTTCGCCCCTTCAGGGCGGGCGAGTTTTTTCCGGGCGCGATCCCGGGGCGTTGTCCCGGGCTGGCATCCTCCGCGCCGTTGGCGCGAAAAACGCAGCTGCGCAGCTTTGTGGGTCGGACCTTCAGATCCGACAAAAAGTTCCGAACGGGGAGGGGCTTTTAAGCCCTGGAGTGTCAGGGGCTAAAGCCCGAAATATTGCAGAATTTTATGTCGGAGCTGAAGCTCCGACCCACAAGGCAAATTTGGAATTTAAGTTGTGCTTGTGATCTAAGGATTTTGTGGCGAAAAAAACAAAACTCGTGAAGAAAGGCCATCCATCTGCGCGGCGCGAACCCAATGCCGCGCTCGCCGGCCTGCACTTGCTTTCCGATGCGGAGTTCCGCCGCATTGCGGACAAAGTTTTTAAATTCAGCGACGCAGACGAAACCGAAGTCGAAATCGGCATGACGTCGGACGCGCTGACGCGATTCGCCAACAACACCATTCACCAGAACGTCGCGGATCAGGTCTT
>Ga0182024_10010730_pt1 | contig 18610 bp, 18 predicted proteins | sample P32metaG_FD_120480 | JGI IMG/M metagenome (GOLD analysis project Ga0182024, IMG submission 120480) | Permafrost microbial communities from Stordalen Mire, Sweden - P3-2 metaG (Illumina Assembly) | ecosystem: Environmental > Terrestrial > Soil > Wetlands > Permafrost | place: Sweden: Stordalen... | reverse complement strand
TATGCGAGCGGATCAGCTTCTCCAGCACCGATCGTTGCTCCTCGGTGACATGAAGAGCGGCCGTAGGTGAGCGCATTCCTCATCCTACCGCAAACCCTAACTATTTGCGAGACACACCACTAGCGGCCCACGCTCCACCGGGACGATTCGTCGCGCCTCGGGCTCCGATCAGGGCTCTGTTCCGGCTTCCACCCAAAGTCAGTTGCTTCACGACGGTACAAGCGGGTTGGCGTGATCTGGGGCGGCGCGCTGGTGTCCAGCATCGTGCCGCACGCCGGGGTCTCCTGGCAGGCTCATGTCAGCGGCGCCGTCGGCGGCGTCGTCACCGCGTGGCTGCTGGCCGGTCGGGAGCGCCAGGGGACAGTCCCTCCGCATCCCGGTGACGGGCCTCTGGCCCCCACCGCGGCGTGACCAGCGCCCTTGACCGCGCCTTGGCGCAGCAGCCGTAGGATGTCCCGGCCTCGTTGCTCACGACCATAGGAGACCGTGGCATCCCAGCGTCGGGGACGGTGCTTACCGGTACGGAATTCTTGCCGATGGTGGATGACGCGCGCGGGCACACCAATCGCGACCGTGTCGGGCGGAAGGGATTTGGTCACCACGCTGCCGGCACCGATCACGCTTCCGCGGCCGATGTGCACGCCGCCCAGCAGAACAGTGTCGGACCCGATCCAGCAGTCGTCTCCGATTGAGATGCCGTCTCGGCGCACCCCCTGGGCTTTGATTGGATTGTCACGGTCGGCGAATTCATGGTTCTCACCGTGCATGCTGACCCGCGGCCCGATAAGAACGTTTGCGCCAATGCTGATGAACCCCGAGCAGCCGACGTAACCATCGGGTCCGATGCTGGAGTTCTCGCCAATGATCATCCCCTCGCCCACATTGCGACCGTAATAGCTGGTGGGCTTGATGAGCGTGCCGCGACCGATCGCGACGTTGTCATCGAACCTGATCCCCTTGCCGGCGAGGCCAGCGATCTCCACGTGCTCTTCGAGAATGCAGTTACGGCCCACGAAGAGGTGCGCAGAATGCCGCAGGCGCACCCCGCAGCCCACCAGCAGTCTCCCACCGCAGCAACCCAAGAGCGGGCTGCGAAGAGACCCCCGCAGCCACCATGTGGCAAGCCGGGCGAAGATCTCGGATACGTCTCGGAGCGAGAGCGCCGGATCGAGCTCAAAGCTGCTATCCGGCCCGCTCGCCGTAGCAGATTTGAGAGGCCTTCAGACAGCGTCAATGTGACACCGCTCGCTCGAGAATGTGGCCATATGCCGCGGCAGCGGCAGTCCGCCTGACCTCACGCTCAAACATCAGCCTGATCTCCTCGGGCTTGCCGACAGTGACAGCACGTTCAACTACGTCCGAGGTGATACATGCTGGGCCCTCCACTATCGCAAACGCGGTGCGGAGCCCAGGTGGATACCCGTCGGCACCGCGCGGCGTCGTGATGACCGGCTTACCAGTGATCGACCGATCGAAGGGAGCAGCACCATTCGGGCGTCGAGAGCCTCGGCTCGGTCCGCGAAGTGAGCGAGTTCTACGATCAGGTGCATGAGACGGTGGTTCCGGTCGCGAACGGCTCGGGCATGAAGTCCAAGCTCGGTGAGAGTGCCCTCGCTGCCGGCTCGGTCAGCTCCTCAGCAACCCTCGGTCGACCCGACCATGGACGCTATCCCGCGCGGCGTTTCGCGCCACCGCTTGACGGAAGCCGCGTGAGCGCAGCCCCGAAGAGTCGCGCGAGCTGCTCCGCATAAATGATTGTGATGTGATCCAGGTCGACGCGAACGACGGTGTCACCGATAAACCATGGGGCACTCAAGCCGGTAGCAGAACCAAGGGGTGGTGTCGATGAATCCGCCGTAGCTGCGGACCATAGAGGCGACCGACGTGTTGACCCCGACCTGGTGGATGTTTCAGTCCAACTGCACTTTTTCATCGTGGCCCCGGCACGTAGCAGGTAGTCAACGGGTTCCTCCGGCTCGTCCGGCGCGTTCCCGAGTACGACGAGGTGATTGGTCGACGTGTGAACCGTCGAAAGAAAACTGCCAAGGTTTTCCAACACCGGCCCTACGTCAGTCAGGGTGACGTTATCTGCGTTGTAGAACACTCCAGCGATAAGAATCGCCGGGTGAATAGCCTTCACTCGGTCGACCGCCGCCCTATATACCAAAGCTAGGCCGACAGGGTCGACGTTGGGTCCGGTCGCCCACTCCTGCGGCGGGCAGCCGGTGTGACTGACCGGATACACAGCGTAGCCGTGGGCATTGGCGTAAGCCTCAACGTCCGGTAGCCACATTTGGGCGATCGAGTCACCGAACATCACGATGGCCGTTTGGCCCCTCCCTGCCCAAGGTTGCATTCGCCGACTTGCACCTGCAGCGCGGTGGCGAGACCGCAGTTTCCCGGAGCGCCGTAGGAGTCCTTCTGGGTGATCGTGAGGACGGGCGGCGTGAAGCGTGAATGTTGACGGGATCGCTGCGTCGCGCGCGACCCCGGCTGCGCTGGCGATGACAGCGGGCGGACTGACCGGTACGACCTCCCTGTCTGCCTTGCGGCCGGTTTGCCCAACAGACACCTGAACGGGCGCCGGGAACGCCGGCGGGGCCGCCGGGGCAACAGCGGCGAGGTTGACAGTACGAAGAACACGTCCACCCCGATGTAGCCCCCGGACAGGAACGTGACGCCCGCGTGATTGAAGGCGACAAGGAGGACTAATCCGGCGAGGACCGCCGCCGCAGCCAACAGCCCCACGGAGACCACGAGCCCGACGATGATCACCGGCGCGCACCACCACCGCAGCGACCTTCCACATCTATTGGGGCGCCATAATCGGCAGCCAAGCTGGACCGCGCTCTGTCGACAACGGGCGACGGATTGGATCCGACGCCAATCGACGTGAGCCCACTGGCGCATCTCGCGCCGTTGTGACTCGTGCCGAAGATAGCCCAGAGGTATCACACAGCGTCGTGTTTCCCCACGGGGCACCGACCGAGCCCGGTATCGTTAGGGCTGTGAAAGGCGAGCAGCTCGTTCGGAACTGTCGGAACGGCATGAGCCCGGTGACCGCTCTGTGTGCGAGGGCAAATTTCCTCAGGATCGCGCCGCGATTCGGGGGCGTCCGCGTCACCGGGCCGGACCCGGTCAGCACTTGGGGCGTCTGCGTCCAGATCGCCGGCGGAGAGTACGACCTCGCGGGCTTGCGACCGTTGCCGGGCCAGCGCGTGATCGACATCCGGCGCCAATATCGGCCTCTTTTCGCTCTGGGCCGCCCATCTCGGCGCCACGGTCGTGACTGCCTATGAGCCTGGGGCGGCCGCTTTCTCCCATCTCGCTCGCAACACGGACGGTCATCCCAGGATCTCGGCTATCCACGCGGCTGTCGTCGGTCACGCCGACGAAGCCGCCACCGTGAGGCTCTATCTGCACGGTGAGCGCTCGACCCGCAACACCGTCCTCGCGCGTGATATCGGGACCGGGACAACACTCGAGCAGCACATCGACGTTCGAGCAGTGGGCATTGATGAGGTTCTGAGAGACGGTTGCGACCTGCTCAAGATCGACTGCGAAGGCGCCGAATTCGACATCTTTGCTCAGGTCTCGGATCAGGCCCTGTCCGGCGTGACTGGGATTGTCGTGGAGTTCCACAGAACCGCCGGCGACCCGGATGTTCTCCTCGACCGTCTGCGTCAGGCCGGTTTCGTCGCCGCGGTCGTCAGCGGGCACGCGGAGCCATTCGGCGTCATCGGCGCCACCCGCCCGGCTTGACCCACTGTCGTTCCTGAGTGTTGCACTCGTCGTCGCCGCCGACGACGACGAGCCGGTCGTTAGTCGGCTGAGGCCGGAACGTATGACCCGCGTGGCAATCGCGAAGCGACTGCGAAACCCGCCCGCTTGCGCACCGCATCTCGCAGGGCCTGCTCGTAGGCCCGCGTCACGTCATCCCACTGATACCTGGTGCCGACGATCTCACGTCCGCGTTCCCGCCAGGACTGCCGCAGCGGGGCGTCGCCGACAACGGCAGCGAGCATCTCGCTCAACCGCTGGGCATCCTGCGGGAACAGCTGCGGGTCGTGCGCGATCACCTCACGGTTGAACGGGGTCTCCAGCGCAAGCGTCGGAGCGCCGGCCCCCAAAGCTTGTACGAGGGCCGGGTTCGTCCCTCCGACCGAGTGCCCGTGAACGTACACGGCGCAGTTAGCCCACAACTGGGTGAGGAGCGTCTGATCGTGCACGTGGCCCAGCCAGCGGAAGCCGCCAACGCCGTCGAGGTGCTGTAGTCGCTCCTCCAGCGGGGATCCGTAGGTGGCTGAGCCCACCACGACCGCCGCTGGCCGGTCCGGCATCCGATCGAGCGCGTCTAGCAGAAGCTCGACGTTGTTCTCGGGAATCAGGCGGGCGACCGCCAAGACGTAGCGCCCGGGCTCCACCCCGATTGCCTCGACCCGATCGCTGCCCAGATCCTCCTGCACATCCGCGCCATAAGGAATGAACCGGGGACGCACTGCGAAATCCCGTTCCCACACGTCGGCGATCGCCTCAGAGTCACTCACAAGGACGGTGGCCGCCGAAGCGCTGATCTTGGCGCCACGGAAGAACACTGCGCGTGCGACCGGTCCCCATTTGCCGCGCTCCCATTCGAGCCCGTCTGTGTTGAGCACCGTCGGGGTGCCCGCCCAGCGCAGCACCGGGAGGTAGTAGCCGTTGGCGACGTTGAGCACCAACGCGGCGTCGAAGCGCCGCCCGGCAGCGTCGATGTGCGAGCTGAGACCGAACGTCAGCGTCGACGCCGACTTGCTTTCCCGGCCGGGCGTCCAGACGCAGCGCACGTTTCCGTCCATCCACACGTTCCGGCGACCAAGCCGTTGCCGGCAGTACACGGTGACCTCGTGACCACGGTCGGCCAGCGCCGGCGCGACCCGCCGCACCATCGTCTCGTAGCCGCCATACGTGCTCGGGTATCCGCGACTGCCCAGCAGGGCGATCCGCATCGGGACAGCGTCGTCGGTGGGTCGTGAACGGGGGCTCATCATTCCCGACGCTAGTTGCGCTCCAACCAGGTGAGCATGTCGCGCACCGACTCCTGGTGGGAGACCGCCGGCGCCCACCCGTCCTCGACCCCGAGCGGAAATTGGTGGAGCCCGGCGATGATGCGGAGGAACCGCTGCTCATCGCGTGATACCGGTCGCAGCGCCGGACTGATGACCTCGGGGCCCTTGGCGCGGCGGAACATCGACTCCGGGAGCCGGCCCATGACGCTGCGGACCAGCGAACCCGCCACCGTCTCCTCAGCGGCGGCGGCGTAGAGCTTGCGCGGCTTGGAACTGCCCAGGATCTCGCCCATCTCGGCGCGCAACCCGAAAGGGAGCTCGGTATCCCGCAGCGGGGCGTACACCACGGGTACTCCCAAGCACCCCGCCAGCGGCTCCAGCCACGACAGCCAGGATGCCTGGAAGAACTCCGCGACGTGGTGGTAGCGCGCGGCGCTACGCGGAGGGGGCGAGAGATGGAGGTGGGTCAGATAGGAGGCGACGTTGCGGACATCCGTGGCGTTGCTCCATCCGGGCGCTCCCGTCACCGCCGCCGGCCGCCCCACCGCCAGGCGCGCGACGAGTCCGGCGCCCCATCCCGGCGACGCCGGCCCGACGAGGTTGCCGAGGCGGACGATGTCCAACGCGAAGTCGCCGCGCTGCTGTCGCTCGACGAGCCCACCTTCCGCCTGCCGCTTGGAGTCAACGTACGGCGTGTCCCGACCCTGCGGAGCCGGACCCAGGACGACGGGGAGATCGACGGCCCCGCCAAACACCGCCAGCGTGCTCACATGGATGATCCGGCCGTCGGGCTTGACCATCGACACGGCGCGGTCGACGATGTCCTGCGTCATCCGCGCATAGGCCTTCGGGTGACCACTGGTGGGGTAGGCGAGGTTGATCACGGTATCGAACTGGCGGGTCGTCTCTGAGGTCAGTACCACCTCGGGGGCGATGTCGGCCAGGAGCTCGGGTCCTCCGCGTACGACCGCGGTGGCGTGGAGACCCAGGTCCGCGGTGTGGCGGAGAAGCTCCCGGCCGAGGAAGCCGGCAGCGCCGATGACGGCCACCCCGCTGTCGGCGTTTATCGACATGGCGGCCTCCTCAGGGTCCGCGTCATCGCCCGTCACCGACTGCGTCCGACAACGCCTCCAACACGGCCACTTGGCCGACGAAACGAGCGCCGGCGAACGTATGACCATCGCGGTCGACGAGGATCTCGTGCAGCTGGCGGCTGAAGCACTCGTCGAGATTGGTGAACTCGGTCTCGGCGGGGATCACCATGGTCCCGGTACCCGTCGACAGCCGCACCCGGTCGTCGAAGCCCGCGACGAACATCACGGATCCCCGGTCCCCGACGATCCGCACGAGGTTCGGTAGCGCCTGCGTGCGGCTGAAGTGAACCCGACAGGTGATCCGCCCGCCATCGGCATCAAACACGGCGGTCGCCGCGTAATCGTGGCTCGGCTCGGCCTTGTCACGCTCGACCGCGGACACGCTCACCCCCGACATGGGTTGCTCGTCAAGCGCAGCGGCGTACAGCGCCATATCGAGGGTGTGGGATCCGGTATCCCAGAGGACCCCGCCGGTCCGCTCGTTCATCGTGTAGCCGGAGTTGGCGACCCAGGTGAAGCGACCCCCTTCGCTGAGGCTCAGCTCGCTAACGGCGCCGATCACTCCCAGCGCCACGATCTGGCGCGCCAACGCGACCTGCGGGTACAGCCGCCGGAAGTGCCCGACGCAGAGCGCGGCGCCGATCTCCGCGGCGGCGCTCGTGACGTGTTCAGCGGCCGCCGCCGTCGTGACGAACGGCTTCTCGCACAGAATCGTCTTCCCGGGCGCCAGACACTCGCCAATCAGCGCCTCGTGGGACGCGGGCGGAGTCGCTATCACGATGGCGTCCGCTTGTACGATCAGCTCCTCAGAGGGACAGGCTTTGGCGCCGACGGCGCGGGCCACGATCGCCGCCCGTGATGGGTCCAGATCACTCACCCAGCTGACCTGCAGCGAGGGGTCGCCGAGCACCGCTCGGGCATACATGCTCTCAGTGACCGCTCCGCAGCCGATGATGCCAACCGTCACCGGATCTCCCCGAGACGATCCGGGTCGGCGCGCTGGAAGACCTCCAGCTGCCCTCCCGCGGTTGCATTGACAACGCGCACTTGCCGCTCATCCAACGCGGCCCTGGCACACTCGTACGCCGCCTCCATGCGCGTCACGTTGGGATCATGCCAACGATAGCCGGGGCCGAAGTACTGGGGGTGAATATGGTTCACGTCCTCCGAGTCCGATCGGATGACATACCCCGACTCCCGCGCCTCCGGGACTTTGTAGGAGTGATCGAAGCCGATCAGGATCAGCGGCGCGCACCCGAGGTAGTGCGCGAACTGGAGATTGACGAAGCTCACCGTGCCGGCCCAAAAGCCCCGGCGGGCGAAGTGCGTGGAGAATTGCGGGAATGGCCGGTAGAGGCGAACCAGATTGAAGTAGATCCTGCTCGGGGTGGCCTCACCGAGGATCGGTCGAAACTCGAAAGGGAACATCGTCACCGTGCCCTCGAGCGCACTCAGTTCCGCGGCTCGGTCCTCGGCAACCAGATGATCCTCGACGGTCAGGAACGTCGGAACGTAGCTCAGATCCTTCCAGATGAGGAAATGCGCATTGCTGACGATCGTCACGTCGTCCGCGAGAGAGTTCAAATCCGACCGCAGCAGGCTCGGGCCGTTGCCCATGATCACCGCGCGACGTCCCTGGTAACGATCGCGAAGCGCGAGCAGCCGCACCCAGTTGCGCCGGCCGTCGCGGGTCAAGCTCCACTGCGCGAAGCTGGCCTCGCCCCCGATCCGGCGCAGGGATGTCTTCGCGTCACTCAGAGACGCGTTCACGCCGCTCGTGCCCAGGCTCGAACGCCGATCCGCTCGCCACTCGTCACCGGAGTCTCACTCGGGTCGGCCGACCCCCGAAGGCCGTACCACGATGTGCCCTAGTTCTCACGCGTCCAGCAGAATAGACGATCCCCGCGTCCGCGCGAGGTCGCAGCGGCGCGGCTCAGACTTGGTCCTCAGGGCCGCTGTCCGCGTCGCACGGCCTCGTAGTACTCGGCCCGCAGACAGAACGCGGGCCTCGCGGTGCCGATCAGCTTGGCGACCACCGCGCGCGCGAAAAGCCCACGGCTCGACACGTGCAGCGGGGGCATAACGGGAGCCCCGAACGCGGGCGACCACTTCCGGTCGACGAGGAGCGCACTCTGGGTGGTTCCCCGGACGAGCTTACGCAAGTAACTCTGGTCCAGACGCGCAGCGGGAATCACATGTCGCAGCCGCAGGCGTCCATCGACGGCGAGATGCCCGCCGCGAGCGAGAACGTAGAAGCCGAGATCGACGTCCTCTCCGGAGCTCAGCGCTCCCCCGCGTCGCCCCTCGATTCGGTCGGGCTCAGTCAACGTCCGGGCGTACTCGACGGCGATGCTGCGCCGCACCGACATGCCTGCGCCGATCGGGAAGTCGTTGGTGAACGGCGGACCTGTGGTCAGCTTCCAATAGTCGGACGGATAACGGCGCACCGCCATGATCGGCTCGAATGCCGTGAACCAAGAGGGCGGGACCGTCTCGTACTCCGGATAGATCGCACCACCCAACAGACCGAGCTCATCGTGCGCAGCGAACCGCTTACGGACCTGACCCAGATAGCCGGCGCCGATAATGTTATCGTCGTCGACGAACACGATCACGTCCCCGACTGCTGTCCGTATCGCCATGTCCCGGGCGGCAGTTAAGCCCGGGACGGGCTCCTCGATCACCGTAACCAGCTTGGCGAGCTCCCCCTGGATCGTCACCGGCGTCGTCGAGGCGTTGTCGATCACGAGCACCTCGGCATCGCCGTCGCGGACCTCCGGCTCATCGGTCACCGCCGTGAGGGCGCGCACCAGAGTCGGTAGATGGGGGTTATGAGTACACACCGCGACGGTAAGCGGGATGGAGCTGTCCGGCTCGGGGCCAGTCACCGTCCGGTCACCCAACTGCGCCGCCTGCTCGATATCCTCAGACTCACGCCGAGCACCCCCGCCGTTCGGTCACGCGGAGGTGATCGGTGGGGCGGGTCGAGCCGATAGCGCGGGCCGCCTCACCCGCGACCGCACGGTGACGGGCAGCTCGGAACGAGCCGGCGCAGCCGGCGGCCGCATCCCTCCGCGGCGCGCAGCCTCCTTCTCTCTGGTGGCAAGGAGCTGCGCGCCGGAGGCGGCCCCGACCACCAGCCACGCGAACACCGGCACCTGGGTTTGAAACCCGATCGTGCCCAAGCCCAGCAACACGCCGAATGCGGTTGCCGGGACCGCGGCGATCGGCGTCCCGCGGCAGCGTACGACGGCGATCACCACCGCGACGAGAACCGCCAGCATGGGAAACAGCGCGATCAGCCCATACTGATCTCCGATCTGGAGATAGGCACTATCAATGGACTGATTTCCGTTCACCGCACTGGTGAAGCCGACGTTGCTGATACCGCTGACGAAAATGTTGTAGTTGGAGTTTGGTGACTCGGGGAGGCCGAGTAACTTCAGGACGCCGGGCTGAAGCGCGTGAGCATAGAGCGCGGCCCGATAATGGCTCGACTGCGCCTCGGCGCCGGTCACCCCGCTGTCATTGATCGCCGCGAACGCGGCCACCACGAGGACCAGCGTGCCGGCCAGCAGGAGCAATCGGTACTTGATCGGAGTCGACCGCGTGAACGCCGACGCGGCGAAGGCCACCACCGCCGCGACGAGGATCACCCACCCGGTCCGCTCTCCCGAGGTGTACTGCGCGATGACCAGGACGACACCGAGACCCAACCATCGGAACCGCCACTTCCGAGTCTCGGCCGATAGCGCCAACGCGAATGCGAGCAACGCGCAGCCCGACACGATCAGCGCCATCGACAGCGGATGACCAAAGCCGGCCTCGGTGCGGAAGAAGCCGGTCCCGGGGCGGTACGCGGACTTCGCCCACAGCTTGGTCGCCGTGGTCCCGGGAATCGCCAGCTTGAAGAACACATTGTGCTTGGTGACCGTTTCATAGGCGATGAACGGCAGCGAGGCACAGCCGGCCAGGACCGCGCCCAGTGCGAAGGTGCGGAGACCCGGTCGATCTATGCACACTCTCCGCCCCACCAGATAGGGCGGAATCCACAACAAGAGTGTCGCCACCGTCACGAGCACGTGGGTGGGGCCGAAGACCGCGGCGACGAACACCGCGATGCAAGTCAGCGCGAAGGTCGCATCGATGGCGGTGAACCGGACCGGGCGCACCCGACCCTGCGCAGCCGGTAACAGGACGATCAGCAAAAGACAGGCCAGGGATCCGGCCTGCGGCGAGAACGCGTTGATCGACGGCAGCGCGTACACCGGGACGAGCGCCAGGGCCAGGAACATCACGATCACCGCGCCGCGGGGAGCTCGCAGCGTGTACGCCGCGTACGCGAGCGCGGCTGCGAGCCCGAACAAGACCGCCACGGCCTTGATGCTCGACGCGGCGGCCGTTCCAGCGACCACCGCAACACCAACGCCGGCTGCGATCTCCCACGCTCTCGCCTCCCGCAGCCGAGCGATCCACGGAACGCGTCGCCGACCCGGCCGTGAGGCCGGCGAGCGCAGGGGTCCGTGGAAGGCCGACGCCATGGCCACGAGAGTATTGAGTCATCGCAGGTTGCGCAAAGCCCGGACCGCGCTCGGCCTAGTCCGGGCGGCCGATCGCGCTCGAAGCGGAGCGATCGGCGATGGGATCCGACGTTCCAGCTTGTGACATCCATCACAATCGTGGGACCCCCGCAGAGAGCCCTGATCACGTCGCGGACCGGGGATCCGCACCGGCGGATGCGCTGATGGCGCGCTCCCCATCCGTCCAACCGCGCCAGAGATCCTCGCGTCGTTAGTATGATGAGGCGGGAGCGACTCGGTCGCGGCATGGTGCCGCGCCGTTCGGGGACATCGTCGCTCCTACCGAACCCTTCGGCCGATCGACCACTGTATATGAACATCGACAACGTACGCAGCCTGGTCCGCCGACGGGCTTGGCTAGTGGTCCTCCTCATGGTGGTGGCCGGGGGCGTCGCTCTCCTGCTCTCGGCCCTTGAGCAGAAGACCTACACGGCGACCGCATCGTTGATCTTCAACAACAACCAGGTCAACCAGCAGGTCGCCGGCCTCCCCACCACGTTCAATAACGATCCTCAGGCTCAGCAGGACACGAACGTCAAGCTCATCGGAATCGGCGACGTGGCGGCGCGCACCGCCGCCAAGCTCGGACACGGTCTGAACGCCAATGGCGTTCGCGGCGCCACCAGCGCCTCCGCGGTCGGCGACACCGATATCGTCACGGTCTCCGCGGTTGCCACATCACCCGAGCTCGCCACTCAGATCGCCAACACGTACAGCACGATCTTCGTCAACGAGCAAGGCAGCAGCAACCAGCGGTACTACACCTCGGCGTTGAATGTCCTCGAGCGCCAACTCGCCGACATGTCCCCTGTGCAGAAGGCTTCGACGAACGGCCTGACGCTCCAGTCCCGAGCTCAGTCGCTCAGCATCCTCGCCGAGATCCGGTCAGGCTCAGTGCAGATCGGTCAGCTGGCGACTCAGCCGACGGCGCCGTCAACTCCCAAGACCAAGCGGAACGTCGCCCTCGCGGTCATCCTCGGTCTGCTGCTGGGCGGCCTGTTGGTGTATGTGCTCGAGCACCTCGACCGTCGGTTGCGTGATACCGATGAACTCGAGCGGATCTACCAGCTGCCCCTCCTGGGGGTCGTACCACAGAGCAGCGACCTCGCCCAGACCCGCCGGTCGCCCGAGACCGGCGCCCTGCAAGTGGGGCCGGAAAGCGAGTCGTTCAGCCTCATCCGGGCCCACCTGCGCTACTTCAACGTCGACAGTGAGTTGCACACGATCCTCGTCAGCTCGGCCAGTCCTGGTGACGGAAAGACGACGGTCGCGTTCCGCCTGGCCGCCGCGGCGGCCGCCACCGGGTCACGTGCGCTGCTCCTTGAGGCCGACCTCCGGAGGCCGACGGTGCACAACCACGTTCCCGTGGACCGCGGGCTCGGGCTCTCCGACGTTCTGATCGGCGCCGTGCCCTTCAGCGAGGCCGTTCAGGAGGTCGAACTGGAGCCGTCCGGCGGACAGTCGCTACGCGCTCTCGACGTCCTGTTCGCCGGGACCCTCCCGCCCAACCCGTCCGAGCTGATGGAGAGCAGCACGATGAAGAGCCTGCTCGCGGACGTCCGTGACACGTATGAGTTCGTCGTCATCGACAGCCCGCCCATCACCGCGGTCTCCGACGCGTTCCCGCTGCTGCTGTCCGTCGATGGGGTGATCGTCGTCGCCCGGTTGGGGCAGGACCGCCGCTTCACCGAACGGGCGCACGACATCTTCCAGGAGGTCGGCGCTCCGATGCTGGGCATCGTCGTCAACGGATCCAAGGCTCGGGAATCCGATCCCTACACGTACTCCTACGCCGCAGGCGTTCAACAGGGCTCGATGAAGGAACGAAACGAGGCGCGCCCGCCCGCGGTCGACGCTCAACAGAGCCTGACCAGGGAAAGAGACGAACACCGCCCACCCGCGGTCGACGTCTCTTGACCCAGCGGTCGCTCTCGGCCCCGCCGCAGCCGTGCGGACCGGTCGGGTTCCGACGCTTCCGTCTCACTCGCTGATGGCCTCCACCAGGCTCTCCGGACGCCGCACCGTGGCCGCCGCAGCCGCCTACTCGGGCGGCTTCATCGTCCAGAAGGCCATAGGGATGATTCTCCTGCCCTTCTACACCCGGGCGATCAGCCCGGCCCAATACGGGCTCCTCGGCGTGCTGATGTCCCTCTCGATGGCCGCGAACGTCATCTTCTCGGTCGGCATGGACACCGCCGTGACCCGCAACTACTTCCAGATGGCCCGTGACCCGGCGGCGCGCCAGTCCTACATCGACTCCGTATGGCGCGCGCTGGTGGTGTTCCCGCTCGCCCTGGCAGTCGTCCTGAGCCTCGTTGTGTGGCCATTCGTCACCAATCTCGGCAGTGTCAGCGAGTCCGAGGTGGCACTGATGCTCGCCTCGTCGGCGCTCAACGTCGCCGCCACAACCCTGCCATTCGCCGTTCTCCGCGCTCGCCAGGATCTGCGTGCATACCTCATTCTCACCGCCGTCCTGGCGCTGCTCACGCCAGCCCTGACCTGGGTGTTCGTCATTGTCGTGCACGACGGCGTCGAGGGCTGGTTCCTGGCCGCCGCCATTGCCAACGCCGCGACACTAATGACCGCGTTCGTCATCGTCCCGTGGCACCGTAGGGGCAAGTACGAGTGGCGCTACGTGCAGATGAGCGTGATCTTCTCCCTTCCGCTGATGCCTCACTTCTTGTCTCACTGGGCACTACAGGTGGCCGATCGCCTGGTCATCTCCAGCATGGTCACGGCATCCAGCTTGGGTGTGTACACGCTCGCTGCCAACCTCGCTGCGCCCCAGTTCGCCCTGCTCCAGGCGTTGAACTCTGCCTTTCTACCCAGCTACGGGCGTGCCGGTGCGGATCCGCAGCATGAGGAGGAGCTCACCCGGGTCGTGGTGCTCCAGATTGCCTCCGTGGTTGCCGTGACTCTCGCCGCCGCGCTCATCGGTCCGAGCGCCGTCACGATCCTCGCCCCGCGCGGCTACCACTACGCCGCCAGCCTGATTCCGTGGCTCGCGCTGGGCAATGGCTTCGTCGGCCTCTACTTCGTCCCCATGAATGGCGCGACCGTCGGCGCCGGCCGCCGAAAGTTCGCGTTCATCGCGACGATGACCAGCGCACTGACGAATATCGCATTGCTCTATATCTTCGTCCCGTCCGGTGGTATCTACGCGGCCGCCGTCGCGGATGCTGCCGCCTTCCTGGTCCTGCTGGTCCTGATGAGCGGCTGGGCTCGCCTGCGCCCCACCCCGGTGCACTATCGCTGGAACCCCATCTTCGGCGCGGTCGCCATCGCCTCGGCGGCCTACGTCGGGTGCCTGTTGACGACACCCGACGGGAAGTGGCCGGGACTACTGTGCCGATGCGCCTGGACTCTGCTCGGAACGCTCGGCGTGGGTTTCCCCTATCTGCGCCGGCGCGCGGCTACGTTGTCACTCAAGCGGCGGCGCTTCGCGTGAGGCCCGTCCGGCGTGGCTTGCGGATAATCCGCACGTACCCGGCGTTCGTCATTCCGTGCCCAACCGCGCAAGCGCGCCGCCGTCGATCGGTATGCAGGCTCCGGTGATATAGCCGGCACGGTCCCTGTCCAGCAGGAACTCGACCACCTCGGCGATCTCCCGTGGGTCACCTATCCGCCGCATCGGTATACGCTCGAGCAGAGTGGCCTCGGCGTCCGGCGAGCGCGACAGGCCCTCCCTCAGCGCGGGCGTGTCAACCGCGCCCGGAAGCACTGCGTTGACGCGCACCCCAGTGGGGGCGAATTCCAGCGCGGCGGCCCGCGTGAACGCGACGAGCCCTCCCTTGGACGCCGCGTAGGCCGACATCGACAGTGAGGTGGCGTGGGCGTGCACCGAGGCCACGTTGACGACGGCGCCGCCACTGTCGATCAGGTGATCACGCAACGTGCGCATTGCCACGAACGGCCCCCGCAAGTTCACCGCCGAGACCTCGTCCCACTCGGCCACGGTGATCTCCGGCATCGCCTTGTACAGCTGGAGGGCGGCGTTGTTCACAAGGCCATCGACGCGCTCCAGACCGGCGAGCTCACGCTCCAACGACATGCTGTCCGCCATATCGACCTGGATCGCCCGCGGGTGATCGATCGGTCTGCGGTCCATCGGAACCACCGTCCACCCGCGGTCCTCCAGGAGTGCACAGGTGCGGCTGCCGATCCCACCCGCCGCACCGGTGACCACCGCGACCCGCGCAACTCGGTCTGGGGCTGCACTCATAGCGCGCCATAATCGCACATGGCGGCCCACAGGTCGGCGGCCGACGCCGGCCTCCCCCCCTCGGGACTTCGATACCCTAGCGTGCACGTGACCACCGTCGCTCTCATCGTGCGCTGTTTCAATGAAGAGGCGCACATCGGGCGCCTGCTCACTGGCGTGGCCCGTCAGACTCGTCCCCCAGACCGTGTGGTCGTGGTCGACAGTGGCTCCACGGACGCAACGGTTTCCATCGCGCAAGCGTTCGGAGCGGAGACCGTGTCGATTGCCCCCGAGACCTTCTCGTTCGGCCACGCGCTCAACGTTGGATTGCGACGTTCGTCGGACGCGTCCTTGGCCGTGTTCGCGAGCGCACACGTCTACCCCGTCTACGACACCTGGCTGGAGCGTCTCGTCGCACCCTTGTCAGATCCAGCCGTCGCGCTGTCATACGGTCGCCAGCAAACGCCTCCCGGCGGCCGGTTCTCCGAGCAGCGCGTGCTGGAGCACTGGTTCCCGGCCGTCTCGGTGCCCCGCCAGCGTCATCCGTTTTGTAGCAACGCCAATGTCGCCATCCGCCGCGAGGTGTGGGATGAGCTGCCATATGACGAGGATCTGACCGGGCTGGAGGACCTCGACTGGGCCAAGCGAGCGCTCGACCGGGGGAGGAGTCTCTCCTACGTCGCGGAAGCACCTGTCATCCACGTGCACACCGAGTCCTTTGCCCAAGTGGTGAATCGTTACCGTCGGGAGGCGATCGCTCATAAGCAGATCTACAACGAGCAACACCTCGGCGCCGCACGAGCGGCGGGCCTGGCCGTAGCCAACATCGCCGGTGACCTCCACGCGGCGGCGCGCGGGCGGGTTCCCCTCGGCCGCTTGGTCGATATTCCGAGCTTCCGCATCGCTCAGTTTCTCGGTACTTATCAGGGCTTTGCGCAGGCCGGGCCGATCACCGACGTCCTCCGACGCCGCTTCTATTATCCACCGACGCCGGGCACGACACGGGCGCACTCCTCCCCCGGCCAAAACCTCGGCTCTGAGATCGATTACGAGACCCATGCCTGAGACCCAAAGCCCTGCGATCGATATCTCGCTGCCTCTGTCCCCTGCGCTCGCCACCTGGCCCGGTAGCCCCGGCGTTCAAGTGACCTCGCGGCTGTCTCTGGGCAACGGAGACGAGGCGAACGTCACCCAGTTGGCGATGGACGTGCACACCGGAACTCACGTAGACGCCCCCCGGCACTTCCTGGCGGATGGCGCCACCATTGACCAAGTCGATCCCGCCGCGGTGGTCGGTCCCGCACGTGTCGTCGACCTGACTGCGCACGCCACTCTCAACGCGTGCGCCTTGGAGAGCGCCGCCGTCCCCGCCGAGACGTCACGCCTGCTGTTGAAGACACGTAACTCGACGATGCCCGATTACGCTCTGCGCCCGTTCGATCCCTCCTACGTCGGCTTGGAGCTTGACGCGGCGCAGTGGTTGGCGAACCGCCCAACCCGTTCGGTCGGTATCGATTATCTCTCCATTCAGCAATATGAGGATCCACATGACACACACCGAGTATTGCTGAACGCGGGCATCGCCATCATCGAAGGCCTGTGCCTCGAGGATGTGCCCCCTGGGCCGTACTACCTTGTCTGTCTTCCCATCTTTCTGGTCGGCGTGGAGGCCGCCCCGGCGCGCGCCCTCCTCTTCAGAAACGAAGGTATGTCGTGACTCCAAACATCGCCGCTATTGTGCCGATGCGCCATGACAGCGAACGAGTGCGGGGTAAGAACTACCGTGAGCTCGGCGGGCGCCCTCTTTACCATCACATTGTCTCCGCATTGCTCGATGTCCCGGCCATTTCGCAGGTGGTCATCGACACCGATTCACCTCTGATCACCGAGGATGCGGGACGGCATTTCCCGTCGGTCGTAGTGGTGGATCGACCTGAGGAGCTACGCGGTGGCGAAGTCCCCATGAACAACGTGCTCCTGCACGACATCGATGTCATCACCGCAGATGTCTTCGTGCAGACCCACAGTACCAATCCCTTCCTGCGCTCGGGCACGATCACTCGCGCGCTTGAGGCGTTCACCGACGCGACCACCGGGTACGACTCGCTATTCACGGTCACCCCGCTCTACACCCGCCTGTGGACCGCTGACGCGGAGCCGCTCAATCACGATCCGAACGTTCTGCTGCGCACCCAAGAGCTGCCGCCTGTCTATGAGGAGAATTCTTGTCTGTACGTCTTCTACCCGGAGATCCTCCGGCGTCGCGGGAACCGCATCGGCGCGCGCCCGCTCATGTTCCCGCTGGACCCACTCGAGGCCTGGGATGTCGATGACGAGGCGGACTGGACGATCGCCACCACATTGATCTCCGATCAGGACCCGTCGCGTGACTGACCGCATCGTCATCACCTGCGTGCAGATGCAGGAGTGCTTCGATCTGTTCCGTGACACGTTCGTGCAGCACGGTGTCGAGGTGGCGCTGCCGCCTCTGCTCAGCCAGCAGTTCACCGAGGCGGAGCTCACGGACCTGCTGCGGGGCATGGACGGCATCATCGCAGGGGACGATCCACTCAGCCGCCCCGTCATCTTTGCAGCCGACCGACTGCGCGTCATCGCCAAATGGGGCATCGGCACCGACGGCATCGACTTTGCCGCGGCCACGGAGCGCGGGATCAAGGTCAGCAACACCCCCAGCGTGTTTGGCGATGCGGTCGCCGATGTGGCGATGGGGTACGTGCTGATCCTGGCCCGCCAGCTCCACCGGATCCATGCGTCTATCCTCGACGGCCAGTGGCTCAAGCACCGGGGTGAGGTCCTGGCGGGCCAGACTCTCGGGACTGCCGGCTTCGGCGACATCGGGCGATCGGTGGCCGCGCGGGCACACGGATTCGGTATGAACGTGATCGCCCACGACATCGCCGCGGGCGCGACCGACGCAGCCGCTCGACTAGGTGTCGAACTGGTGGGCCAGGCCGAACTGTTCGTGCGGAGTGCCTACCTCGTACTCTGCGCGCCGCTGACCCCCGAAACGCGGCATATGATCAACCGCGACACGCTCGCGTTGATGTCGTCGGGATCGTATGTCGTCAACGTCTCACGCGGGTCGCTCGTCGACGAGGTCGCCCTCGTCGAGGCGCTGGACTCTGGGCAGATCGCGGCCGCGGGCCTTGATGTGTTCGAAGAGGAACCGCTTCCGGCCGGCAGCCCCCTGCGCAGGTTCCCACAGTGTGTTTTCGGCTCCCATAACGGGTCCAACACACGGCTGGCGGCCGAGCGCGCCAGTGAGAAAGCCGTCGCCAACCTCCTGCGCGACCTCGGGTACACCGCCTGATCACTGGGACGCGGACCGGCCCGCCGCCGAGCGGCACGCTGATATGGCGTGGCGTTTGTCAAGTGGGCGTGTGAGATCCTCCTGTTTGCAGGGAGTTGTGGGGCTCGGGAGGGCGGGGCGTCGGGCTCGCTGACGGCGTTGCCAGTCTGATATTCGGGGGTTGGCACCCCAGGGCCTTGGATGCGCTGCCGGGTGATGCGCGGGTCTAGGAACGAGCGTGACGACCGTCAGGGACCGTTGCTCATAGCTGATGCGCGCGTGCACGACCGCGTTGACGGCCCGGCGCCCCGCCCTCCCGAGCGGCGAGATGTCGGTTGGGGTCAGTCGGTTGTGGCGGCAGCCCAGAGGAAGCAGCTCAG
>Ga0182024_10010729_pt1 | contig 18614 bp, 12 predicted proteins | sample P32metaG_FD_120480 | JGI IMG/M metagenome (GOLD analysis project Ga0182024, IMG submission 120480) | Permafrost microbial communities from Stordalen Mire, Sweden - P3-2 metaG (Illumina Assembly) | ecosystem: Environmental > Terrestrial > Soil > Wetlands > Permafrost | place: Sweden: Stordalen... | reverse complement strand
TTGGAATTGTGATGATCGAGGCTATGGCTTGCGGGACGCCGGTGATCAGCTGCCCGCGCGGCGCTTTGCCCGAGATCGTGCGCGAAGGGGTGGACGGCTTCCTCGTCTCGGACATCGACGGGGCCTGTCGCGCCGTGGAAAGGATAGGGTCGATCGATCGCCGCGATTGCCGAGAGCGTGTCGAACGATGCTTCTCGCCGGCCGCGATCATGCCGCGCTACGAAGCGCTCTACCGCGCCATGTTCGGACGCTGACCGACGGATGCCAAAGCTCCTGATCGTCAGCCCGCGCTTTCCGCCGATCAACGCGGCCGACCTGCACCGGGTTCGGCAATCCCTGCCCTATTACGCGCGCTACGGATGGGAGGCGACGGTGCTGTGCGTCGACGCGGCGACCGCGGACGGCGTCCAGGACCCGATGCTAGAGCGCTCGCTGCCCGAAGGCGTGTCCATTGTTCGGGTGCGGGCGTGGCGCGAGGCGGCCTGCCGACGCTTCGGCTTTGGCGAATTTTCCTATCGCAGCCTGCTGCCGCTCTATCGCGCGGGCCGACGGTTGCTGCGACAGGAGCCGTACGAAATCGTGTTCTTTTCGACGACGGCGTTTTTGAGTTTCGTGCTCGGCCGGCTTTGGAAGCGGCGCTATGGATGCCGGATCGTCTATGATTTTCAGGATCCTTGGTACGCCGAGGAGCTGACCTACACGCCGGCGACGGTCCCTGGGCGATGGTGGAAGCACCGGCTCGGCCGATGGCTGGCCCGGCATCTGGAGCGCTTCGCGCTCAAGGCGGCCGATCACATCATCTCGGTCTCGGCGGGTTATATCGAGCAATTGGCGCGGCGCTATCCGCGCCTCGGGCCGGCGATGTTCACCCTCCTCCCCTTCGGCGCGGAGGCCGAGGACTATGCCTTCGCTCGCCGCGCTTTGGGGCGCCAAGCAGCCCCGGCGGACCGGCGGGTGCGATGGGTCTCGGTGGGTCGCGCCGGACCGGATATGGACCCGGTGCTGGAGGCGCTGTTCGAGGTCCTGGCGAAGGTGAAAACCGCCGATCCGTCATTCGTGGAGCGTCTGCGCCTCTCGTTTATCGGCACCAACTACGCGCCGCCCGAGCGGACCAGGAAGCTCGTGGAGCCGCTCGCCTTGGCCTTTGGAGTCGGCGATCTGGTCGAGGAAAGCCCACGGCGCATCCCTTATTTCGAGGCGATCTCGCGCTACGCGGCGAGCGACGCGATCCTCCTGATGGGCTCCGCGGATGCCGATTACACCGCGTCGAAATTGCTGACCTGCGTGCTGTCCAACAAGCCCATCCTTGCCTTGTTTCATCGCTGGAGCCTGGTCAGCGAGATCGCCGCGCGCTTCCCGAACGTCTTCCTCGCGACATTCGACGAAACCCCGGCCGAACCCGATTTTCGCGCGCGTGTGGCGGAGGGCATCGCCTGGCTACGGACCGACCCGCGTCGCGACGCCGTAGCGATCGCCGCGGCGGCGGCGCCATGGTCGGCCGAGGCGTTGACGCGGCGGCAGTGCGCGATCTTCGATCGGCTGTCGCTGTCGCTGATCACGTCCCAGGCCGAGACCGCGGACGCACGCCGTGCGATGAACGAGGCGGCGCGGTATCGGCTCGCCATCATCGTCTCGCACCCGATCCCGTATTTCGCGCCGCTCCACGAGCGCCTCGCCCGGCGCGACGACATCGAGCTCAAGGTGTTTTTCACCTGGCACGCCGGGGAGCGGCCGGTCCACGATCGCGGCTTTGGTCAAGACATCGCCTGGGACATCTCGCTGACCGCGGGCTACCCGCACGAACTGGTGCCCAATTCCTCGTCTGACCCCGGCACGCATCATTTCCTCGGACTGCGCAACCCTAGTCTTGTTGATCGGGTAACGGCTTGGCGTCCCGATATCGTCCTTGTCCACGGCTGGGCATGGCTGTCGCACCTGCAGGCGCTGCGTGCGTTGCGCCACCGCGGTATACCGACGCTGCTGCGTGGCGACTCGCACCTGCTCGACGAGCCCCGCGCCGGCCCGCGCTGGCGGGTGAAGCAGCTGCTGCTCCGGCGGTTCCTTGCCTGGCCCAGCGGCTTTCTCGTCGCGGGCGCGGCTAACCGCGCCTATTACGAGGCGTTCGCGGCGCCGAAAGCGCTGCTCTTTCCCTGCCCGCATTCGATCGATGTCGCCCGGTTCGCCGAGCCGGCGCCAGCGCTCGAAGCCGCGGCGGCGCGTTGGCGGCAGGAGCTCGGCATTGCTCCCGACCAAATCGTGGTCTTGTTTGCCGGCAAGTTCGAGCGGCGCAAACGCCCGCTCGATCTGGCCCGCGCCGTGCTGGGGCTCGATCGTTCCGACGCGATGGTCGTCCTCGTCGGCGGCGGCGAGTTGCAAGGCGAGGTCGACGCGATCGCCGCGGCGCGTCCCGACCGGGTGCGCGTGCTGCCTTTCCAGAACCAGAGCCGGATGCCGATCGTCTATCGTCTCGGCGATCTTTTTGTGCTCCCCTCCGAGCATGGCGAAACCTGGGGCCTGGCGGTGAACGAAGCTCTTGCGTGCGGACGTCCGGTCGTGGTCAGCGATCGCGTCGGCTGCGCGGCGGATGTCGTCGAGCCGAGTTGTGGACGCATCTTCGCCTGGCATGATTTATCGGCGCTGCGGCAGGTGCTGCGCGAGATGACCGACGACCGCGCGCGGCTCGTCGCCATGCGCGCGGCCGCGACGCAGCGGGCCCAGCTGTTCGACGTTTCCACGACCGAACAGGCGCTTATCGACGCCGTGGGGGCGATGTGCGGACGATGAATCCTCTCGCCGCGCCCTCTCGCGGCGGCCCAAGCGGACGCCAAACACTCGATTTCCAAATTGTCGGCCTTTGCCTCGTCGCGGCCGGCATTTTCGCCGCCTACCCGTTCGATTATCTGTGCGTCGTCATTCCGGCGATCCTGCCGCTCTACGCCTGGGTCCGGGCCGGCACGCCGGGCATCCCGACATTGCCGATCGTCGCCGGCCTGTTCGTCATCTACTACGCCGCCCCGGTGTTGCGGGGCGACCTGCAGACGGACGATGCGGATAGAATCCTCAGTGCCGCGATCTCGGTAGCGAGCTTTCTGTTGAGCGCGACGCTGGTCTACCAGCTGTTTCTCACGGCCGCCGCGCGGCGCGTCTCCCGGGACGACCGGCGGCTCAGCCCTAAGCTAATGGTCGAGCTGACATTTCTCGGTCTGGGCGGTGGGATCGTGTTTTATTTAGTGTTGTTCGCCGGCTGGTTAGATTGGATCGCGGACTATATCGGGGTCATCCGAGCGGCCGGATTGACCTTCGCTTCGATCGGCTGCTACCTCGCCGGGGCCGCTCGCGCCGATGGCGTGTTGCGCGGCGGCCCGTGGGTCCTCGCGGTGCTTTGCGTGGCGGCGCTCGCGCTACTTGCCATAGGCGGCCTGCTCTTGGTCGGCGGCGCCGTGAGCGTGCTCGCCGCGATCCTCGGATATGTCGTCGCCGCGCGTCGCATCCCCTGGCTGACGCTGGCGCTGACCTTCGCGGTGATCAACGTATTGCAGGCCGGGAAGGCGGAAATCCGCGACACGTACTGGGATCCCGACCGCCAGGCGTCGGTGTCCGAGATTCCGGCGATCATGCTCGGATGGTTCGAGGATGGCGCCCGGGCCCTGTGGTCCGGGACCGAGCAGATCGATGTGCTGGAGCGCGCGTCGCTGCTGTGGACGGTGATCAGGGTTCAGGAGGCGACGCCCGATTATGTGCCGTATTTGCGCGGGGAGAGCTATGCGCTGCTACCGGCGATCATTCTCCCGAGATTTATCGAACCCAACAAGATCAAGAGTCAGGCCGGGCTCAATATGCTCGCCGTCCGCTACGGGTTCCAGACGCAGGAGGGCACCGACAGAACGACGATCGGCTTTGGCCTCATCGCCGAGGCTTATGCCAATTTCGGCAGCGGAGGGGTGTTGGCGGTCGGGGTATTGTTTGGAGCGCTGTGCGGAGCCATCACCTGGTTCAGCACCGGCATTGCCCTCGTCTCGCTGCGCATGTTCATGGCCATCGCGGCAACGACGGTCTTGCTCAACGTCGAAGCCGATCTATCCTATCTGGTCGTCACGATTTTGCAGGCGTTAGGCGGGGTATTGCTCGCGGCCATCGTAAGCGTGGTAATCACCGCCGTCGCACAGTCGCGGCCGGGCTTACCGACCTCGGGGGAGGTTCGCCAGGGCGTGACGGCGAGAGGCCGCGTCCGGCCATGATCGGCGGCGCTTGTGGCGCGCCGCCATCGCTCCCTTGAGCATGCGGCTTATCCACGTCACGCCGAGCTATCTGCCGGCGGTGCGGTATGGCGGACCGATCTTCGCGGTTCATGGGCTGTGCGCCGCGCTCGCCGCGCGCGGGCACGACGTCGAGGTCTTCACGACGAGCATCGACGGGCCGCGCGACAGCGATGTGCCGCACGATGCCCCGGTGATGCTCGACGGCGTTAAGATCCGCTATTTCGCCTCGCCAATGCTGCGCCGGCTGTCCTGGGCGCCGACCCTCGCCGCCGCGCTGCGCGGGTCGGTCGAGACCGCGGACGTCGTGCACCTGCACTCGATCTTCCTGTGGCCGACCGCGGCCGCGGCACGGCTCGCGCGCCGACGCAACATCCCTTACGTGGTCTCGCCGCGGGGAATGCTGGTCGAGGCGCTGGTCGCGCGACGCCACAGCCTCCTGAAGCGGCTGTGGCTCGCGCTGATCGAGCGGCGCAACCTCGAAGCCGCCGCGGCGATCCATGTAACGTCACGGGTCGAGGCCGCCGAGCTCGCCAAATTCGGCTTGCGCCTGCGCCGCGTCGTCGTGATCCCCAACGGCGTCGAGGAGCCGAACGCGGAACCATCGCCCAACCCATCCGCGGACATCGCGAGACTTGCCGAGATGCGACCGCTGCTGCTGGCGTTCGGCCGGCTGTCTTGGGTCAAGCGGCTGGATCGTGTGTTAGAGGCGTTCGCCCGGACCGACCACGGCAATCTTGCGATCGTCGGCCCGGATGACGAAGCTCTCGCGTCGCGGCTGCGCGCGCAGGCCGAATCTCTGGGCATCACCGCGCGTGTGCACATCGCGCCGCGGGCGGTGACGGGCGCGGAGAAGGAATTCGTTTTCGCGTCGGCGAGCGGCCTCGTCTTGGCGTCGCTATCGGAAAGCTTTGGCAATGTCGGGATCGAGGCGATGCGGCGTGGACTCGCGGTGATCGCGACGCCCATTACCGGCATCTCGGCACTCGTCGCCGAGTCCGGCGGCGGCATCGTCGTCGAGCCGGATACGGCGGCGCTGGCCGGCGCGATCGACCGGCTGGCGGGCGACCCGGCGCTGGCGGCGCGGCTCGGCGCGACGGGTCGCGATTATGTTCAGGCGCATTGCCGCTGGAGCGATGTCGCGGAACGCATGGAGGCGCTCTACCGCTCGCTGCTGGGCCCGGCTGGAGCCGGCCGCTAGGCCCCGGATGCTCGACCAGATCACCCCGCTCCTCATCACCTATAACGAAGCGTGCAATATCGCGCGGACCCTCGGGCAGCTCGAATGGGCGCGCCGCATCGTCGTCATCGACAGCGGCAGCACCGACGGCACGCTCGACATCCTCGCCGGCTGCGCGCGGGCCGAGGTCGTGTACCGACCGTTCAGCGATTTCGCCAGTCAGTGCAATTTCGGCCTCACCCTGGTGACGACCCCATGGGTGCTATCGCTCGACGCCGATTACCGCCTCTGCGACGATCTGATCGGCGAGCTCGCCGCGTTACAACCTGGGCCGAATACAATAGGTTATCGGGCAAGCTTCATCTATTGCATTCACGGCCGCGCGCTGCGCGGCTCGCTCTACCCGCCACGAGTGGTTCTGTACCGGACCGGGACGGCGCGCTACGCCCAGACCGGCCATGGCCATCGGCTCGAGATTTCCGGGCCGGTGCGCGAGCTGCGCGGCCGGATTTATCACGACGACCGCAAGCCGCTCTCCCGGTGGGTGGCCTCGCAGCACGTCTATGCTGCCGCCGAAGCCGATTTTCTCCTGAGCGGCACGACGGTGAGCCGCGTCGACCGGCTGCGCCGGATGGCATGGCCCGCGCCGTTCGCGGTGCTGCTCTACGTGCTGTTCGTCAAAGGCTGCCTCCTCGACGGCTGGCGCGGCTGGCACTACGCGCTGCAACGGCTGATCGCCGAGGCGCTGCTCGCGCTCGAAATCATCGACCGCCGACTGCGCGGCGGCGGAGGTAAGTCGTGATCATCCTGGGGGTCAACGCGTTTCATGCCGACAGCTCGGCTTGCCTTCTGCGCGACGGCAAGCTCGTGGCCGCCGCCGAGGAAGAGCGCTTCCGCCGCGTCAAACATTGGGCCGGGTTTCCCGCGCGCTCGATCGCCTATTGCCTGCGCGAGGCCGGCCTGCGCCTCGACGATCTGCACCACTTGGCGATCAACGAGGACGGAAGCGCCCGTCGCCTCGAAAAGCTCGGCTACGCGCTGACGCATCCGCCCGACCCGCGCCTAGTAATCGACCGGCTGCGCAATCGCCGCCAGCGTGGCAGCATCCCCGAGCTTATCGAGGGCGCCTTGCTCGGCGAGCGCTTTCGCGGCGAGTTCCACCACGTCGAGCACCATTTCGCGCATCTGTCCTCGGCGTTTCACGTGTCGCCCTTCGAGGAAGCGGCGATCGTCTCGGTCGATGGGTTTGGCGATTTCGCCAGCGCCGCCTGGGGCGTCGGGAGCGGCGCGAAAATCGACATCGCCGGCCAGGTGCTGTTCCCGCATTCGCTCGGCGTTTTCTATCAGGCGCTGACCCAGTATCTCGGCTTTCCGCATTACGGCGACGAGTACAAGGTTATGGGCCTGGCGCCCTACGGCGCGCCGACGCGGCTCGCGGCCATGCGCGATATCGTCCGCCTCGACGACAACGGCAGCTTCGCGCTCGAGCTCAGCTATTTCCGCCATCACCGCGAGCGCATCGCCCATTCCTGGGAAGGCGGGTCGCCGCATTTCGCCGATCTGTTCTCCGCACGGCTCGAGGAGCTGCTTGGGCCACGCCGCCAACCCGACGCCCCGATCGAGGCGCGCCACCGCGATATCGCCCATTCCGCCCAGGCGATGTACGAGGCGGCGTTGTTCGGCCTGCTCGGCAGGCTGCACCGCGACTGCCGATTGCCCAATATCGCGCTGGCGGGTGGCTGCGCGATGAATTCGGTCGCTAACGGCAAGATCCGCCGGGTGACGCCGTTCCGCCGCGTCTATGTCCCGGCCGCCGCGGGCGATGCCGGCGGGGCGATCGGCGCCGCCTTCGCGGTCTGGCACCGGCTCGGCGGCGCGCGAAGCTTCGTGCTGGACCACGCCTATTGGGGGCCGCAATTCTCGCGCGCCGAGATCGCCGCGCTGCTCGACGACCGCCACGCCGAGATCGCCGCCGCCGGCTGCGTGGTCGAGGAGATCGCCGACGAGGCGGCGCTGTGCCGGCGCGCCGCCGAGGCGGTCGCCGCGGGCAAAGTGGTCGGCTGGTTCCAGGGCCGCATGGAATGGGGCCCGCGCGCGCTCGGCAACCGCTCGATCATCTGCGACCCGCGCCGCGCCGACATGAAGGCGATCCTCAACGCCAAGATCAAACGCCGCGAATCGTTCCGGCCTTTTGCCCCCTCGGTTCTGAAAGAGGCGGTCGGCGACTGGTTCGAGGAGGACGATGCCGTCCCGTTCATGATGCAGGTGTTCCAGATCCGCGCTGACAAGCGGGAGCTGATTCCCGCGGTGACGCATGTCGACGGCTCGGGCCGGCTGCAGACCGTGCGCCGCGCCAGCAACCCCCGCTATCACCGGCTGATCGAGTGCTTCGCGGCGATCAGCGGCGTGCCGATGGTGCTCAACACCTCGTTCAACGAGAACGAGCCGGTGGTGTGCGCTCCCGCGGAGGCGCTCGATTGCTTTCTGCGGACCGGGATGGATGTACTGGCGATGGAGGACATCCTCGTGTCGCGCGAGCCGCAAGCACCGGTCGCCTCCTAGGCCAGCCGTGCATATCGCGATCATCCTCGGCCCGTTCATGCCGGTGCCGCCGGTGCTCGGCGGCGCGGTCGAGAAGGTGCATTTCGCGCTCGCTGGCGCCTATCGCGCGGCGGGGCACCGGGTCACGATGATCTCGCGCCGCTATGACGGTTTCGCGCGGGACGAGACGGTCGACGGGGTTCGCCATATCCGGGTCCGTTCGTCGGAGCGGTCGCGCTTTCTCGCGGTCAACCTATTGCTCAGCCTATGTTATTCACTAAGATCGGCGGCGGCGCTGCCCGCGGCCGATGTCACGATCACCAACGAGTTCTTCCTGCCGCTGGTCCTCTCGCGGCGCCGGGCCGGCAAGATCTATGTCCAGGTCGGGCGCTATCCGAAGCATCAGATGCTGCTCTACTTCCGCGCCGATCGACTGCAAGCGGTGTCCCGCGCGGTGGGCGACGCCATCACGCGCCAGGCGCCTTGGCTCGCGCGCCGCGTCGCGGTGATCGGCTATGCGATCGCCGACGCCTATTTCCAGCCGCCGCCGGCACCACGCGAGAACATCGTTCTCTATGTCGGCCGGCTCGCCCGCGAAAAGGGGATCGAGCTGTTGCTCAAGGCATTTCGCTCGCTGCAGGTGAGCCTGCCCGACGGTTGGCGGCTGCGCATCGTCGGGCCGCACGAGGTCGCCCACGGCGGCGACGGCGAGGAGTACCTCACCGAGCTCCAGCGGCTTGCCCAGCCGATCGGCGAACGTTGCGAGTTCGCCGGCCCCGTCTTCGGCGAGACCGCGCTCGCTCGCGAATACCGGGCCGCCGCGATCTTCGTCTATCCGAGCCTGGCCGAATTTGGCGAAGCACTGCCCGTGGCGCCGCTCGAGGCGATGGCCGGCGGCTGCGCCGCGATCGTCTCCGATCTGCGCTGCTTCGACGATTACCTCGAGGATGGCGCGACCGGTTTCCGCTTCGACCACCGGGCGGCGGAGGCCGAGAGCGACCTCGCCGATCAGCTGCGAAGCCTGATGACCGATCAGGAATTACGAGAGCGGGTCGCCGCGGCCGGGCGGTGCGCCGCCGGCCGGTTCGCCACCGCGCCGATCGCCGCGCGCATGCTCGCCGATTTCATGACGATTGTCGGCGGCGGCTGACAATTTGATGCAGACGAGCCCGGAATTCCGCCTGTTCTGCCTCGCGCTGCGCCGACCGCAGCACGACGAGGACCGGGCGGCACTGCACGAGCCCGTCGCCGCCGCGCCGCGCTGGGATGCGGTGCTCGACGGCGCGCGCCGGCACGCCGTGGCGCCGCTGCTGCTCGCCGGGCTCCAGAGCAGCGGCGCGGCGGTGCCAGACCCAGTCATCGCCGAGTTGCGCCGCGAGGCGGTCGCCGCCGCCCGGGCCAGCCTCGTCCAGGCCGCCGCGCTGGCCCGGCTGGCCCGCCGCTTCGCCGAGGCGGGGATTCCGGTGCTGGCGCTCAAGGGCATCCCGCTATCGCTGCTTCTCTACGGCGAGCCCGGGCTGCGCAGCGCGCGCGACATCGACCTGCTCGTCGACCCAGCCCGCGCCGACGCCGCCGAGGCATTGCTCGCGGAGACCGGACATAGCCGCGTCGGCCCCGCGCTGTCGCGACGCCAACGAGCGCTCTACCGGCGCTGGTTCAAGGAGGTCGAATACGCCCATCCGGTACATGGCCGGGTCGAGCTGCACCACCGGTTGACCGACCTTCCCGAGCTCGTCCCGTGGGATTTCGCCGCGTTGTGGCGCGAGCGGGATGAAATCGCGGTCGGCGGCGCGGCGGTGCCGGTCCTCGGATGCCAGCATCTCGCGTGCTATCTGTGCGCGCACGGCGCCGAGCATGCCTGGCAGCGGCTGCGCTGGCTGACCGACCTGGCCGCCCTGCTGCGCGCGCCGGGCGCGCTCGATGCAGCGCTCGCCTCGGCCGACGAAGCCGGGCTCGCCGCGCCGATGCTGCAAGCGGTGGAGTTGGCGCATGATTGGCTGGCGCTGCCGGTCGCAGAACCCGTTCTAGCGCGGGCGCGCGCCGACCGCCGCGTCGCGCGGCTCAACCGCCTCCTCGCGCATTCCTATGCCGGCACGGCGTGGTGCGAGATGCCGCCGCGCGGGTCGCCGGCCGCGCTCATGCGCTATTCGCTGTGGCAGCGGCTCTACCGCTTGTCGATAAAGCCGCTGTGGCGCTATCGCCTGCGCTTGCTGCGCCGCGAAATGCTATCGCCAGCCGACTGGGTCGCGCTGCCCCTGCCCGACCGGTTGTTCTGGCTCTACCCGCTGATCCGCCCGTTCGGCTGGCTGTGGCGGCGCGGATTGGATTGAAACAAGGCCGGCACCGCCCAAAACCTTCCCCTCGCAAAACGCGCCCGACCCCACCGTCGGGCGCATTTTTATTTACCGGCATCGACGCCGCCAGCCGCAGCGCGGTCCGCACCACCTACCAAAGCCCGAAATCTATATGAGATTCTTATTCTACGCGCCCCGTGAGCAGCCTCGAAAACATATGCAGCACGGGCGATCTTCGCGGGGTGGGGCGCCGCGTGCGCTTCCCAATGGAGAGTTTCATGCTCGACGCGATGTATTTGGCGATCGGCTTCGGCTTTCTCGCCCTGGCGGTCCTCTATGTCGTGACCTGCGACCGTCTCTGAGGAGAGATCGATGATCTTCGACTATGCCCTCGGCGGCGCGGTGACGTTCGGGCTGCTGATCTATCTCGTCTACGCGCTGACCCGCCCCGAACGGTTCTGAGGAGCACGCTGCGATGTCTGTCAACGGCTGGCTCCAGATCGCGCTCTATTGCGTGATCGTGACGCTCCTGGCGAAGCCCTTCGGCGGCTACATGACGCAGGTCTTCAACGGCGAGCGCAATTTCCTGTCGCCGGTGCTGCGCCCGTTGGAGCGCGGCCTCTATTGGTGCTGCGGCGTCGACGAGACCAAGGAGCCGCACTGGGTGACCTACGCGGTCGCGATGCTGTTCTTCACCGCTGCCGGCTTCGTGACGCTCTACGCGCTGCAGCGGCTGCAGGCGGTGCTGCCGTTCAACCCCGCGGGCCAGTCGGCGGTCGAGCAGAGCCTCGCCTTCAATACCTCGGTTAGCTTCATCACCAACACCAACTGGCAGTCCTACACGCCCGAGACGACGATGAGCTACCTGACCCAGATGGCCGGGCTCACCGTGCACAATTTCATGTCGGCGGCGACCGGCATCGCGCTGGCGGTCGCGCTGATCCGCGGCTTTGCCCGGCGCTCGGCCCAGTCGATCGGCAATTTCTGGGTCGATCTCGTGCGCTGCACGCTTTACATCCTGCTGCCGGTGTCGATCGTCGTCGGCCTGTTCTTCGTCTTTGAGGGCATGCCGCAGAACCTCGGCGCCTACACCGAGGCGACGACGCTCGAAGGCGCCAAGCAGGTCATCGCCCAAGGTCCCGTGGCCTCGCAAGAAGTCATCAAGATGTTCGGCACCAATGGCGGCGGCTTCTTCAACGCCAACTCGGCGCACCCGTTCGAGAACCCCAACGCGCTGACCGATTTCGTGCAGCTGGCGCTGATCTTCTCGATCGGCGCGGCCCTCACCAACGTCTTCGGCCGCATGGTCGGCAGCCAGCGCCAGGGCTGGGCGATCTTCGCGGTGATGGGCCTCTTGTTCCTCGCCGGCGTCGCGACGGTCTATCCGAACGAGGCGGCCGGCAACCCGCAATTCGCCGCGCTGCATGTCGACCAGGCGCCGTCCGACCTTCAGGCCGGCGGCAACATGGAAGGCAAGGAAGTGCGCTTCGGCATCGCGCAATCCTCGCTCTTCACCACGGTGACGACCGACGCCTCGTGCGGCGCGGTCAATACCATGCATGACAGTTTGATGCCGATCGCCGGCCTGGTGCCGATGGTCAACATCATGCTCGGCGAGATCATCTTCGGCGGCGTCGGCTCGGGGCTTTACGGCATGCTGCTATTCGCGGTGCTGGCGGTGTTCATCGCCGGGCTGATGGTCGGCCGCACGCCCGAATATCTCGGCAAGAAGATCGAGTCGAAAGAGGTCAAGATGGCGATGCTCGCCATCCTGATCCTGCCGCTGTCGATCCTCGGCTTCAGCGCGCTCGCCACGGTGCTCCCGGATGGGCTTGCCGGCCCGGCCAACCAGGGCCCGCACGGGTTCAGCGAGATCCTTTACGCCTACACCTCGGCGACCGGGAATAACGGCAGCGCCTTCGCCGGACTCAGCGCGAACACCCCGTTCTACAATTCGACGCTGGGCCTGGCGATGTTCATCGGCCGCTTCCTGATGATCGTGCCGATGCTGGCGGTCGCCGGCTCGCTTGCCGCGAAGAAGATCGTGCCGGCCTCGGCGGGCACCTTCCCGACCGATGGCGGTCTCTTTGTCGGTCTGTTGATCGGCGTCATCGTCATCACCGGCGGGCTCATCTACTTCCCGGCGGTGTCGCTCGGCCCGATTGTCGAGCAGCTGGCGATGCGCGCCGGCACCCTCTACTAAATCCGAAAGGCGTTCTCATGGCCGTCATTGAAAGCCGTATGCGGGCGTCGGCCGCGACGCTGACCGACACCAGCATCGTCATCCCCGCGATCGGCGAAGCCTTCAAGAAGCTCGATCCGCGCGTGATGATCCGTAACCCGGTCATGTTCGTCGTCGAGATCGTCGCGACGCTGACCACGATCCTGTTCGTGCGCGATATCGTCACCGGCGCCGGCGACCACCTGTTCTCGTTCCAGATCAATCTCTGGCTATGGTTCACCGTGCTCTTCGCCAATTTCGCCGAGGCGGTCGCCGAAGGCCGCGGCAAGGCGCAGGCGGCGACCTTGCGGCGCGCCAAGACCGAGACGATGGCGAAGCTGCTCTCCGGCAAGGATGCCAGGGGCGAAGAGTGGAGCGAGATCGCCGGCGTCGCGCTGAAACCGGGCGACGTCGTGTTCGTCGAGGCCGGCGACATGATCCCGTCGGACGGCGAAGTCATCGAGGGTGTCGCCTCGGTCAACGAAGCCGCGATCACCGGCGAGTCCGCGCCGGTCATCCGCGAGAGCGGCGGCGACCGCTCGGCCGTCACCGGCGGCACGCAGGTGATCTCCGACTGGCTCAAGGTGCGGATCACCGCGGCCCAGGGCTCGACCTTCCTCGACCGCATGATCGCGCTTGTCGAGGGCGCCGAGCGGCAGAAGACGCCGAACGAGATCGCGCTCAACATCCTGCTCGCCGGGTTGTCGATCATCTTCGTCTTCGCCGTCGCGACGATCCCGAGCTTTGCCTCCTATGCCGGCGGTAGCCTGTCGATCCTCGTGCTGGTGGCGCTCTTCGTCTGCCTGATCCCGACGACGATCGGCGCGCTCCTGTCGGCGATCGGCATCGCCGGCATGGACCGGCTAGTACGGTTCAATGTGCTGGCGATGTCGGGGCGCGCGGTCGAGGCGGCGGGCGATGTCGACACGCTGCTCTTGGACAAGACCGGCACGATCACCCTGGGCAACCGCCAGGCGACCGAATTCATCCCGGTGCCGGGGGTCGACGAGCGCGATCTCGCCGACGCCGCGCAGCTCTCCTCGCTGTCCGACGAGACGCCGGAAGGCCGCTCGATCGTCGTGCTGGCCAAGGAGAAATACGGCATCCGCGGCCGCGACATGGCGCCGCTCAACGCACATTTCATCCCGTTCACCGCGCAGACCCGGATCAGCGGCATCGATTTCGATGGCTCGTCGATCCGCAAGGGCGCGGTCGACGCGGTGCTCAACTATGTCGGTGAAGGCACCGCTCCCCCAAGCCGCGGAAACCTCGCGGTCGCGCTGCGCCGGGCGCCCGGGGTCGACGAGCTCAACACCATCGCCGAGCGCATCGCCAAGACCGGCGGCACGCCGCTCGCCGTGGCGCGCGACGGCAAGCTGCTCGGAATCATCCATCTCAAGGACATCGTCAAGGGCGGCATTCGCGAGCGTTTCGCGGCATTGAGGAAGATGGGCATCCGCACGGTGATGATCACCGGCGACAACCCGATGACCGCCGCGGCGATCGCCGCGGAATCGGGGGTCGACGACTTCCTCGCCCAGGCGACGCCCGAGATGAAGCTGAAGCTGATCCGCGACGAGCAGGGCCAGGGCAAGCTCGTCGCGATGTGCGGCGACGGCACCAACGACGCCCCGGCGCTCGCCCAGGCCGATGTCGGCGTCGCAATGAATACCGGCACGATGGCGGCGCGCGAGGCCGGTAACATGGTCGATCTCGACAGCGACCCGACCAAGCTGATCGAGATCGTCGAGATCGGCAAACAGCTGCTGATGACCCGCGGCGCGCTGACCACCTTCTCGATCGCCAACGACGTCGCGAAATATTTCGCGATCATCCCGGCGATGTTCCTCGCGTTCTATCCGCAGCTCCAGTCGCTCAATGTCATGCATTTGGCGACGCCGCAAAGCGCGATCCTGTCGGCGATCATCTTCAACGCGCTGATCATCATCGCCCTCATTCCGCTGGCGCTGCGCGGGGTCACCTACCGTCCGGTCGGCGCCGCCGCGATTCTGCGCCGCAACCTCTTGATCTACGGCCTCGGCGGCATCGTCGCCCCGTTCATCGGCATCAAGCTGATCGACCTTTTCGTCACCGCCGTCGGCCTCGCTTAAGGACACGCCGCAATGCTCAAGGAAATCCGTCCCGCCATCGTGATGATCGTCGCGATGACGATCATCACCGGCCTCGTCTACCCGCTCGGTATGACCGGCATCGCCCAGCTCGTCTTCCCACACCAGGCGAATGGCAGCCTCATCGAGCACAACGGCACGGTGATTGGCTCGTCGCTGATCGGCCAGAACTTCACGTCGGAAAAATATTTCCATGGCCGACCCTCGGCGACCACCGAGACCGATCCAAACGACGCGACCAAGACCGTGTCGGTGCCCTACGCCGCCGACAACTCCGTCGGCTCCAATCTCGGGCCGACCTCGAAGGCGCTGATCGATCGGGTAACCGACGACGCCAAGAAGCTGCAGGCGGAAAACCCCTCGACGCCGGTACCAGTCGATCTGGTCACGACATCGGCCAGCGGCCTGGACCCGGACATCACCCCGGCCGGTGCGCTGTTCCAGGTGCCGCGCGTCGCCAAGGCGCGCGGGCTCTCCGAGGGCGCGGTCAAAAAACTGGTCGACGACAACACCGCCGGCCGCGTACTCGGCGTGCTCGGCGAGCCGCGTGTCAACGTTCTTGCGCTCAACCTAGCGCTCGACGCCGCTACGGGCGCAAAATAGCGGGGTGAGCTCGGACCGCGCCGACACCGACCATCGTCCCTCGCCTGAAGCATTGCTGCATCAGGCGGGACAGGAAGGGCGCGGCCGCCTCAAGATCTTCCTCGGCGCGGCGCCCGGTGTCGGCAAGACCTACGAGATGTTGCAGACCGCGCACGCCAAGTGCCGCGAGGGCGTCGACACCGTGATCGGCATCGTCGAGACGCACGGCCGCGCGGAGACCGAGGCGCTGCTCGCCGATCTCGAGATCGTGCCGCGCCGCAAGGCCGAGTATAACGGCCGCATTCTCGATGAGATGGACCTCGACGCGATCCTCGCGCGCCGGCCTAAGCTCGTGCTGGTCGACGAGCTGGCCCATACCAACGCGCCCGGCGGCCGTCATCCGAAGCGCTATCTCGATGTCGAGGAGCTGCTCGACGCCGGCATCGACGTCTTCACGACGCTCAACATCCAGCATCTCGAAAGCCTCAACGACGTCGTCGCCAAGATCACCCGCATCCGGGTGCGCGAGACCGTGCCCGATTCGATCATCGACCGGGCCGACGACGTCGAAGTCGTGGACCTGACGCCCGAAGACCTGATCCAGCGCCTCAAGGAAGGCAAGGTCTATGTCCCGGCCCAGGCCGAGCGCGCGGTGCGCCATTATTTCCAAGCCGGCAATCTGACGGCCCTCAGGGAGCTGGCACTGCGCCGCACCGCGCAGCGGGTCGACGAGCAGATGGTCACCTATATGCGGGCACACGCGATCTCCGGCCCCTGGGCCGCGGGCGATCGGGTGCTTGTCGGGGTCAACGACGATCCCTCCTGCGCCGCGCTGGTGCGCTACGTGCGGCGCTTCGCCGACCGGGTGCGCGCGCCGTGGACGGCGATCCACGTCGAGACCTCGCGCACGCATCGCCTGAGCGAAGCCGCCCGCGACCGGATCGCCGACTGCCAGCGCCTCGCGCAGCGGCTCGGCGGCGAGGCGGTCACAGTCCCCGCCGCCGACGTGACCCAAGGCCTTCTCGACTATGCGCGCGACAACAACTTCACCCATGTCGTGATCGCCAAGTCGCACCGCTCGCGCTGGTCCGAGCTGTGGCGCGGCTCGAACACGCATCGCCTCATTCGCCGCGCCGGCGACATCCACATCCATGTCATCGCCGAGGCGCAACGCGAGGCGGGCAGCACCGGCCAACCTCCGGGGGAAATCGGCGGGGAAATCGGCGAGGCCGTGACGGCGCGGCCGCCCACCGTCGATTTCAACCCTTATATCGGCAGCCTCGGCATGGTCGGGGTGGCGCTGCTCGTCGGGCTAGCGATACAGCGATGGCTGGCGGTGCAGAACATCTCGCTGGTGTTCCTGACCGCGGTGCTGGGGAGCGCGATTGCCTATGGGCTGTGGCCGTCGCTGTTCGCCTGCCTGGCGAGCGTCCTGGCCTACAACTTCTTTTTCCTGCCGCCGCTCTACACCTTCACCATCGCCGACCCGGAGAACGTCGTCGCGCTGTTCTTTTTCGCGGTGGCCGCGGTCATCGCCAGCAACCTCGCGGCGCGGGTGCGCGACCAGGCGGTGTCGGCCCGCCAGCGCGCCAAGACCACCGAGGACCTTTATCTGTTCAGCCGCAAGCTCGCCGCGGTGGTGACCCTGGACGAGCTCCTGTGGGCGACGGCGTACCAGATCGCGCTGATGCTAAAGGTGCGGGTTGTGCTGCTGCTCCCCGAGGGCGAGAGCATCGCGGTGCGCGCCGGCTACCCACCCGAGGATTTGCTCGACGAGGCGGATCTCGCGGCGGCGAAATGGTGCTGGCAGAACAACCGTCCGGCCGGGCGCGACGCCGACACGCTGCCCGGCACGCGGCGCCTGTTCCTGCCGATCCGCACCGGGCGCGGCGCGGTCGGCGTCGTCGGCATCGACAATGACGACCCTGGCCCGCTGTTGACCCCCGACCAGCGCCGGCTGCTCGATGCGCTCAGCGACCAGACCGCGCTGGCGATCGAGCGCGTCAATCTCGCCGAGGACCTCGACCGCGCGAAGATCGCCGCCGAGACCGACCGGCTGCGCTCGGCGCTGTTGACCTCGCTGTCGCACGATCTGCGCACGCCGCTCGCCTCGATCCTCGGCTCGGCGACGAGCCTCGACAGCTACGGCGCACGGCTCGACGAGCGCGCGATCAAGGAATTGACCGGCACGATCCGCGAGGAGGCGGAGCGGCTCAACCGCTTTATCGCGAATCTGCTCGACATGACGCGACTGGAATCGGGCGCGATCGAGCCGCGCGCCACCCCGGTCGACCTCGCCGAGCTGGTCGGCAGCGCGCTCGAACGCACCGCCAAGATCCTCAGCCTCCATCACGTCGAGCTCGACATCCCGGCCGATCTGCCGATGCTCGAGCTCGACCCGGTCCTCTTCGAGCAGGTGCTGTTCAACCTGCTCGACAACGCGGCGAAATACGCGCCGGCTGGCTCCCTGATCCGGATCGAGGCACAGGACGAAGCGGGTAGCGTGCGGCTCTCGGTCATCGACGAGGGGGCTGGCATCGCGTCCGCCGACCTCGAACGCATCTTCGACAAGTTCTATCGGGTGCACGCGCAGGACCGGCAGCGCGCCGGCACCGGCCTCGGCCTGGCGATCTGCCGCGGCTTTATCGAGGCGATGGGCGGGACCATCGTCGCCGAGAACCGGCGCGACCGCGCGGGCGCGATCTTCACGCTGACGCTCCCGGTGCCGGCGGAGGCGCGCCGGCCCCAGGTCGCGGTTGGTCAATGAGCCCCCGGCAATGAGCGCCCGGCAATGAACGCGGCCGCGCCGCTGCGCGTCCTCGTCGTCGACGACGAGCCGGCGATCCGCCGCTTCCTGCGCACCAGCCTGAGGGCCGAGGGGTACGACATCGTCGAAGCGGAGACCGGCGAGGCGGCGCTTGCCGAAATCCGCCGCCGCGCGCCCGAGCTGGTGATGCTCGATCTCGGGCTTCCCGGCCTCGACGGGCTCCAGGTGATCCGCCGGCTGCGCGACGCCGGGTCGGCGGTGCCGATCATCGTGCTGACCAGCCGCACCGACGAAGCCGGCAAGGTCGAGGCGCTCGATCTCGGCGCCGACGATTATGTGACCAAGCCGTTCGGCATGGACGAGCTCCTCGCGCGCATCCGCGCCGCGCTGCGCCACCGGCTGCAGCAGGAGGGCGAGCGGCCGGTCTTCCATAGCGGCGATCTGACGGTCGATCTCGTCCGCCGCATCGTCACCGTGCGCGGCGGCGAGGTGAAGCTGTCGCCGCGCGAATACGACATCCTGCGCCTGTTGATCCAGCACGCCGGCAAGGTGCTGACCCACCGCATGATGCTGAAGGAAGTGTGGGGCGGCGAGGCCGACGTGCAGTACCTGCGCATCTATATCCGCCAGCTGCGCCAGAAGAT
>Ga0182024_10010728_pt1 | contig 18616 bp, 11 predicted proteins | sample P32metaG_FD_120480 | JGI IMG/M metagenome (GOLD analysis project Ga0182024, IMG submission 120480) | Permafrost microbial communities from Stordalen Mire, Sweden - P3-2 metaG (Illumina Assembly) | ecosystem: Environmental > Terrestrial > Soil > Wetlands > Permafrost | place: Sweden: Stordalen... | reverse complement strand
CGGCGATTCCGATGGCCGACAATAGTCCGCCGATCGTGGTCGGAATCAAGCAGACCAGCAGTGCCACCATCGTGGTCGCGGAGAGTCGAATGCCCGAGTAAAGCGCCAGCGGCACCAACGTCGCGCAGGCGAACAAAAAGATCAGCGTCAATCCGACCAGCAGGATGTGCAGGGCCAGTTCATTCGGCGTCTTTTGCCGGGCGGCCCCTTCGACCAGCGAAATCATCCGATCGAGAAACGATTCGCCGGGATTCGACGTAATCCGCACCACGATCCGGTCGGACAACACCCGCGTTCCGCCGGTCACGGCCGAGCGATCGCCGCCACTTTCGCGAATGACGGGGGCCGATTCGCCCGTGATCGCCGATTCGTCGACCGAGGCGATGCCCTCGATCACTTCGCCGTCGCCGGGAATATGCTGGCCGGCTTCGACGACGACTTTGTTCCCTTTGCGCAGGGCCGAAGCAGCCACTTCGGTCACCCGCCCGTCTTCCAGCAGGTAGGCGATCGTTTCGGTGCGCATCTTGCGCAAGGTGTCGGCCTGGGCCTTGCCTCGCCCCTCGGCGATCGCCTCGGCAAAATTGGCGAACAGCACCGTGAACCACAGCCACAGGGTGACCGAGCCGGTGAACCACAGCGGGGCGGCGTCAGACGACGGCGTGACGATGTCGCGCACCAGCAGCACCGTTGTCAGCACGCTGCCGATCTCGACCACGAACATGACCGGGTTGGCATACAAATGCTGCGGCGCCAGCTTTACCAGGCTGTCAAATGCCGCCCGACGAATAATCGCGCCGTCGAACAAGGAGACGGACTTGGCTCTCGGACCACCCATGGGAACTCACCAGAATTTCATGTTGCCAGTGAAGATTGGAAACAGTCGAGCTTGAGACGGTCGTTCGTCGCCGTTAGAACAGCTTGCCCGCATGGGCCGAAAACGCTTCCACGATTGGACCAAGCGCCAGTGCCGGAAAAAACGTCAATGCGCCGACGATCAGGATGATGCTTGTCAGCAGTCCCACGAACAGAAAACTATCGGTCGGAAACGTCCCCAACCCGGCGGGAACTGTCTTCTTGGCGACCAGCGACCCAGCCAGGGCCAGCACGGGCACGATCATCAAAAACCGTCCGGCCAACATCGTCACTCCGAGCACCAGATTCCACCAAGGAGTGTTGGCATTCAGTCCGGCAAAGGCCGAACCATTGTTGCCCGTGCCGCTCGTGAAGGCATAAAGCATTTCGCTCAGGCCGTGCGGGCCGCTGTTGTTGAGCGACGAACCGCCGTACCAGTTGTCGGCCACCGCGACCACTGGCGGAGTGCCGTCGGTCGTGGCAACGGGCGGCGGCTGTGCGGCCGCAAACTCGCTGGCCTGTTTTTCGTAGATCGCCGACCAGGCCGATTGTGTTAAAATGATCAGCGGAAAAATCAGAACGTAGAGCATGACCAATTTCATTTCGTGGACCTCGATCTTCTTGCCGAGATATTCGGGCGTCCGCCCGACCATCAAACCGGCAATGAACACGGTCAGCACCACGAAGACAAGCATCCCATACATTCCCGCGCCGACGCCGCCAAAAATAATTTCACCCAACTGGATGTTCACCAGCGGCACCAGCCCGCCGATCGGGGTGAAGCTGTCGTGCATGGCGTTGACGGCGCCACACGAAGCATCGGTCGTCACCGTGGCGAACAGTGCCGATGCCGAGATACCGAAACGAACCTCTTTGCCTTCCAAATTGCCGACGGTCTGATCGATGGGCAGATCGACCAGTGCCGGATTCGGCTGCGATTCAGCCCAATAAGCCACGCTTGCGCCGAGGCCGAACAAGATGGCCATCGTGCCGAACAGGGCCCAACCCTGTCGTTGGTTGCCTGCCATGCGGCCCAACGTGTAGGTCAGGCCGGCAGGTATGGCAAAAATCGAAACGAGCTCAAGAAAGTTGGTCAGCGGCGTCGGATTCTCGAACGGATGAGCGCTGTTGGCATTGAAGAAGCCGCCGCCGTTGGTGCCGAGCTCTTTGATCGCCTCTTGCGAAGCGACCGGCCCCATGGCCAGCGTTTGCGTGGCCCCTTCGAGCGTGGTGACGGTCAGATAGGGCCCGAGATTGGCGATCACGCCCTGCGCGGCCAGGACCAGCGCGAAGACGGCACTGATCGGCAGCAACAGATAGACCAGCGATCGCACCATGTCGACCCAAAAATTACCGACCGTCGCCGGCCCGGCCGGACCGCCGCGGCGAGTCAAGCCCCGGCAGATCACGAGCGCTACGGCAATGCCCGCGGCCGCCGAGGTGAAATTGTGCCACGCCAGTCCCGCCATCTGGGTGAAATAGCTCATGACCGCTTCGCCCGAATACGACTGCCAATTCGTGTTCGTGGTAAAGCTGGCCGCGGTGTTGAATGCAAGTTCGGCGGGGACGGCCGGCAGCGACTGAGGATTCAGCGGCGCGAGGTGCTGCAGCCGCTCGATGGCATAGGTGCCGACCATCGTCAGCGCACTGAACGCCAGCAAAGCGTAGCTGTACTCGAGCCACGTCTGCTCGCGATCCGGCCGCACGCCGCACAAGCGATAGAGCAAACGCTCGAAGCCGCCAAAGACGCGAGGCCAGGGTTGCTGATGCCCCTCGAAGACTCGGTACATGTAGGCTCCCAGCGGCTTGGTGATGGCCAACACCGCCAGCGAGAACAAGACAATTTGCGACCAACCGTTCAGAGTCATGGGTAGGTTACTGCTCCACTACGGACGTTGAGCTCTTTTGTGACGTTAAGCTCTTTGACGTTGAACTCTTTGAGACATGCCGCAACAACACCAACGAGCGCGGTCAAAACTGCTCGGGGCGTATCAGGGCGTAAACCAGGTAGACCGTCACCAACACCACCAGGATGCCCCCGGCCAGATACTCGACATTCATCGCAATCGACTCCTCAGATCCGGGAACAGCCCACGGCGTAGCCCCAGCACAATAAAAAAAAACCGATTCCCACGATCATCAAAACGACATCGATCATCTGATCGCACTCCGCAGGTTGAAAATCTTACCGATCGGCTTCGGCGTTCCCGCCGAGGCATGCCATCGCTTCCATGCACGTTGCGGACCAAAAGCCGGCGACACCGTTCCATGTCAGGTGCTAAGTTGCTGGCACGTCAAGCGATTAGAAGTTTCAGTGGCCCCGAAAAGGCCCATTTGCCCGCCTGCGCTGCGCCGGACTTGCCGTTTTGGCGCCGCCCTGGTTCGGGCACGCAGATGCCTCACGAGCAGCCGATCGGCGTAACTTGGCCTGGACTAACGGCGAGCCTATCCAGGGCAGGGGGTGTGCGGACGTGTCCGACCGCGCGCTTCCCCACACCAGAAAGTGCATCCCGCGCCTCGGGAAAGCCGCTGGCTCTCTTTTCGGAAAACAGGCTCATTCCTTGCAACTTGCAATGCACTTTGGGGCCAAGCCTGCGATTTGCAATTCGCCGCAGGGTCGTCGGCCGACGGTTTCGACGGCGCGACCCGTCAATATTGGGGCCGCCACGTGTTTGAGCCGCCCGGCATCAAAACTGCATAGGAAAGAATTCGGATTTGATTCAGAGGAGATGGAAATGTCTGGATTCTATCGGCTCGAATTCGTACGTGGTCCTCACGACGGCATGGTCGTCGAGGGGGATACCCTCTTTGCCCCGCGTTTGGAGTTGCCGATTCAACCAGGGGGCGTTGCCGGAAGGTCACCGAAGCTTCCAGGCGCCCTCTACGAATTGAGCGCAAAAGCACTCCGATGGGAAGAGGCGGGCACGCCCCAAGCGGTTCTGCGCTATGAATTCCGCGGATCGCCAGGCGAGCCCGGCGGTCTCGGACGGCTGACCCGTTGGATTCAGGACCGCCGCCATCGTGTCGGCCGCTGGCTCATGGCCCCGGTCTCTTATCCGTTGACGACACGAACCGAGTGCTCGAGCGCTGCGATGGAGCGCTCGGAATGACGCGCGCTGATTGACTCGCTGCAGCCGAAAGTGGATTGCCGGCGAAAGTCGATTGCCGCCGAACTTCACCAGGTCGTTCAGACCTTTTCTTCCACGACGGGATTGGTGAGCAAGCCGATCTTGTCGATCTCGATCGTGATGCGATCGCCAGGTTTCAGCCACAGCGGCGGCTTGCGCGCCACGCCCACGCCCTGTGGGGTGCCGGTCAGAATCACGGTGCCGGCGGGTAGTGTCGTGCTGCCGCTCAAGAATTCAATCAGAGTCGGCACGTCGAAGATCATGTCATTGGTGTTCCAATCCTGGACGGCTTCGCCGTTCAAGATCGTCTTGATACCCAGCGTGTTCGGATTCGGAATGTCGTCGGTGGTAACCAAGGCGGGACCCAACGGGCAGAACGTGTCGAACGTCTTGCCGCGGCACCATTGGCTGCCACCAAACTTCCCTTGCCAATCGCGGGCACTCACGTCGTTGGCGCAGGTGTAGCCCAAGACATATTCGAGCGCCTTCGCCTTCGGCACGTTCTTGCAAGTGCGGCCGATGACCACCGCCAGTTCGCATTCGTAGTCGACTTCGTTGGAACGCAATTTACGAGGCAACTCGATCGGTTCCTCCGGATTTTGTACGGCCCCGATCGACTTCATGAACACGATCGGAAACTCGGGAATCTTGGAGTTCGTCTCTTCGGCGTGCTGACGGTAGTTCAGGCCAATGCAGATAATGCCCGTGGGAACCAACGGCGCAAGTAGCCGAGCAACTTCCGCCCGGCGCTCGGTGACCGAGAACTTACCCAGCAATTCGCCGGCAATCATCCGGAAACCGCCGTCGGCCTGTTGGCTGGCGTGATGAATGTTGCCCTGCGGATCAGCGTAGCGGATGATTTTCATAAGAAGATAGGAGCGAATCGGGGCTGAGAGATCGGGGCTGAGAAATCGGGGACAGCCATCCAACGAAACGCGGAACCTCAATTCCGCCAGTTGGTTGTGCCGACAAACCAACGATCATATAATCCCGCCATGGAAACGGTCAAGCGCCAGAATCTCAGTGAAGTCATCGCCGGTCGCATCAAGCAGTTCATCCTCACCAATCAATTGAAGCCCGGCGACCGTTTGCCGACCGAGCATGAAATGGCGGCACGCTTCGGCGTCAGCCGAGTCAGCGTGCGCGAGGCCACCAAGGCTCTCGGATTCCTGGGAGTGCTCCATGCCGCTCCTCGGCGCGGACTCACCGTCGGCGAATTCGACGCCCAGCGGGCCACCGAACAGCTTGGCTTTCCGCTGGTTTTGACCGAGCATCCCAAGAGCCAACTGCTCCAAACGCGGATCGTCATCGAGACGGGTGCGCTGCCATACGTGGCCGCAAGGATGGCGGAGAATCCCGCGATCTACGATCAGTTGGCCGATCTGACCGATCGAAGCAAACAAGGCGCTACGATCGACGAGCGGATCGCAACCGACCTCGTATTTCATCGGGCGTTGCTCGCCGCCAGCGGCTTGGGGCCACTGGTTGCCTTCAGCGATTTGCTGCAGATCTTCTTCAGCCGCTTTCGCGAGACTTTCGCAACACCCAACCTCGAAAAGAGGGTGCAAGGGCACTTGCACATTATCGACGCGCTGCGGCGAGGCGACGTCGAGGATGCCCGTGCAGCGCTGCGCCAACATCTCGATCGCTACAACGCTCTGGTATAACGACCGGCATCAGCGCTGTGCGAATCGGCTGGCCGCCGGTCGGCTCATCGGTTGTCGAATTCGCTCCCAGCCGAAGACGCCGGGGTGGCGAGCGCGGCTCAAGCCAGGATGGGTGTCACGACGTCGCCATAGACGTCGGTCAGGCGAAAATTGCGACCGGCGTACCGGTAGGTCAATTTCGCGTGGTCGAGCCCCATCAGATGCAGAATCGTGGCGTGCAGGTCGTGAACGTGGACCTTGTCTTGAACCGCATGCCAGCCGAACTCGTCGGTCGCACCGTGCGTCATGCCCCCTTTGATGCCGCCGCCAGCCAACCACATCGTGAAACCGAACGGGTGATGTTCGCGGCCATCGGTTCCTTCGGCCGTCGGCGTCCGCCCGAATTCGCCTCCCCATACGACGAGCGTGTCCTCGAGCATTCCCCGCGCCTTCAGGTCTTTTAGCAGCGCGGCGACCGGCTGATCGGTGGCCTGGCAGTTGTCGGCCAGATCGCGTCGCAGACCGCCGTGCTGATCCCAAAGCTGGCAACTGCTGCGCTTGGAGTTTTGAGTGTGATAGACCTGCACGAACCGGACGCCACGCTCGACCAAACGCCGCGCCAGCAGGCATTGCCGGCCAAAGATGTCGGTCGGGCCGGCGCCAATGCCGTACAGGGCATGCGTGTCCGCGCTCTCACGCTCCACGTCAAACGCCTCCGGAGCATTGATCTGCATGCGATACGCCAGTTCGAACGACTCGATCCGAGCCGCCAGCCGGCTGTCGTCGGCATGCGCCTCGCGATGCAAATCGTTCAGTTGCTTGAGCGTGTCGAGTTGTTGCCGCTGGTCGGGCAGCCCAAGCTGCGCATTGGCCAGATCGGCGATCGGCCGCTTAAGGTCCGAAACCAAGGTTCCTTGATAGGCCGCCGAAAGGAAACTCGAGCTCCAAAGGGGCGCTCCCTGCGCCGGTTGCGACGGACTGATGACGACAAAGCCCGGCAAATTCTGGTTTTCGGTTCCCAGGCCGTAGACCAGCCACGAGCCCATGCTGGGGCGGGAGAACGCCTGTTCGCCGGTATTCATTTGCAGGCAGGCGCCGTTGTGATTGATGTTGTCGGCGACCATCGATCGCACGACACAGATGTCGTCGATGCAAGAACCGATGTGGGGCAAGAGCTCGCTGACCTCGATACCCGCTTGCCCGCGCTTCTCGAACTTGAAGGGCGAGCCCAGCAGATTGCCGGTCTTCGTGCGAACGAGCTTCGGCATCTCGAACGGCAACGGTTGGCCGTTGCGCGCGGCCAGTTGCGGCTTCGGATCGAAAAGATCGACATGCGAGGGTCCGCCCGACATGAACAGGAAGATCACTCGCTTGGCCTTGGCCGGAAAATGAGCGGGCCGCGGTGCCAAGGGATTGCCGCTGACGTCGGCGGCCGCTTCGTCGGCCAACAACGAAGCCAGGCCAAGCATGCCAAAGCCGGTGCCGAACCGCGCCAATGCTTCGCGGCGGGAAAACCGCCCCGGCAGTTCACCGCCCAGTGCCGCCAGGTTCGCGGGATCAATGCGTCGATTCATGGTTCGTCACTGCGCGATTTAAAACTGGAAGTGGCCGACCGACGCCTCCGCGCGCGTTCGCTGGTCAGGAATCGTGCCAGCCGCCATTAATCAATGTAGATGAATTCGTTGGCGCACAACAACACCTGGCAATAGGCTAGCCAGGCTCCCCGCTCGTCCGAAACGGTTCGACGCGCGGCGAGCAATTGGCGCCCGATCGCCACCTCGCGATCGGTCACCGGACGTCCATAGAGCAACTCATACAATCGTTCGATGCGTGCCCGCTCGGGCGACGGCGCGTCCGCGCCCGGTTCATCCGGCGTTTGTTCGGCCAACATTCGATCGGCCAGGGCACCGGCCTGGGCAATCACGAATTCGCTATTCATCATAAACAACGACTGCGGCGCGACGGTCGATGTAATGCGCGCTTCCACCGAAAGAAGTGGATTGGCCGCGTCGAACAAGGGACCAAAACCGGTCCGATCCGAACGAATTGTCATTACGTAAAGCGTTCGCCGCGAAGTGCCAAAATCACGCGTCGAAGGCCCCTCGAGCGCTGTGTCGAGCCGGCCGGCGACAGCCAGCAGATTGTCGCGAACCGCCTCGGACTCGAGCCGCCAGCGATTTGCCCGACTCAGCAGCCGATTATCGGGATCTTGCGCGGCCGCGTCGGCGTCGCCGATCGACGACTGTTGGTACGTGGCCGAAAGCATGATCTCGCGGTGCAGGGCTTTCATCGACCAGCCGAGCTTCACGAACCGGTCGGCCAGGTAATCGAGCAACTCGGGATGGGTCGGCCGCTCGCCCATCCTGCCGAAGTTGCTCGCCGAGCGCACGATCCCCTCGCCAAAATGATGCTGCCAGATGCGGTTGGCCATCACGCGGGCGGTCAACGGATTCTCGGGACTGGCCAACCAGCGGGCCAACTGCAGTCGGCCACTCCCCTCGGTAATCGGCGGTTGATTCTCGCCTGCCAGGATGCGGGGGAAACGCCGCGGAACCGTTTCGCCCAGTCGGCCGTAGCTGCCGCGAACTTGAATCCGGGCGTCGTGAAATCCCGCGTAGATCGTTTGCGGCACACCACCGTCCTGAGCTCCGTTTGCCGCGGGGATCGGTTCGGCGAGTCGTTTCTCCAGCGTGGCAATCTGGCTACGCATTTCGGCGACTTGGGGCCGCGTTTCTTGCAGAAGACGATCGTCGGCCGGCGCGTCCGCCGGTCGGAAGGGTCCACTCGCGGACGTCACTTCGGCGTGCCACCTGGCCGCTGGTTCATCGACCGGCGCGGTTGCCGCAGCCAGGAGCGATTGCTCGATCTCGGCGGCCACCGTTTCGGCGACCGCTCGCTTGTCGGTCGGCTGTCCCGGTCCGTCGATCGCTTCGTACCAACGGGCAAGTGGCGAATCGGGCCGCACACGGTTGCCGGCGTTGGAAATGGCCAGCAGGTCGAGAAATTCCCAGACCGCCGGATTGCCCAAGGCGTCGGGGTGCGGATTGACGTAACCGGCTTTGAGCGGATCGGCGATGACGTCTTGCGCCAAGCTCCAGACTCGGCCGTCGGTGATCATTTCGGAGATTTCGAGCTCGACGATGGTGGTATCGAAGCCGTAACCCGATCGGGGCGAGATGACCAGCCAGATGGCATCGCCCGGCCGCATGTCGACATTTTCGAGCGTTTGCCGGTCGGCCAGGGCCGCGAAATCTTGAGACCCGCCGTTGTCGATCACACCGGTGACCAGGTTCTCGCTGGCATGGCCGCGGCGCCGGACGATCGTCCAACCGACTCCGTCGCCACCATTCGGATCGCCATCGGCCACGCGTCCCCGGATCCGAACCGCGCCGGCGATCGGACTTCGCCAGGCCACCGCCACGCTGCCGGCAGGGGAGGGATGCACGGCCGCCGCATGCGGTGGGATAAGCCAGCTCAGGTAGCGCGCGGGGTTGTCGGTCGGATTCACTTGAAAAACCGGATGGGACGCGCCGCTGGCCGGCACCCAAGCCCGCAGACCAGGAACACCGTCGGCATCGGCCACCAATTTGGAGAGCAATGTGGGATCGCCAAGCCCGAGGTAGGCGATCCACTGCGTTAGCAACCGCGCGTCGAGCCCACGAGGAGCGGCGAATTGCTCGACCGGCTGATTTGCCGGCCGCTGATCGGAATCTTGATAGTCCCAGGCGGCCATCAGATAGCGCGCCGTTTGCCCGACCAGGCTTTTGGCCTGCTTCTGATAGTCTTGTTCGAACAGCGCCGCGATCTGCGTCTTCAACTCCGCCAAGCGTCCCTTGCCGGCTTCACGGGCGGCCAACTCGGTGGCCGGCAGCAAGGGGACTCGCAGCATCAGGGCACTGCCGCCCTTGCCACCGACCTCGGAAATGATGTGGGTGCTATAAAAAATTCCCGCCAGCGAATAATAATCGGCCGTCGGAATCGGATCGAACTTGTGGTCGTGGCAGCGAGCACAGGTAACGGTCAGGCCCAAGAAAGCGTGGCACGTCACGTTGAGCTGGTCGTCGACAATGTCGGTCAACATCTTTTCTTTGTCGGCGTCGCCATTTCCCCAGGCCCCAACCGCCAAAAAGCTGGTCGCGATCGTTCCTTCGACATTCAGACGATCGGGCGAGGCCGGCTCGACCAGGTCGCCGGCAATCTGGTCGACGATGAAGCGGTCGTAGGGGAGATCGCGATTCATGGCCTGTACGACCCAATCGCGATACCGCCAGGCCTCTTTGACGTCGCTGAGAGGAGAGTTCTGCGCCAGATCGCGCGCGTCGCCACAATCGGTATACCTGGCCACATCGAGCCAATGCCGGCCCCATCGCTGGCCGTACTGCGGCGACGCCAACAACCGATCGACGACTTTGGCAAACGCATCGTCCGACGAATCCGCCAGAAAGGCCTGCACCTCGGCCGGGGTCGGTGGCAGGCCAGTCAAATCGAACGTGGCGCGGCGAATGAGCGTCCGCCGATCCGCTGCCGGAGCATGTCGCAGGTGGTCCTGCTCCAACCGGGCAAGAATATAGCGGTCGATCTCCGAGCGGGGCCACGCGGCCTCCGCGAGCGGCGGCGGGGGAACGACTGTCACGGGTTGAAATGCCCAAAACTGGCGTTGCTCTGCGGTGATTTGATAGCCTTGGGAGCTGGCGTCGGCCTTCGCGGCAGCCATCGCGGCGTCGGTCGAATTCGCCGCGGGCCACGGTAAACCCAGCTCGACCCATTTCGTCAGCGTTGCGATCTGGGCATCGCTGAGTTTTCCGTCGGGCGGCATCTGCACGGTTTCGCGATACCCGATCGTCTCGATCAGGTAGCTTTCGGCTGGTTTGCCTGGCACCGCGGCCGGCCCGGAATCGCCACCTTGAAGCACCGCGGCGCGATCGACAAGTTTGAGCCCACCTTTAGGATGCTCGACGTTGCCGTGGCACTTGAAGCAACGCTCGACGAGCAGGGGGCGGACTTCGCGCTCCACGAATTCCAGCGTTGGCGAATCGACCGGCGGTTGGTCGGCTCGGACTGGGACAGGCCGGCCAAAAACCCCCAGCGCGATGGCCGTGGTCAGCGCAAACAAACAGCGGAGAGGTGACATGCAGGGAGGGCCTTGGACTCTGCCACCGGGCGGGAAACATCAAGCAAAATTGATCTTACAAGAGCCGGTATGTTGTATCAAGCCTTTCTTCTGCTTACACTGGCTCCTGCGCCCGGCTAAACAAGGCCCACGTCGGACTTCTTCCAAGCTTTGCCGCAAGGCACGAAAGGCTGGCTTTCAGCATCGATTGCCAGCGTTTCATCTGCCACGTCAATCGGTACGACATTCGTGGCGCCTGCGCCTGCGACCTGGATGATCTGTGCAGCATGTTCGAGTCGGAAGCCAATCGCGAGGCGCGTGCTCCCTTGAGCTCACCCCTGCGCGATGACTCCTCCAGAACGCCTATCCAACGTCCCCGTGGTCGATTGACTTTGCTTCCTGCCGATTGGATTGCCGCAGGAGCAATGACCCAGTTTTTGTTGAGCACCCTTGGGATTCTCTTCTAGGCGGCCGCGGCATGGACTCCAATTCGATCTCTTCCAGCGCTGGCCCTTCGTCGGGAGGGGCCTCGACGGCGTCGGAGCAAACCGTGCCGGCCGGCCTCTTGCCTCCTTGGCACGTCGGGCAACTCCCCGAACCGCCTCATCCCGGTTGGAGGCTGTGGATTGGCCTGGTCGGGCCGGGCGTGGTACTGGCCGGCACATCGATCGGTTCCGGCGAGTGGCTGTTCGGTCCGGCCGTCACGGCACAGTACGGTGCGACCTTTCTCTGGTTGGCCACGATCAGCATTGTGCTGCAGGTGTTTTGCAACCTGATGATGATGCGGTTCACGCTCTATTGCGGCGAGCCAATCATTGCCGGCGGCATGCGTACCTGGCCGGGGCCGCTGGGCTGGATCTGCGCTTATGGACTGCTCGATCTGGTTGGCGCCATCTGGCCCTACAACGTGGCCGCCGCCGCGGGACCCCTGGCGGCCGCCGTTCTCGGCCATCTGCCGGGTTCGGGCGACGTCACGATCCTGGGCCACGTATTGAGCGAAAGCATGTTCGTCCGTTATTTGGGCGTTTCTATTTTCGTGCTGGCGTTCGTGCCGCTGATCTTCGGAGGCACGATCTATGGCATGCTCGAAAAGATCATGTCGCTCAAGCTGATCTTGATCCTCGGCTACTTGACGTTCGTCGCCGTGTTCCTGGTCTCTCCCCGCAACATGTGGGAAGTGGCTTCCGGCTTTTTCGAGTTCGGCATGTACGCCGAACGCGCCGAGACGATCATCATCGATCCCCATTTCCATTTCACGCTGGTCGACAATGCCGATAGCCTGTTGGTCAAAGGGACGATGGAAAACGGCAGCGTCATGATCGGGCAGTACCAGATCAACGGGGATACGCAGAACAATGACAAGTTGTCCGCCGAAGAAAAAGCCCGCCGCGATGCGGTCGTGGCCAAGGCCGTGGCCCAGATGCGCCCCGGCGAGTTTTTCGTGGAGACCCAACCCGAGGAAGGGGCCGTCCTTTCGGTATCGGGTCGCGTGAACAATGGCCAGTGGACTGCCGAACGTTTCGCGGTCACCGATGCTGACGGCGCGCGCCGCTTCGATCGATTGGAGGACGTTCCGCCGAAATATGCTCCGCGGATGGCGGAACTCTTGAAGAATCGAGGGTTGGAAAAGCGAAGTCTGGCGAAGTATGTCGTCGAACATAAGCGGCTGCCCGACGTCGATTGGTTCATGCTGGCCGCTTTCACCGCGATCGCCGGCGCCGGCGGCTTGTCGAACAGCATGTTCTCCAACTACACCCGTGAAAAGGGTTGGGGCATGGGGGCCCGTGTCGGCGCGATTCCCAGCGCGATCGGCGGCCGTACGATTAGCCTGTCGCACGTGGGGAGCGTGTTTCTGCTCGATCGCGACAGTTTGCGGCGTTGGCACGGGTGGCTGCGGCACATTTTCCGCGATCAGGTTTTCGTCTGGATGCTGGCGTCATTCATCGGCATGGCGCTCCCTTGCATGGTGTCGCTCGAGTTCATTCGCAACGCCACCGTGGCCAGCGACCGCGTGGCGGCAATGACAGCCGAGGGCATTATCCAGCGATATCCCGAGCACGCTAAACTGCTGTGGACCATGACGCTGTTGTGCGGCTTTTTGGTCCTCGCCCCCGGTCAGATCAGCGTCGGCGACCAGATCTCGCGGCGTTGGACCGACATTATCTGGATGGCCAATCCCCGGGCCCAGCGTCTGGCCGGGAACCAGGTGAAATACGTCTATTACAGCATTCTGAGCATGTACGCAGTGGCGGGTTTTGCGACCTTGTGCTTCTTTCCGGCACTATCGATCGCCAAATTCGGGGCCGGAATCGGGAATATCGCCTTGGCACTTTCCAGCTTGCAGGCCTTGTTCGCCAACCGAACCCTGATGCCCAAGCCGCTGCAGCCGCATTGGCTGCTGCAAGCGGGGGTCGTCTGCTGCGCGATCTTCTTCTTGGGCATCAGCGGCGTCGTGATGTATGACTTGTTACGATAGATAGCTGACTACATTGTTCAAATTGATGAATCTCGTGCCCAGGCGGTGCGAGGCATTCTTGGCGAGAGAGAGGAAACGACGACGATGAGTACGACCACCAGTAGCCCGGCCAAAGGGACGACGGACCTTCAATCCCCCTTGGCTACCGCCGAGTTGTTGCGGTTGTATGAGCAGATGGTGCTCATTCGTCGCTTCGAATTGGCGGCGCAAGACGTCTACAAAAAGGGGGAGATGCCCGGATTCATCCACCTCTACATTGGCGAAGAAGCAACCGCCATTGGTGTCTGTGCCCATTTGCGCACCGATGATTGGATTACCAGCACGCACCGCGGACATGGCCACGCGCTGGCCAAGGGAGTTCCGCCCGAGCTCGTCATGGCCGAATTGTACGCCAGGATCGGCGGTTGTTGCGGCGGTCGTGGCGGGAGCATGCATCTCTATGCCAAGAAATATGGCTTGTTCGGCACCAACGGTTTCGTCGGCGGCGGAATTCCCAGTTCGGTCGGCGTGGGGTTGAGTGCCCGCACGCGCGGCACCGACCAGGTGACGGTCTGCTTTTTCGGCGACGGAGCGGTGAACCACGGTGCGTTTCACGAATCGATCAATTTCGCCGGCGTGCAGAAAGCCCCGGTCGTTTTCGTTTGTGAAAACAACATGTATGCCACGGCCACTCCACTGACGACTGCCACGGCAAACACGGAGGTCGCCACCAAAGCCGCCGCCTATGGCATTCCCGGCGTCGCCGTCGACGGCAACGACGTGTTGGCCGTGTGGGAGGCAACGCGCGTGGCGGTCGAGCGGGCGCGGCAAGGGGGCGGACCCACGCTCATCGAAGCCAAAACCTATCGTACGGTCGGGCATCACGAGGGAGACCAATTGGTCGGCACCTATCGGACGCAAGAAGAACTCGATCTCTGGAAAACGCGTTGCCCGATTCACCGTTTTTCCCAAAAGCTCCTGGCGTCGGGCCGCGCGACACAAAAAGACCTGACCGCGATCGAAGAAGCCGTCGACCGGCGCGTCCATGAATCGCTCGAGTTCTCCCGCCATTCTCCCCATCCGAATCCGGCCGAGGCCAACGACCACGTTTGGGCCGAGCCGCTCCACCCAGCGCTGCCCGGAATCGATCCGGCGGCCGAAACCGTCGTGCAAGGATATTTGGAAGCCGTGCGCGACGCGGTTGCCGAGGAAATGCGGCGTGATCCGTTCACGATTTATATGGGCGAAGGAACGGGCGAGCGCGGCGGCAGCTTTGCCCACACCAAAGGCTTGTGGCACGAGTTTGGTGGAAAACGGATGATCGACACGCCGATTTGTGAACTGGGGTTCACCGGCACGGCCGTCGGTGCCTCGGCCAGCGGTTGCCGGGCCGTGGCGGATTTGATGTTCGTCGACTTCATGTTCGAAGCCGCCACGCAGATCATTCAGCAGGGCGCTAAGCTGCGCTACATGAGCAACGGCCAACTCAGTGTGCCGATGATCGTGCGCGCCAGTTGGGGAACGGTCAAATGCACCGGTCCTCACCACAGCGGTTCCTATCACCCGATTTGGGCTCATTGCCCCGGCTTGATTGTCGTCGTTCCTTCCAATGCGGCCGACGCCAAGGGGCTGATGAAAACGGCCTTCCGCTCCAGCGATCCGGTGTTGATGCTCGAACCGAAGGCACTCTTCTCGACCAAGGGCCCCGTTCCCAAGGGAGAATATTTCGTCCCCTTCGGCGTTGCCAATATCGTGCGGGCCGGCAGCGATCTGACCATTGTTTCTTGCGGCGCGCCGTTGCACCGTGCCGTCGAGGCTGCCGAGCTGCTCGCGGCCGAGGGCGTTTCTTGCGAAGTGATCGATCTGCGGACGATCGTCCCGCTGGATGTCGAAACCATCGCCGAAAGCGTTGCCAAAACTGGCCATCTATTGGTTGTCGACGAAGCGTTCGCGATGTGTGGCATCGGCGCGGAAATCGCCGCGGCCATGATGGAACTGGCGTTCGACGAACTCGACGCGCCGGTTGGACGCATACACACCGATCCGACGGCCCACCCGTTCAGTCCTATCCACGAAGCGGCAGTTGTGATTACGACCGACCGCGTCGTCGCCGGCGCCCGTGCCGTCTTGGCCGGCCGGCCTCTCGTTCCGCGCCGCGTGCGAGGCGTGCGGCCCGGTGCCGGGGCTCCGGGTGGGCGTTCGTCCGTCGCGGCTTCGTCCGCGCCGAAAGCACAGTCATCCCCCGCGCCGTCGCCTGCCGTGACCAACGGTCAATCGAGCAAGGCAGCTTCCAAGACCGGTGTGGCCGTGATCATGCCGAATCAGGATCTGACCATCACCGAAGGGAAAGTGATCGGTTGGGGCAAAAAGGTCGGGGACCAGGTGGTCAAAGGCGAAACGGTGGCGGAAATAGAAACCGATAAGGCCGTCATTGCCATTGAGGCACCGGCTACCGGCCGCCTGGTCGAGATCGTTGCCCCCGTGGAGACCGTCGTGGCCCTGGGCCAGACGATCGGCATTGTCGAACCCAATTGAGCGTCGCATCCGCCCCGAGCGGCGGTTTTTCGAAGTGGGAGAGCTCGCATCGCGCCGAGACCGTGATCGCGCCGGCGGCGAACCTGTTTGAAATTGCAACATGTTCCGCACAGGAGATGCAGCGATGATCCCTTGGCCCAGGCACGATCGAACGATCGCCGGTTTCTGCCGCTTCTTGACGATCGCCGGTGCCATCACCTTGGCTGGACTGGTGCAGGGCAGGGGAGTGCCCGCCGCCGAACCCTCCGCCGGCCGCTGGGGTGTGGTTGACCTGTCGCTGTTGGTCTCGCCCAAGAATCCCTGTGTTTGGCCCAGCGGGATGACCCCCTATCAACTGGCGCCGACGCGCACCATTGGGCCGGGTCCCTACAATCGAGACGTGGTCGTGATCGACGAGCACACCGGCACGCAATTCGACGCGCCGGCGCATTTTGTGCCGCCGCCCGATTCTGGGTTACCTGGGGCCGGACCGATGGGCAACATCACGGGCGAGAAAGTCGAGATCTGGCGATTTGTCGGCGAGGCTTGCGTGATCGACTGTCGCGACCATGTCGACGACGCACCCCCGGGCGAAAGTTTTCTCATCATGCCCGAAGTCGTTCTCGCCTGGGAGCACAAGCATCGGCGGCTGGGACCCGGAGATGTGGTCTTGTTCCGTAGCGGTTACACCGACCGATACTATCGGCCGTTTCCGGAGGGAGAGCGTTTCGTCAGCAGCGTGTTGGATCGTCGCACGCCCGGCTGGCCGGCACCGGCGCCCGAAACGATGAAACTGCTGGGTGAGCGCCAAGTTTGGGCGGCCGGCACCGACGGTGCGAGCATGGGCCCGGTCGGACCGATCGCCGTCGCCACGCATCAAGCCGGTGGACAATATGGCCTCGTCTGGACGGAGTGTGCCACCGATTTCGGCGCATTGCCGGAGACGGGTGCCTTGCATGCCATCCTGGCGAACAAGCACGTCGGTGGATCGGGCGGCGAGGCTCGCGCACTGGCAATCATCGAACCCAAGTTGGCCGCCAAATTGCTTACCAGCGTGCGGGCCAAGCGGGTCGCCGATTTGACGGTGAAGCTCGACGAAGACCTGCCCGTCACCTGGCCCGGCGAGAGTGCCGGCCTGGAAGGGGCTCGCTATCTAGGCAAGACGCTTAACGCCTTTGACCCGGCGCGCGGGCCTTTCTTTGCCCGGATGCATATTCTCGACAGCCAGGCCGGCACGCATCTCGTCACCCCTTCCTACTCGCTGCCGCCGGACGGTTTTGACAACGCGCGGTATGCCCCCGAGGTGCGCGAGACGCTGGCCAAATATGAAGCGCGGTTCGGCAAACGGGGCACGAGCGACGTTACCGTCGACAAGGTCGCCCTCGATCAGTTGCTGGGACCAGCTCGAGTGATCGACGTGCGCGATCTGGTGGAGGGAACCATGGCGGTCGAACCCGGCAAATCGCCTGCGATTACCCTGGAGCGAGTGCGGCAGGCAGAGAGTAAAGATGGCCCCATCGCCGCGGGCGACGTGGTGATCTTTCGCTCGGGATATAGCGACCGCTTCGCAACAAAGTTTCCTGCCGGTGCTCGAATGATGGCTCAGCCGTTGGCCGGCAAGGCCGCCGGTTGGCCGACGCCGGAGTTGGAGGTGATCACCTATCTGGCGAACAAGGGCGTCCGATTGATCGGCACCGATGGTCCAACGCTCGGGGGCGTCGATCCCCAGCATGCCATGAACGTCTATTGGCTGACGGGTTCGCATGGCGTGGGCTTGGTCGAGTATCTTACTGGGCTCGACCAGATTCCGACGACCGGCGCCTTCTTTCTCTTTGGCCCGATCAAGCTAGAGGGAGCTCACGGTGGCTATGGCCGGGCAATTGCCCTCTATTGAGCGGCGAGGGCTGACGACGGACCTGAGCCGCCCAGCGCCCGCGCTCTCCGCGGCGCCGCTTAGGGGCGCGAGTCTCCCAAGCGGCACACGCGCGTTCGAGCGACGAGCAAGCGCCCATCGCCTTCCGCGCGGTGTGCCGCAATGATCCTTGAACTGGCGACCGCGCTTAGGCCGCCATGCGGGCGTCGACCGGGTCAAACAGGCTGACGGTGCGGAGCATGTTTCCATCGCAGTCGTAAAACTGGATGATCCCCACTTCGATCAGCCACATGGCAAACAGGCGGTCGAGCAGATAAGACCGGGCAACCACCCGGCCTTCGTCGACGCTGACCGTCTCCTCCAGATCCCACAGGGCTGAGTGTTCAGTCCCCAAGTCGACGAATGTTTTGATAACGAGCCGACGAACGGCCCCGGACTGCATGACAGCAGGCATGATGCAACCTCCTTGTCGCTTCGCCTAAACCGGCGTCCTGCCGGCCCTTGGAACGAGGCGGTAAATGTACCTTCTCCCGCGGAAGGGTGGAAGGCGGCTTTCCAATGCGATCCATCCGGCTGGTACTAAACCAGTTGTGGCGAATTCGCCCTCCGGCCAGCGGAAATTCCGTCGTCGCCCGGGACCCGATTCGCTAGCCGTTCGTTTTCATCGCTAGCCAGCGCGCCAAGCCCCGCCCGTCTTCAAATCATCGGCAATTCGGATTCCGACAATTTGCGTTGATAGCGACAGATCGCATTTTGCTCACGGCCGCGAGCGTTACAATCCGCATGCAGTGCAACGTTTCCGTGATGCCGGGTCGGTTCGTTTACGCCGGCGGAGAAAAGCGCTGGCCTAACCACTCTAATCGTAACAGTCTAAAGTCGCTGGATCGAGCCGGAATTTGCGAAGCGTGGTGCGGGGTGAGAGCGTCTCGATTGTGGGTGGAAAATTGTGGTGGATGGTAAACTGACGGCGGGGTTTGCCTATTTTCCGCTCATAGGAGGGAGAAATCATGGCTCGGTTGGAATTCAATCAGGTCGATT
>Ga0182024_10010727_pt1 | contig 18616 bp, 18 predicted proteins | sample P32metaG_FD_120480 | JGI IMG/M metagenome (GOLD analysis project Ga0182024, IMG submission 120480) | Permafrost microbial communities from Stordalen Mire, Sweden - P3-2 metaG (Illumina Assembly) | ecosystem: Environmental > Terrestrial > Soil > Wetlands > Permafrost | place: Sweden: Stordalen... | reverse complement strand
TGGGCCCGCCTGGACTCGAACCAGGGACCTACCGATTATGAGTCGGCAGCTCTAACCAACTGAGCTACGGGCCCGAATCGCGCATCCGTTGCGCGACCGATCAGGGATCGGCCAGCAGACGCTACCAGCGTGTGGAATGCTCTCGCCGGGCGCTTTGCTCTGGGCAAGGCTCTTTGTTTCGAATTCAGTTCTTCACGACCGGGAGGCAAGGCATGGCGGAGCGCGCGGCGATCGTCACGGGAGCATCGAGCGGGATCGGGCTGGCTACAGCGAGGATGCTCGGCGAGGAGGGCTACGGGGTGACGATGGCCGCGCGGCGCGCCGACAAGCTTGACGCGGCCGTCGCGGGACTCGTCACCGAGGGGCTGGACGTACACGGGATCGCCGCGAACGTCTCCGACGAGGAGGCGATCCAGAACGTCGTGGGATCGCATCGCGAGCGCTATGGGCGGCTGGACGTGCTCGTCAACAACGCCGGCGTCGGGTTCGGCGCGTCCGTTGGGGAGATCCAGACCAAGCACCTCGACATGCAACTCTCGATCAACCTGCGCTCGATCGTGATCTTCTACCGCGAATGCGTCCCCCTGCTGGCGGCCGCCGCGGCGGAGCACAAAAACGCGCTCGTCGTCAACACCTCCTCGATTTCCGGCAAGTTTGGCCAGGGCTGGCTGTCGGTCTACTCCGCGACCAAGCACGGGGTCGTCGGCTGGACCGAGGCGATGAACAAGGAACTCTCCCCCCAGGGCATCAAGTCCACAGCGCTGTGCCCCGCGTTCGTCGACACGCCGATGACCGAGTTCGCCAAGCAGCACGTCCCCGCCGAGGACATGATCCGACCGCAGGACATCGCCGAGGCCGTCCGCTTTCTGCTGAAGGTCTCCCCTGCCTGCATCGTTCCGGAGATGATGTTCATCCGCCCCGGCGACGCGCTCTAGACCAGAACGCTCCGCCTCGATCGACCGAGGAGGCGTCTCGCGCGGATCACGCCCGAGGGGTCCGCCGCATCGGGTAGGCGCCTTCCTCCGCGCTTGCGGCTCTTCGCCATCAGCTCGTGGTGCTCGGAGATCGCCCGAGTTAGCTCGATACCCGCGTCTTCCATCAGGCTGGCCTCCAGGTAGCTCACGAGAATGCGCAGCTCGCGCTCGGTTGCGCGTCTGGCGTGCCTGCCAGCTCCGGTGAAGCGATCCCAGGACTTGGCAAACGACAGGAAATCCGTGCGTCCGCCGCAGCGGTGGGCCGCCAGCATCGGGCATACGCCACCGTCGCCATCGACGTACGCGCCCACGATGATCCGATCGTTGACACGAAGCCCCTCGAGCATCGCGCGGCGCGTCGAGGCCGGCAGGCAGTCGATCGCGAGGCGCAGATCCTCGACGAGTCGGCTGGAGGGATGACGACGATTTGCCATAGGCTGTGCCCCGCAGGCGTTCTTCGCCTTGCGGATGCGCGCCCAAGCGTAGGACACGCGTCTCTTGCCGGCAACAAACCCCTCCAGCTGAAAGGAAACTTGCGTATGAAGCTCGGTGTGCACATCGGCTACTGGGGCCTTGGATTGAGCTCGGAGGACCAGTTGAACATCGTCGGAGAGGCCGAGCGCCTGGGCTATGACTCGGTGTGGGCCGCCGAGGCCTACGGCTCGGACACCGCCACTGTGCTCGGCTGGCTTGCCGGGCAGACGTCGTCGATTCGGCTCGGTTCCGGGATCTTTCAGATGCCTGGGCGGTCCGCCGCGATGACCGCGATGACCGCAGCCACGATCGACCAGCTCTCTGGCGGGCGCATGATCCTCGGAATCGGCTCCTCCGGCCCGCAGGTGGCAGAGGGCTGGCACGGTCAGCGCTTTGCCAAGCAGCTGCAACGGACTCGTGAGTACGTCGCGGTGATTCGCATGGCGCTCGCGCGCGAACGCGTCGAGTTCAGCGGCGAGACGCTCACCCTGCCCCTACCCGACGGCCCCGGCAAGGCACTCAAGCTGACGATCTCCCCCGTCCAGGAGCGCATCCCCATCTACCTCGCCGCGATCGGCCCGAAGAACACTGCACTCGCGGGTGAGATTGCCGACGGCTGGATCCCCACGCTGTTCTCCCCCGAGCACGTCTCCGAGCTCAGGCCCCTGCTCGAGGAGGGCGCCGCGCGCTCGGGCAAATCGCTCGATAACTTCGACATCGCGCCGACGGTCAACGTGTTCATCACCGACGACCTGGAGGCAGCGCGCAATGCGACGCGTCCATTCATTGCGCTGTACGTCGGCGGCATGGGCTCACGCAAGCAGAACTTCTACAACCAGCTCGTCTGTCGCTATGGCTTCCAGGACGAGGCCAAGGTTATCCAAGACCTGTACCTGGAAGGCAAGCGCGAGGAGGCGATGGCCGCGATTCCCGACAAGCTGATCGACACGGTCTCCCTGTGCGGTCCTAAGGATGTCGTTCGCGAGCGCCTGGCCGTCTACCGCGACGCCGGCGTGGGCACCTTAGGGGTCACCCCGCTCGCCTTCAATGTGCCTGACCGTCTGGAGCAGCTGCGCTTGCTTGCAGAGCTCGCCACCTGACCTGAGAGCTATGAACCCGCGGCGGATTCTGCTGGGCGCCTTCGGTGACCCGGGCCACGCCTTCCCGATGATCGCCCTGGGGTGCGCACTGGCCGCGCGCGGGCACGAGGTGACCCTGCAGACGTGGGAGCGCTGGCGCGCGCCGATCGAGGCTGAGGGTCTGAAGTTCGCGCCGGCGCCCGAGTACCACGTGTTCCCCTCCGGACCTGAGCCCTTGGATTTCTACGAGGCCGTTGTCCATGCCACGCGCGACACCCTTCCCCTCGTCGCCGAGCTCAAGCCCGAAGTCGTCGTCGCCGACATCCTCACGCTCGCCCCCGCGCTCGCCGCGGAGCTCGAGAGCATCCCCTGCGCCACCCTCATCCCTCACGTCTTCCCCCAAGGCGAGCGCGGCCTGCCGATCTACTCGCTCGGCGCCCGCCTGCCGCACACGGCGCTTGGGCATGCTTTCTGGCGCGCAACGCACCGGCTCCTCGACAATGGCCTGCAGCTTGGCCGCACGCAGCTCAACCGGACCCGCGAGCAGGTGGGCCTGCAGCCGGTCACACACGTCCACGGTGGCACAAGCCGCGAGCTCGCGCTCGTGGCCACATTCCCCCAGCTCGAGTATCCACGCGCATGGTCTGACGGTGTCCACATCGTTGGGCCGCTCATGTGGGAGCCACCGGCCGCGGACGTCGAGCTCCCTCCGGGCGATCTCCCGCTCGTGCTCGTGGCCCCTTCCACCGCACAGGATCCGGAGCACCGGATGCTCGCAGCTGCGCTGCGAGGCCTCGCCGACGCGCCCGTGCGTGTGCTCGCGACGTGGAACCGCCGCTTGCCACCTCGCTCTTTGCCGGTGCCCAACAACGCGCGGCTAGTGGAGTGGGTCTCCTACTCGCGCACAATGCCCCTCTGCGACGTGGTCGTCTGCCACGCCGGTCATGGCACGCTCGTGCGCGCCCTTTCCTCGGGCTGCGCGGTCGTCGCCTGCCCCGCGGTTGGCGACATGAACGAGAACGCCGCGCGCCTTGACTGGGCCGGAGCGGGAGTGCGCGTCCCGCACCGGTTCATCTCCCCCAGGCCGATCCGTCTGGCGGTGGAACGAGCCTTGGACGAGCCGTCGATTCGCGCCCGTGCGCGTGAGCTGGCCGGTTGGGCTCAGGCATACGATTCGGGGGCGGCAGCAGCAACGCTCGTAGAGCAGTTGGCCGCCTAAAAGAAAGCTCCGGGGGTGGGACTCGAACCCACAACCAATCGGTTAACAGCCGACTACTCTGCCATTGAGCTACCCCGGACCGTCCGACCGGAGCAACTTTACTAGGCCCCTGTCTCCTCCAGCGCCCGCTCCTGCGCGCGGTCGAACTCGAGCTTGACCTCGCCCCGTTTTACGGCCAGCTCGCTCACGTCACCGCTCTGCGCTCCGCGTGCCTGCTGAATCTGGCGGTCTACACGGGCCAGCTCCAACTGCAGGCGCTGCACGTCGAGCATCGCCGGTTGCACCGACCGATCGGAGATCGTCCAGCGGCCGGCTTCCACGACCAGCTCAGCCAGCAGCGCCTTCAGCTGTGGATCGCCGTCCAACCCGTCGGTCAAGCCCGCGGGGTCGGTCATCGGGTCGCGTAGATGCCCGGCGCCGAGATGTCTGGCCGCCCGCTGCACCAACTCGCTGGTGAAGTGCTCGTCAACATCTAAGCTCTCAAGCGCCTCCTCGCCCTCCTCCGGGGAGGCTATGCAGAGCGCCAGGAACGTCCGCTCTGTCTCTTCCCGTCGCGACAGACCGGCGGGGGGCGGGGGCGGGGCGTCGCCGATCGCCGTCCGTCCGTTCTGTGGCCCCCGTCCTGGGCCCGTCTGAGAAGCAAGCGCCGTCTCCATCACGCTCTCGGGCAGCGCCAAGCGTCCAGAGACCAGCCTGGTCAGCTCCAATCGCATTGCGCCGGGCGGGAGCATCGAGAACACCGGGCGGAGCTCCTGCACCATCCTGTCACGACCTTCGGGACTGCCATGATCGCCGCCATCGAGCACGCGCTCGACGCGGAAGCGCACGAACGGCACCGCTTCCTTGACCGCTGCTGTTACCGCCTCCGCGCCCTCGCGCTGCACCAGATCCGCGGGGTCGGTTCCCGCCGGGAGCATCACTACGCGCAACTCCAGCTTGAGCTTCGCCGCGAGGCCGGCGGCCTTCAGCATCGCCTCCTGACCGGCGCTGTCGGCGTCCAGCGCCAGCAGCACGGTTTGGGACATGCGTGCCAGCTCGCGCACCTGCTCGGCCGTTAGTGCCGTACCCATCAACCCGACCGTGTTACGCAGCCCCGCCTGGTGCAGCGCGATCACGTCGGTGTAGCCCTCGCACAGGATCGCCTCTCCCGCACGGGTGGCATGAATCCGAGCGAGGCCGGCTCCATAGAGGTGGTGACCCTTGTGATAGACGTCGTTGTCCGAGGTGTTCAGGTACTTCGGTTTCTGCTCCTCGCGCATCGCGCGCGCGCCGAAGCCGAGCACCCGGCCGCGGACATCGGCAAGCGGGAACATGATCCGACTACGAAACCGGTCGTAGAGCTGCCGGTTCTCCTGAGAGCGTTGTGCCAGACCGGTCTCATACAGCTCCTGCTCGGAGAACCCGCCTCGGCGCGAAGCCAGCAGCACTCTGTCCCAGGCGCTCGGGGAGTATCCGACGTGGAATTCGCGCAGTATCTCTTCACCCAGTCCACGGCCCTCCAGATACTCCCGTGCGGCACGTGCCTCCTCTGACTCCCAAAGACATCGTTCGTAGTAGGTCGTGGTACGCCCGAGCAACCCCAGCAGTCGTTCCCGTCGCTGTCGGCGCTCTGCTTCTTTTGAGTTCTCTTCTTCTCGCTCCAGCTCGATCCCGCAGCGGTCGGCGAGCAACTCGAGCGCGGCCCCGAAATCGACACCCTCGGTCTCCTGCACGAACGTGAATACGTCGCCGGCGGCCTGGCAGCCAAAGCAGTAGTAGAGCTTTTCCATCGGCTCCACACTGAAGGACGGCGAGCGCTCCTCGTGGAAGGGGCAAAGTCCTTCGTAGCTGCGCGGGCCGGCCCTGCGCAGCTCGGTGCGCGCCGAGACCAGCTCGACGAAGTCGACAGCGTCACGCACACGATCCTTGGACTCACGGGTGTAGAAGGCCACTGCCGGCTACGCTAGCGGGCGAACGCTTTGGGCACCTCGAGGTTGGTGTACTCCCTGATGCAGTACCGGTCGGTCATACCCGCTACGTAGTCGGTCACGCGCCGCGCCAGATCGTTCTCTTCGTGCGCTGCGTCGGGGGCAGGCAGGAGCTCGGGGTGCTCGACGTAGTGCTCGAACAGCCTCCGCACGACCCCTGCGATCCTCGCGTGCTCGGCGCGCACGGCGGGGCCGAGGTAGACACGCTCGAACATGAACTCCCGCAGCTCCTTCATCGCCGCGCCCGCTACATCTCCCTGAACGATGTCGCCCGCGAGCTCTGAGTGCTCGACCATGTCGTGTACGAGCGCGTCGATCCGCGCCGAACCACTAGCCCCCAGCACGGCGATCGGCTCCTCGGGCAGCTCCTGCTCGCGCAGTAGCCCCGCGCGCACAGCGTCGTCGATGTCGTGGTTGATGTATGCCACGCGGTCCATCACTCGCACGATCCGCCCCTCGAGCGTCTGCGGCAGCGGCGCGCGGCTCGAGTGGCCGGCGATCCCGTCGCGTACCTGCTCGGTCAGGTTCAGCCCGGCGCCATCACGCTCCAGCTGCTCAACCACTCGCAGCGAGTGCTCGTAGTGGCGAAAGCCCACCCCGAAGCGCTCTTTCAGGCAGTTGTCGAGCACCTCCTCGCCAATGTGCCCGAAGGGTGGGTGCCCGAGGTCGTGGCCGAGGCCGATCGCCTCGACCAGATCCTCGTTCAACCGCAGCGCGCGGGCCACCGTGCGTGAGATCATGGTGACCTCGAGCGTGTGCGTCAGCCGTGTGCGGTAGTGATCGCCCTGCGGCGCCACGAACACTTGGGTCTTGTGCTTCAGCCGTCTGAACGCCTTGCAGTGCACGACCCGGTCGCGGTCGCGCTGAAACGGGGTGCGCAGCGCGCAGTCGTCCTCCGCGTGTGCGCGTCGTGCGGGATAGGAGTGCGCCGCCCGGGGGGACAATGTGCGCTCCTCCAGCTCGCGCTGGCGGTCGGCGAAACCAGCGGCGACCGTGTCCTCGTCGGCAGCGATGCTCATCGCTCGATTGTGTCACCGGCTGCGGCCGATTCAGGCCCGAGCCCCGCGGGGCGCCTCTCAGCGCTCGTGACGCCAGTCCTTACGGCCGGTGTACTTGCGAAAGAGGTGGCTCCACTTGGTCTGGGTCGCTGGATCCTCGTCGTACACAGGCGCCTTGTGCTCTGGCGCGGGGAGATTCTGAGCGGCAGCTGAGTCGATCCGCAGATCGACGCCGTGTTCGTGGATCGACGCGATGGCGTCGGCCTCCAAGAAGCGAATACCATGGCCGGGCGTGTTGATCAGCAGTCCGTGAAACACGTCCTCCTCGGGAGCGCTCAGCACGCTTCCCACGGTCCCTACCTGCTGCCCGTCGGACGCGAGCACAGGCACGCCGTCCTCGAGCACCTCATACGCGATTGGCAGTCCCTCGTCCATGGCGGTCACGATACAGGCATCAAACGTAGATGCGCGTGGTGCTCGAGTGTTGCGGAAATGGCCCGCTCGACCTGGCCGAGCGCGGGACCGGGCGCGTCGGGAGTCTCCGTCAGGGGACGGCCGAGCGCCTCGGTCATAAAGCTGTAGGCCGCTTCGTCCAGCGGGAAGGACGCGGCCTCACACGCACCGCACACGACACCACCCGCCGAGCCGGAGAACCCGACCAGGTGCTCGCGCTCCCCGCAGCAGGCACACGCGCCGAGTTGGGGCGCCAGGCCGGCCGCGAGCAGTAGCTTCAGGCGGAACGCCAGGGCGCCGGCACGGCCACTGGCCGAGCTGCCGGTCGCGGGGAGATCGGGCGATTCTCCGTCGGTGGCCGTGGGTTGGCCGGTGGGTCTAGCTGTGCCAGAGACCTGCTCGTCGAGCAGTCCCAGGTGCCTGCACAGCAGGTTGAACACCCCGGGGTGTGGCTCGCCGGTCTCGAACAGGCGGCCGACCGCATCGCAGGCGCGCGCTGCACTGTCAAGTGCGCGGGCGTCGCCGCGCAGGCGCGGATATGCGTCGACCGTGTGCGCGCCGGTGACCGTCAGCAGCTCGCCGCGCCCTTCGTGCAGGTCCATCCGCAGGCGGAAGAACGGCTCCAGACGGCCCCCGAAGCGGCTGCGCGTGCGTCTGACGCCCTTGGCGATCGCGCTGATCCGTCCGCGGTGGGGCGTGTACACGTGCAGGATGCGGTCGGCCTCGCCGTAGCGCATCGAACGCAGCACCACCGCCTCCGTCTTCACAGGTCCGGCCATACAGTGCAGTCGAGTCTATGGTCGCGAGCGGCGGGCAATCTCCGGGTTCCGCACGGGCACCCTCAGCGGCGGTGGACGCATCGCCAGCGACCCCCAATGACGTTTCTATACTTTCTGAAGTAATGGATGGTATTACCGTTTACACCACCGAGCCGTGCTCCTTCTGCACACGCGTGAAGGGCCTACTGAAAGCCCACGGGGTGGAGTTCGCCGAGGTCAACCTCTCGAAGGATCCAGCGGGCCGCGTGGAGCTCGCGAAGCGGACCGGGATGATGAGCTTTCCCCAGGTGATCATCGGCGGAGAGCTGCTGGGCGGCTTCTCCGAGGTCCAAGCCGCCGCGCAGAGCGGCCGCCTGGACGAGCTACTGATCTGAGATCAGCCAGCAGCCTGAGCGCCGCTCCTCCACGCGCGGTTGCTTCGCCTCTAGACGCGCCTACGTCGCCGGGGTCGCGGTTGGCAGTTCTCGCACACGTAGGTCCCCCGCCCGGCGACGACCATCTTGATGATCGTCGTGCCGCATTTCCCGCACGGCTCCCCCTCGCGCCGGTGTACCTGGAACTGGTTCTGGAAGGACCCGCGCACGCCGTCGACGTGGCGGAAATCGTCGATGCTCGCCCCGCGCGCGTCGATGCCGGCCCGCAACGCCGCGATTGTCGTCTCACGCAGACACGCGTACTGGGCACGGGACAGCCGCCCGGCTGGGCGCAGCGGATGGATGCCCGCGCGGAACAGCGCCTCGTCGGCGTAGATATTTCCCACCCCGGCGATGCGGCGCTGATCGAGCAGGAACGCCTTGATCGGCGCCGTCCGCCCACGCGCCAGGCCGCGCAAATGCTCCGCGGTGAACCGCTCGTCCAGCGGCTCCAACCCCAGGCGGGCAGCGAAGAACGCCTCCAGCGTCTCCCCTCCCAGTAACAGCTCGCCGGTGCCAAACCGGCGTGGGTCGACTATCACCAGCTGAAGTTTGGGGCTTAGGTCCAGGCGGACTCGGACGTGCGCGGGCTCGGGCCGTGGTTCGCACAACACCGCGCCGGTCATGCGCAGATGCTGGACGAGATGCACGTCCTCCTCCAGGTCCCACACCAGGTACTTGCCCCGCCTGCCCAGCCCCTCGACGCGCCGTCCCTGCAGCGCATCGGCCAGTTCGCGCGGCTCGAGCGGCCGCGACCAGCGTGTGTCGAGGATCTCCACGCGCTTCAGCCTGCGCCCCTCCACCAGCGGTGCGAGCTGACGCACGATCGTCTCGACCTCGGGCAGCTCGGGCACCGCCCCAGCTTATGACCCCTCCTCAGTGTTTGGCCCGCGGATGCGTCCTGAAGTAGACATCCTTCAGCCGCTCGGCCGACAGGTGCGTGTAGACCTGGGTCGTCGCGAGGTCGGCATGACCGAGCATCTCCTGTAAGGAGCGTAGATCGCAGCCTCCCGCTAGCAGGTGGGTGGCGAAGCTGTGGCGAAGCGTATGCGGGCTCATCTTCTGCTCCAGGCCGGCGCCGCGGGCGTAGCCTTGAATGATCTTGTAGAGACCCTGACGCGTCAGGCCGCCGCCGCGGTGGTTGACGAACAGCCGCGTCTCCGTCCTGTAACCCACCAGCGTGGGACGCCCACGCTGCTCGTATGTGCGTAGCGCAGCGACCGCTTGGCGGCCGATCGGCACCAGCCGCTCCTTGGAACCCTTGCCACGCGCGCGCAGCACACCCTCGTCAAGGTCGACATCGCCAGCCTGCAACCCGATCGCCTCCGATGCGCGCAGACCGCACGCGTACATGACCTCGAGCAGGGCGCGGTCGCGCAGCACCGAGGGCTCGGTCCCCTTGGGCTCACTCAGGAGCTTCGCGACCTCCTCGCGCGTGAGCACCCGCGGCAGGCGCTGCGTCCTGCGCGGCCCGCGGAGCTGGGCGGTCGGATCGTGCTCGATCATGCCCTCCCGCCGTAGGTGACGGTAGAACGAGCGAAGAGAAGCCGCCTTCCGCTGCAGTGTGGCCGCCGCAACAGGCGGGCGCCCGCCGACACCCGCGGCCAGTTCGGACAGGAACGCCGCGAGGTCGCCATGCCGAACCTCCATCACCTTCAACTCCTGGCGATCCAAGAACTCGCCGTACTGAAGCAGGTCGGAGCGATATGCCTCGAGCGTGTTGCGCGAAAGACCCCGCTCGAGCTCCAGGTAGGCGAGAAAGTCGAGTGTCAATCGCTCGATGCTCGTCCCCGCGGCGGATGAGAGGGTTCCCCGAAGGCTCACCCCTCCTGCTTCGCCTCCCCCTCAGAGGCTCCTTGGCGATGCAACAGGCCGTTCAACCTCCCCGGCCCCATCCTCGCCACGATCGACATCCCCCACGAGCTCTGCCAGCGTCGCGCCGGCGGCGAGCGCCGCCCCGAAAAACAGCGGATCCGCGGTCAGCCCCCGGCCCATCGTCTCGGCCGACAGACCGGCGGCGGCGTAGGCCGGAAGATCGACTGTCGCGCGGCGCCAGTCATGGCGCGTGATGCGCGCGGGACGCTCGACGTCGAGATCGAGCGCTGGACGGCTCGGCAACGCCCCACCAAAAACCGCGCCCAGGCCGGCGCGCAGGTCGGCGCCGACGGGCGAGCGCATCCCTGCGGGCAGCGCCACGGTGACCGGCTCGAGCAGCAGGTCGAGCACCGTGAGCGTGTGGTGTGAGATACCGCGATGACGCGCCCGGGGGTCGCCCGAGGACATCCGCGCCACCAGCAGGGTGGGGGCGCCAAGCGCCAGGGCGGCGTGCGCGGAGTCGAGTGCCGACATACCGCCGTGCCCGAGCGGAGAGCTGGAGCCCACGATCCCCGGACCGGGCCCACAGACCACCGCGTCCCAACCCAGGACCCGCAATCCGTGGTGCAGGGCGCCGATCGTCGTGATCGCCTCGCCTTCTCCGCCGAATGCGGCGCCCGCGGTCAGGTGTCCGGCCAGTAGCCCGCGCTCGCGCAGTGAGCGAACCGTGCGCGAGTGTCCCCCGGGCAGCGCCCCGCCCGCAGTCTGCACATATCCCAGCCGGCTCCCCGGTAAGGCCTGCGCGAAAGCCCAGGCGACCGCCGCGAGCTGGCCGTGTAATGCGAGCACCGCGACCGGCCGCTCCAGCTGATCGATCTCAAGAGCGGCCGGCAAGCCCTCCTCGACTGGCTCCACGGCGTGCTGGAGGCTCGTGTAGTTGAGCTTCATCACATTCGGGCGGGCGGGGCAAGCGGGATCCTCATCTTCCTCGCCCCCGAGACCGCGCGAAAGGTTGACGTGGACGATGTCGAAGCCCCCCGAGCCCAGGCCGAGGTCACGGGCCTGAATGTTGACCACCACCTCATCGCCGACCTCGGCGCGGCCGACGAGCGCGACATCGGCAATTGCCTCCCGTCGGCCACTCTCCGGCCGGTCGCCGGTTCGCCCGTTACCAACACCGGCTGGGGCATCAGCACCAACTCCGACCCAACCCTCCGGGCTGTGTGCCCCGTCTCTCAGCTCGATGACGAGATCCTGCTCGGGTCCGTCTCCGGGAGGACCGGCGTCGAGGACGATGGCGCGGCGAAGCTTGAGCATCGGGCGCTGGAAGCTATCGCTCGGCGGTATGACCGCGCGTCGGCGCACCGCCAGGATCGGCCGAATGTCCATGAATCGGCACGCGGCCGGGATCGGCGGAACCGTCCGGCCGTAACCACTCGACGCTCACGTCCACATCGCACTCGCACTCGGGCAGGTTGGCTATCTCGTGGGCGCGATCGATCATCTTGGCCGCGACCGTCTGTCCATGCAGCTCGTCTGTGACGCGGAAAACGGTCTCCACACGCAGCATGCGGGCCACGTCAGGCTCCTCCACCCTGCGAAGTCTCTCGCTGCCCGGGAGCTCCGCACTCACGGTCTGTCAACGAACGTCGAGGTCCCGGCGCGCACGGCCGCTCGCTCCAGGGCCGCGGCGATAAAATCACGGAACAGGGGAGCCGGACGCTCGGGTCGGGACTTGAACTCCGGATGGAATTGACAGGCCACGAAGAAGGGGTGCTCCTCGAGCTCGACGACCTCGACAAGGCGCTCGTCGGGCGACGTGCCGGAGATACGCAGACCAGCGCTCTGCAGGCGCTTGCGCAGAAGGTTGTTGACCTCGTAGCGGTGACGATGACGCTCGTAGATGACCGCCTCACCGTAGATCTCCCGTGCTCGCGTACTGGCGTGGAGCTTGATTGGGTCGGCGCCCAAGCGCATCGTGCCACTGAGATCGGCGACCTCCTTCTGCTCAGGCAGCAGGTCGATGACCGGAAATGGCGTCTCGAGGTCGAACTCGGTCGAGTTGGCCCCCTCCATGCCCGCCACGTGCCGGGCGAACTCGGCCACGGCGATCTGCATTCCGAGGCAAATGCCCAGATAAGGAATGCCCTGCTCGCGTGCCATGCGCGCCGCGGCGATCTTGCCCTCGATCCCCCGTCCGCCAAAGCCACCGGGAATCAGGATGCCATCGGCGCGGGCCAGTAGCTCAATGGCGTCGTCGTCATCGCCGCCATCCTCGCCATCGGAGCGAGCGCCCGATCCCTCCAGGAGCTCAGAATCGATCCAGTCGATCTCGACCCTACCGTCCTGCAGCGAGGCCGCGTGCCGCAGCGCCTCGGAGACCGAAAGGTAAGCGTCCGCGAGCTGCACGTACTTTCCAACCAGCGCGATCCGCACTGTGCGGCTGCTTTGACTTGCTCGCTCGATCGGCTCCTGCCAGCTCGACAGCTCGGGCGCGGGTGCCTCCAGGCCGAAGTGATCAAGGATGAAGTCGTCCACACCCTGCTCGCGGAAGGTCAGCGGCACCTTGTAGATGTTGTCCACATCACATGCGGAGACGATCGCCTCCACCGGCAGGCTGGCGAATAGGGCGATCTTCTTACGAATCTCCGAGGACAGCGAGCCCTCCGAACGGCACATGAGCATGTCCGGAGCAATACCGATACGCCGCAGCTCGTTGACCGAGTGCTGGGTCGGCTTCGTCTTCAACTCGCCGGCGTGGCCGATGTAGGGCACAAGCGTTAGGTGAATAAACATGCAGCGCCGGCGTCCCACGTCCACGGGGAACTGGCGGATCGCCTCGAGGAACGGCAGCGACTCGATATCGCCGACCGTGCCGCCAATCTCGGTGACGACGAAGTCCACGTCTGAGGACTCGGCGATCAGGGCAACACGCTGCTTGATCTCATCGGTGATATGCGGCACGACCTGGACTGTGCCTCCCAGGTAGTCGCCCCGGCGCTCGCGCCGGATCACGGTGTCGTAGATCCCCCCGGCGGTGACGTTGGAGGCGCGGCTGGTGTTGGCATCGGTGAAGCGCTCGTAGTGACCGAGATCGAGGTCCGTCTCCGCGCCGTCCTCGGTCACGAACACCTCGCCGTGCTGGTAGGGCGACATCGTGCCCGGGTCGACGTTGATGTAGGGGTCGAACTTCTGCAGGCCCACGGTCAGCCCGCGCGAGACGAGCAGGCGTCCGATCGAGGCGGCGGCGATCCCCTTGCCCAGCGAGGACACGACGCCGCCGGTCACGAAGATGAACCGGGTCTTGGACGGCGCGACAGCGTGGCGATCGGATGGACGCGGAGTCATGAAGGCCTGCCCCAAGAGTCTAGTGCGCGCAGTCCCGGCGTCCGTTCCACGAGCGCGGAGATCGACCGCAGCTCACCGTAGAGCGTGATTGCGACGAGCAGCATGAGCGCGATCAGCTGGCCTGTCCCGGACAGGGTCAGCACCAGCCACAGGCCCGCCAGCGCGCCGAGCAGGTTCGCGCCGGTATCGCCGAGCATCGCGCGCTCACGCAGGTCATACAGGCCGGCCACGAGCGCGGGCGCGGCGAATAGGCCGAGCGACCACAGCGGCCTCAAGTCCATCGAGCCGAGTGTCAACCCCACGCCGAGCAGCACGAACGCCTTCGTCGCGCGCCCAGGGCGCAGGTCCAGGAGGTTAAACATGTTGGTGGCGAGCACGAGCACGCCAGCCGCGAGCAGCCAACGCCCGTTGGACAGGCTGAGGTAGCTCATCGCCAGCAGTGCGAGGCCGAGCGATCCAGCCGCCTTGAGCACGCCCGTGGTTAGCTCGCCACGCAGTGCGGCCGCGCCGTGGCCACGCCAGCCGCGCCGTGCGCGAGCGTCGCCTGCGAGCGTGTCATCGACCAGGCCGAGTGCCAGGACGCCGAGCCCGTAGAGCGCAATCGGCGGCACGACGGGATAGAAGACTTCGCTGGACGTCAGTCGCTGGATTAACATGAGCGGAATCAGCGCCAGTAAAGCAGCGGCGAGGGCGAGGGCGCCGAACGGGCACGGGAGCGACCGTTCACGGTAGTTGGGCTTGGCGTGCCCCGCCCGTTTCAGTGCGCTCAGCAGAGCCGGGGCGAGGATCGCGGCGGCCGCGAGTGCCATCAGGAAGGGTAGGGCGTGCATGGGTGGAAACTAGCGCCGCGGGCGGACGCGCTCGGGACGCTCTCACGGCAGGGCGGAAGCGCCGGTGACCGTCGGCAGCAGCGAGTCGGCGGTGGACTTCGAGCCGAACGTGCCGCGGTCCCCGGCGAGCGTGTAGACGAGCGCGGCCTGTCCCGCGAGAGCGTCCAGGTCATCGACGCTCGAGAGGTTCTTGCCTTTGTACCAGGGGATCTCCGAAGGTTCGGTGCTGGTCAGCTCGACCCCCACCGTAGGTACCCTGACGGCTGCCACGCCGGCGAGCAGACCGGACTCGAATGCGGCGCTGGATTCGCTCTCCTCAGCGCTCATGCCGGTGGGCTCGGCGCGCATCACGACGAGTCCTTCAAGGCGGGTGAGCTGCCCGTCGAAGGCGCTCAGGAGGCCGGCGCGCACACGGCTGATCAGCTCGCGATCGACCAGCTGGCCGCCGCTGACGAGCTGACGTCCCATCAGATCACCGAAGCGTTCGACGAGCGGGGTGGATTCGGCGAGCGGCGCATAGTGCGTGCCCGCGGCCTCATGGGCGATCCCGGTCAGGTCGAGTGGCTCACGCACCGCCACGACGCTCGCAACGTCGCCGCCCGCCTGCGCGACAGCGGTGCGCACGAGCGAGTCGACCTGGTCTGAGGAGCCGCCGAGGAACACCAAGCCGATGCTGCGCCCGTTCAGCAGTTCGTGCGTGGCGAGCGGATAGAGGCCGTTGGTGAACGCTTCCTCGCTGTTCAGCCGGGTCTGCAGCTGACCGGCCTGCCGCTGCGCCCCGTTCACTTCCGATTCGAGGTTGTGCACGATGCCGTTCTTGGCGGAGGAGACGAGATTCGAGTCGCCGATCGCCACTCCGATCAGCACGCCCACCGTCAGGGCAAACAGGACAGCGGCCAGAGAGAGCGCGTGGTAGCGGTAGTCGAACATGCTCAAACGAGCCTCGAGTGCAAGTCAGATCAGCCGGAGTCGACCGGCCGGAGATCGGCCAGCAGCTGGAGCTTGAGCCAGAGCAGGTTGACCACGTCGCGCAGGGCGGGGGTCATCCAGACGACGGCGATCATCGCGATCAGGCCCGCGGCGACCACGACCAGCAGGGGGGTGAGACCCGGTCTGGGGTGGTAAAGGCGGCTCACACCCTTCGCGTCTACGAGGATCTCGCCGATACGCAGGCGCGTGAGAAACGTGGAGGACATGCCCTTGCGGTTGCGGTCGAGGAACTCGACGAGGTTGAACTGGGAGCCTACCGAGACGATCAGGTTTGCGCCCTTCTCGGCGGCGATCAGCATCGCCACGTCCTGGCTGGTGCCCGGCGCCGGCACGAGCTTGAAGGGCAGGCCGAGCTCCTCCAGCCGCTCACGGCCCGGGGCGCGCCCGTCGGGATAGGCGTGCACGACGAGCTCTGCGCCACCGCTCTTTGTAGATGAGCCCCACCCGCCCCCGCCCCACCCGCCCCGGCCGCTACTGGCAGCCATCAGCGCCGCCTCACCGGCCGAGTCCATGTCCCCCACGATCATGTCGGGGTGCAAGCCCTCCTCCAGCAGCGCCTCGGCGCCCCCGTCGACGGCGATCAGGAGGGGGCGCATGTCACGGATGAACGGCCGCAGGGCGCGCAGGTCGCGCTGATGATCGACGCCGCGAACGACCACCAGCGCGGAGCGGTCGCGGAAGTCGGTGGCGAAGCGTGGCATCTCGATCTTCCCGGAGAGCAGCTCGCGCTCCTCGCGCATGTGCTCGATCGTGTTGTGCGCGAAGCGCTCCAGCGCCTCGCCGACCTCGCGCCGGCGGGCTTCTGTCTCGGCGAGCACGCGCGTGAGGTCGAGCACTTCGCCGCGAGCGAGCACCTCGCCGCGAGCGAGCACCTCGCCGTCGCGCACGGTTATCGCCTCTCCATCGGAGAGCGCGTCAAACAGCGAATCGTCCGGCAGGTCGACCAGATGGATGCCCGCTTCGACGAGCAACTGAGGACCGAGATTCGGATAGGAGCCGCTGGATGAGGAGCGGCAGTTCAACACCGCGCCGGCGTCCGCGGCGATCAGCTCCTCGGCGGAGACCCGGTCGATGTCGAGGTGATCGATCAGCGCGATATCGCCGCGAGACAGGTGCCTTACGAGCAGCTTCGTCCGGCGGCCGGGGCGCACCGGCCCGCTGACGGTGCGCCAGGGCGCGACATCGCCTCCGGGCAGAGGGGCGGACGTTGGCGCGCCGATAGAGCCCTGCGACGTGGGCTGCCATGAGCTACGCGGGTTCGCGGCCATCGAGCGAGAGTAACGGCCGCGGGCGCAAAGCGCACCGTCTGCGAATGCTCAGGCGGCCTTGCGCAGGTCGCGTGCGTGGCGACGGGCGGCGCTGTCAGCGGCATCGGCGCCGAGCATCCGGACCAGCTCGGAGACGACCTCGTCATCGGCGAGCTGGAGCACCGCGGCGCGGGTGGGGTCGGCGGCGGTGTCCTTGACGACCGAGAAGTGACGGTCGCCGAGCGAGGCGATCTGGGGTAGATGGGTGATGCACAGCACCTGCCTGGTGTGACCGATCTCGCGCAGGCGCTCGCCGACCGCGCGTGCGGTGTGGCCGCCGATACCCGCATCGACCTCGTCAAACACGAGCGTGGCGTGCGCGAAAGGGGAGGAGACAATCGCGCTCGCTGTGCGGGCGCCGCCTCGAGCGGGGGCGGCTCGATGCGGCACCGTGGCCAGGGCGAGCATCACGCGCGAGAGCTCTCCACCGGATCCGATCTCGCGCAGCGGGCCAGGCGCAACACCGGGATTGGGGGCAATCATGAACTCGACCGCATCGCCGCCCGTGGGGCCGTCGTCTCGCTGGATGAGTGAGACCTCGAAGGTGGCGTCTCCCATCGCCAGAGCCGCGAGCTGCTCGTGCACGGCGAGGGCCAAGCGTGGAGCGGCGAGCTCGCGCGCGTGGCGCAGGACGCGAACGTGATCGTCAAGCGCCGCGTGTGCCTCGCCCAGGCGCGCAGTGGCTCGAGCGAGCGCCACCTCGGCGCCCGCCAGCTGATCACGCCGCGTGCGCGCATCGGCGGCATGATCGAGCACCGCGGCGATTGTCCCGCCGTGCTTGCGCGTCAGCCGCTCGACGCTTGCAAGACGTTCCTCGACCGCGTCGAGTGAACCGTCCTCGCCCGCGATCCGCTCGCAGTAGCCGCGCAACTCGGCGGACAGGTCTCGAGACTCGATCACGAGTGCGCGCAGGCGCTCGGCAAGCTCATCCAGCTGAGGGTCGACTCCGGCGAGCGCATCCAGGCCCGCGGCGGCGCCCGCCATCAGCTGCGTGCTCCCGAGACCGTCGGTGCCGTCCTCGGGAGCGAGCGTGTCCGCGCCGGCGCCCGCGGCGACGCGCAGCGCATCGAGACGGCCCAGACGAGCGCGCGTGGCGAGCAGCTCGTCGTACTCGTGCTGGTCGAGCCCGGCGTCGTCGATCTCGGCCAGCTCGTGCTCGAGCAGGTCGAGCTCGCGCTCGCGCGCCGAGGAGAGCTCGCGCAGGGAATCGAGCTCTCCGGCGAGCAGGCGGGTCTCGGCGAAGGTCTTGGCACAGGCGCGCAGGCGCAGCGCGTGATCGGGGCCACAGATGGCGTCGAGGATCTCCAGCTGGGCGCCTGCAAGGGTCAGCTTGCGATGCTCGTGCTGGCCGTAGAAGGAGACCAGCCGCGAGCCGTACTCGCGCAGCTCTGAGACGTTGGCAGAGCGGCCGTTGAGATAGGCGCGGGTGCGCCCGTCTGAGCCGAGACGACGAGCGAGGACAATCTCTTCGGCGCCGGCGGGTAACCGCTCGGCGAGCTCGGGGCGGAGGAAGTCAGGCAGGTCGAAGACACCCTCGACGTAGGCCTCGGACGCACCGGGACGGATGAGATTGGATCCCACCCCCCCTGCGCGACCCCCGAGCAGCAGGTCGAGCGCGTGAGCGAGCACCGTCTTACCAGCTCCCGTCTCGCCCGTGAGCACGTTCAGCCCGGCCACCAGCCGCAGCTGCGCGTGCTCGATCAGCAGAAGGTTCTCGACGTTCAACTCTTGGAGCACGCGGGCAGGTGTAGCAGCGCAAGGGGACAGACCGCACGCGTGGGAGCCTTTTGATGGAGCCACATCCGGCGACATGCATGCTGCTCGATGTTATGTAACGGCGGCGGATAGACGATAAGCAGGCATAATCAAGCGAGCATCGCGGGATGGATCCCGCCGGGGACTAACCTCCGCCCCAGAGCGCCAACGGAATGGCTGCCAAAGACCAACATCTCAAACGCTCAGGTCCGCTC
>Ga0182024_10010726_pt1 | contig 18618 bp, 17 predicted proteins | sample P32metaG_FD_120480 | JGI IMG/M metagenome (GOLD analysis project Ga0182024, IMG submission 120480) | Permafrost microbial communities from Stordalen Mire, Sweden - P3-2 metaG (Illumina Assembly) | ecosystem: Environmental > Terrestrial > Soil > Wetlands > Permafrost | place: Sweden: Stordalen... | reverse complement strand
CGGCCGCCACCCGAGCCGCTGATAACGGCGCGACCGAGCGCGAGCTAGAGGCGATCTTCGGATGGTCTGGAGGCCGGATGGCAACGCACTACACCAGGAGCGCAAACAGGGACCGACTTGCGGCCGGCGCCATTGTTAAGCTAGACCGTCCAGAGACTGAAACCGGAACATCTATTCCCTCACCTGGCGATGGGGTGCGGGAATTGGACCGGAAAATCCAATGAAATCAGTCACTTATTTTTCAGATACAGGACGGACCCATGCTTCGAGGAATGCGCAAAGCCTCATCAAATTGGCTCGGCAGAACCATCATGGCCGTGGTGATGGGCGTGCTGATCGTCAGTTTCGGCGTCTGGGGCATTGCCGATATCTTCCGGGGATTCGGACAATCGACGGTGGCCACGATCGGCCATACTGAAATCTCGATCGGACAGTTCCGCGAACTCTACACCGAGAAGCTGCAGCAGATCAGCCGGCAATTTGGCCGTCCCCTGACACCGGAACAGGCCCGCTCGTTCGGGCTTGACCGGCAGGTGCTGCAGCAAACCATTGCCGAGGCCGCGCTTGACGAGGAGGCTCAGCGGCTGGGGCTCGGACAGTCCGACGCCGAAACCCGGCGCGTGATCCTGAGCGATCCCAATTTCAAGGGGACCAACGGTGCCTTCGATGCAGGCCGCTTCCAGGCTGCGATCCGGCAGTTCGGCTATAGCGAGCAGCGCTACGTCGCCGACCAGCGGCGGGTGTCGCTGCGGCGCCAGATCGCCGGCACGATCTCGGCCGGTCTCGAACCGCCGAAGGTCATGATCGAGGCGCTGAGCCGCTTCCAGAACGAGCAGCGGTCGATCGACTACGTCAAGCTCGAGGCCGCCCAGGCCGGCACCATCGAGCCCCCGTCGCCGGAAACGCTGGCCGGTTACTTCGACGAACACAAGATCCAGTTCCGTGCGCCCGAATACCGCAAACTAGTCTTTGTCGCGATCACCCCGGAAGCGATCGGAAAATGGACCGAAGTCTCGGATGCCGATGCCAGGAAGCTGTTCGAGCAGCGCCGCGACAAGCTCGGCACGCCCGAAAAGCGCGAGGTCTCGCAAATCGTGTTTCCCAACACGGAAGAGGCGATGGCGGCGCGCAACCGCATCGCTTCCGGAACGTCATTCGACGATCTGGCGAAGGAGCGGGGATTGAAGCCCGCCGACGTCGATCTCGGACTGGTGACGAAATCGGAGATCATCGATCCCGCGGTCGCGGATGCGGCGTTCTCGCTGCCCCCCGGCGAGGTCGGCCAGCCGGTAGCGGGCAAGTTCGGCGTCGCGCTGGTCAAGATCGGCAAGATCGAACCGGGGGTCGAAGTGTCCTATGAAAGCGTCGCGGCAAATCTGAAAAAGGAAATTGCCACCGAGCGCGCGCGCAAGTCGGTTTCCGATCTGCGCGACAAGATGGAAGACGAGCGCGGCGGTGGCGCGAGCGTGGCCGAGGCGGCGCAGAAACTGGGACTGACCGCCGTCACCATCGACGCGGTCGATCGCTCCGGCCGCCTCCCCGACGGCCAGCTTGCGACCAGCATTCCCCGCGGGCTCGATGTCGTCTCTCAGGCTTTTGCCAGCGATGTCGGCGTCGACAACGATCCGATCGCGTTCGACGGCGGTTATGTCTGGTACGACGTTCTCGGCATCACGCCCTCGCGCGAGCGCAGCCTCGACGAGGTCAAGGACCAGGTCGAGGCCAAATGGCGCGAGGACCAGATCGCCAGCCGGCTGCGCACCAAGGCCACCGAGATGGTGCTGAAGCTCGATCAGGGCGGCAAACTTGCCGACGAGGCGGCAGCCGCAGGATTGAAGGTTGAGACGGCGACGGCATTCAAGCGCAATGCCTCGCTGCCCGAGGTGCCCGCGACCGTGATCTCGGCTGCCTTTCGCACCGCCAAGGACGGCAGTGGACAAACCGCCGGCGCCGGCCCCGGCGAATGGGTTGTGTTCCGGGTGACCGACATCACCGTGCCGCCGGTCGACCTTGCGTCGGACGACATCAAGAAGCTGAATCAGGCGCTTGAGCGCTCACTGACCGACGAACTGCTCGCCGAATATGTCACCAAGGTCGAATCCGACATCGGCACCACCATCAACGAGGGCGCCTTCGCGCAGGTGACGGGCGCGAACAACTGAAATGATCCGAACGAAGGTTGGCCTTGCACCATGAAACTTCTGTGCTCCTGAGCCGCGGCCGCTTGGCCTCATCTCGGCGGATGTGACATCTTCATGGTTCGAGGCGGCGCGAGCTGCGTCTCCTCTCCATGCGGCCTCGATATTGAAAGCAAGCGATGGACGACCTTAAATCTATCATCGGAAAAGTCGCCACCGGCGCGACATTGTCGCGCGACGAGGCGGCTTCCGCCTTTGACAGCATGATGTCCGGCGAGGCAACGCCTTCGCAAATGGGCGGGCTGCTGATGGCACTTCGCGTCCGCGGCGAAACCGTCGATGAGATCACCGGCGCGGTGTCGGCCATGCGCGCCAAGATGCTGCGCGTCAACGCGCCCGCCGACGCCGTGGACGTGGTCGGTACCGGCGGCGACGGCTCCGGCTCGGTCAATGTGTCGACCTGCGCTTCGTTCATTGTCGCGGGCGCCGGCGTGCCGGTCGCCAAGCACGGCAATCGCGCATTGTCGTCGCGTTCCGGCGCGGCTGACGTGCTGTCTTCGCTGGGCGTCAGGATCGACATCACACCTGAGCAGGTCGGCCGCTGTGTCGCGGAGACCGGAATCGGCTTCATGTTCGCGCCCTCCCACCATCCTGCGATGAAGAATGTCGGCCCGACCCGGCTCGAACTCGCAACCCGTACGATCTTCAACCTGCTGGGCCCGTTGTCCAACCCGGCTGGCGTCAAGCGGCAGATGGTCGGGGTATTTTCCCGGCAATGGGTGCAGCCGTTGGCGCAGGTGCTGAAGAATCTGGGGGCCGAATCCGTCTGGGTGGTGCACGGCTCCGACGGCCTCGATGAAATCACCCTCACCGGTCCGACCTTCGTCGCCGCGCTCGAGAACGGCCAGATCCGCAGCTTCGAGGTGACGCCGGAGGAAGCCGGTCTGGCCCGCGCCGGCGGTGAAACGCTGAAGGGCGGCGATGCCGATGCCAACGCGGTCGCGCTGCAAAGTGTGCTCGACGGAAGGCCGAGTCCGTTTCGCGATGTCGCGCTGCTCAATGCCGCCGCGGCGCTGATCGTGGCCGGCCGCGTCACCAATTTGAAGGAAGGCGTGGCGCTTGGCGCGCGGTCGCTCGACAGCGGCGCGGCGGCAGCGCGGCTGAAACATCTGATCGCGGTCTCCAACAGCTGACCGCAAGGGACCGGCCATGTCTGACATCCTGACCAGGATCGAGGCTTACAAGCGCGAGGAAATCGCCGCTGCCAAGCGGGCGCATCCGGTGGCGAGCCTTGGGGCGCTGGCGAAGGCGGCGCCTGCCCCGCGCGGCTTCGTGCGGGCGATCCGCGACAAGCTCGCCCGGGGCGAATACGCGCTGATTGCCGAAGTGAAGAAGGCCTCGCCGTCAAGGGGCCTGATCCGCGCCGATTTCGATCCGCCTGCGCTGGCGCGCGCCTATCAGGCCGGGGGGGCGGCGTGCCTCTCGGTGCTGACCGATACCCCCTCGTTCCAGGGCCATCTCGATTTCATGGTGGCGGCGCGCGCGGCCACCCAATTGCCGGTGCTGCGCAAGGATTTCATCTATGACACCTATCAGGTGGTCGAGGCGCGGGCCCATGGCGCCGATTGCATCCTGATCATCATGGCGGCGCTCGACGACGGCGCCGCCCGGGACGTCGAAGCCGCGGCGCTGGCGCACGGCATGGACGTGCTGGTCGAAATCCATGACCGCGCCGAACTCGACCGCGCCTTGAAGCTTCGCTCGCCGATGATCGGCGTCAACAACCGGAACCTGCGCACCTTCGAAACCACGCTCGCCACCAGTGAGGCACTGGCGCCGCTGATTCCGGCAGACCGCCTGACGGTCGGCGAAAGCGGCATCTTCGCACCGGGCGATCTCGCGCGGCTTGCGCGGGTCGGCATGTCGACCTTCCTGGTCGGTGAGAGCCTGATGCGACAGGCCGATGTCGCGGCGGCGACCCGCGCCCTGCTCGCGCGCGGCGATACGCTTGGCGCGACGGGGACCCATTAGGTCATGGTGCGCAAATCGTCCAAGGTCGGTTCCGCCCTCACCCATATCGACACAAGGGGTGAGGCGCGGATGGTGGACGTCTCCACCAAGCCCGCCACCGAGCGCATGGCTGTGGCGGAGGGACGCGTCGTCATGAGCAAGGCGACGCTCGCCCTGATCGAGAGCGGCAACGCCAAAAAGGGCGACGTGCTTGGCACCGCGCGGATCGCCGGCATCATGGCCGCGAAGCGCACGTCGGATCTGATCCCGCTGTGTCACCCGCTGGCACTGTCGAAAGTCACGCTCGAGATCACGCCCGACGCGAGGCTGCCGGGCTGCGTGGTCCGCGCCGCGGTCAAGGTCACCGGCCCGACCGGGGTCGAGATGGAGGCGTTGACCGCCGTCGCCGTGGCGTGCCTCACGATCTACGACATGATCAAGGCGGTGGAGCGCGGCGCGCGCATCGAGGGCATTCACCTGACCGAAAAGAAGGGCGGCAAATCCGGCCACTTCCGCGCCTGACAAACCGACCAAGTGCATCCATCGTCATGGCTGGGCTCGTTCATGACGATCCGGCCTCGACACCCCTCTTGGACGCATCGCGATCACAGCGTCCTGGTGAGGCAGCGCTGCAAAGGCGTTGCGGCCGCATGAACATTTTTATGTGAGCGGTGCCACGGTTCAATCGAGCGTGAATACCGGAACATAAGCGCTTCGCGGCGAGTTGTTCGTCAGTCATTAAACCTAGAGGAAACTGTCATGAAACTCACGACAATCGCACTCGCTGGCGCCCTCGCACTGTCCAGTACGCTGGCCTTCGCGCAAAGCAGCGGCACTTCGGCCGGAGGCGCAACCGGCGCCGCCGCGGGCAGCACGGGCTCTTCGATGAGCGGCACCGGCGGCACGGTGGGCATGGGAACCGGAACCGGATCGTCGACCACAGGCACGACGTCGCCGAATGGGAATACCATTATGAACCCGTCGGGAAACACCCTCGGCCCCAGCGCTTCGCCGAGCGGGTCGACCCTGGCTCCTACCGGTCCGGGTTCCGGCCTGAACAGGTAAGGCTGCCAACAGATCGCCGCAAAAAGCCCCGCGATGCGGGGCTTTTTATTGCCGTCTATTGCCGCCGGCGCGCGCCGCCAGCACCGTGCGATCGACGCTGCCGGCCACCGATAATTAAATATCTTTTAACTTAGATTCCTAACGTCACTTCCATCTACCCACGGTAGCCATGTCGGTGGTGCCGGAGGGTGAGAAGCTGCTCCCGGCGGTGAGCCTTTGCAGCGACCAAACCATGACGGCAGAAGGTAAGGCCACGTTCGACCATAAGCCGGCGCTGCGCAGCGGACCGATCCGCTGGCTCATCCTCGGCGGCGTGTTGCTGGCTGCGGCCATCGTGGTCGGCACCGCGATGATGGTCGGGGTTTTCCGCGAGCGCGCCCTCAACAGTGCTGAACGCGAGCTGGAAAACACGGTCCTGCTGCTGACCCGCCACTTCGATCAGCAGCTCGAGGATTTCGTTACCGTGCAGGATGCAGTCGTCGCGCAGATTCGCGCGAGCGCATTGTCTTCGCCCGATGCCTTCAGCAACCTGATGTCGACGCCGGAAATGCATGAGATGCTGCGGGCGAAGGTCCCCGGCCATTCCGACATCGCCGGCGTCAATGTATTCGATGCCGACGGAAAGCTGATCAATTCGTCGGAAAACTGGCCGCTGCCGAACGTCAATATTGCCGATCGCAATTTCTTCAAGGCCTTCAAGACGGGATCCGCGGCAACGCCGGTCCTGATCGAACTGGTAAGGGGGCGTTTTGCCGGGGGCTGGGCAACCGTCATTTCGCACGGCGTCACCGGGCGGAACGGCCAGTTTGTCGGCGTCGTCACCCAGGCGATTACGCCCGCCAGCTTCGAAAGCTTCTTCGCATCGATGGCGCTGGCGAAAGGCGCTGCAATTTCGCTGTACCATAGCGATGGAACGCTGCTGGCGCGTTATCCGCATGTTGATGCGATGATTGGCTCGAAATTCGCCGGTGATCCGGTTCATGTCAGGATCCTGGCGAACTCGGACCGCGGCACGATCCGGTTGACCAGCCCGATCGACGGCCTCGACCGGCTGGCCTCGGCCCGCAAGCTGAATGATTTTCCGATATCGGTCATCGCCACCACCACGATATCGGCGGCGCTGACCGATTGGCGCGAGCAGACCCGATTTCTGATCGCGGTGGCCGGCCTCTCCGTGCTGGTGATCGCGTCCATGCTGTTCCTCGTGGTCCGCAAACTGTCGCGACAGCATCGGCTCGAAAAGCACCGTCTCGACACCGCGATCGACAACATGACGCAAGGGCTGTTGCTGTTTGACTCGTCGAAGCGGCTCGTCGTCTGCAATCAGCGCTATGTCGAGATGTTCGGTGTTTCCACCGATGTCGTGAAGCCCGGCTGCACCATTCGCGAGCTGCTGGAACACCGCAAGGAAACCGGGTCGTTCACCGGCGATGTCGATCAATATTGCTCGACCTTGTTCGAGAAATTGGCGGAAGGAAAGATATTTCAGACGATCCTGGATACTGCCGAAGGAGGCGCGATCCAGGTCCTGTATCGCCCGCTTGCCGATGGTGGATGGGTGACGACGCTGGAGGACATCACCGAGCGCCGGCGCGTCGAAGAGCGCATCACCCATCTTGCGCACTACGACGCGCTGACCGATTTGCCGAACCGGGCGCTGTTCCACGAGCGACTGAAACGCGAACTCGCGCGGATTGCGGAGGGCGAGCAGCTCGCGGTGATCTATATCGATATCGATATCGATGAATTCAAGAGCGTCAACGATACGCTTGGACATCTGATCGGCGATGAATTGCTGAAATCCGTCGCCGTGACCCTGCGCCGCTGCGTCGACCGGGACGATTTGGTCGCGCGGCTGGGTGGCGACGAATTCGCCATCGTCCAGACCGGGCTCAGGACGCCCGCCGACGTCACCGACCTCGTGACGCGGGTATTCGCCGACATCAGGGCATCCTACGAATGTCTTGGTCACCACGTCACGACCGACGCCAGCATCGGCATCGCGCTGGCCCCGCAACACGGCACCGACCTCCACCAGCTGCTGAAGAACGCCGATCTGGCGATGTATGCGGCAAAGTCGGCCGGGCGGCGCACCTACCGGTTCTTCGAACCGGCGATGGATGCCCGCGTCAAGGCGCGCCATATCCTGGAGACCGATCTGCGCCAGGCGATCGCCGACGGCGCGCTTGAGGTGTATTACCAGCCTTGCGTCAGCCTCAGGGATGACAGCATCACCGGCTGCGAGGCCCTGCTGCGCTGGCGGCATCCCCAACGCGGCATGATCTCGCCCGCCGAGTTCATCCCCATTGCGGAGGAAACCGGCCTGATCAACCAGATCGGCGAGTGGGTGCTGGCCACCGCCTGCGCCGAAGCCGCGACCTGGCCTGACGACGTCAAGATCGCCGTCAACGTCTCGCCGGTGCAGTTCAGGAGCGGCACGCTGGCGCTCAAAATCGTCGCCGCCCTGGCCGCCTCCGGCCTGCCGGCGAGCCGGCTCGAACTCGAGATCACCGAGGCGGTGCTGATGCGCGACGACGAAGCCGCGCTCGCCATTCTACATCAGCTGCGCGGCATCGGGGTGCGGATCGCGCTCGACGATTTCGGCACCGGCTATTCCTCGCTGAGCTATTTACAGCGCTTTCCGTTCGACAAGATCAAGATCGACCGCTGCTTCGTCAACGACATCGAACAGCCGGACGGCTCCTCCTGCATCGTGCAGGCGGTGGTCAACATCGCCGCGGCGCGTCACATGACCACCACCGCCGAAGGCGTCGAGACCAAGCCGCAGCGCGAATTGCTGCGCGCGCTCGGCTGCTCCGAAATGCAGGGCCATTTGTTCAGCCAGGCCAAGCCCGCCGCCGCCATCCGCCGGATGTTGCTCGCCCCCGGCAGAACGGCAAACGCCGGCGCACGACCCCCGAAACGGATCGGGGCGGCCCGTGGCCGCCCCGATTGAACCTGCTGCCGACCCCCTCGAACGCTAGTTCGGAACGGCCGTCTTGGAAGCCGGGACGCCTGCGTTGACCGTGATGCCGCGCAGCAGATTGTAAGCAGCGGCAAGTGCCTTGTCGTCCTTTTCGTCCGGCGGAACGTAGGCCTGCGAGCCGGTCTGCTCCGCGCCTTCGGCCGAGAGATGACCGCGCATCGACGCCTCTCCCTTGATGTCGGCGCGGCCCTTCAGTTCGGGCGGGACGTCCTGCAACACTTCGACATCGGGCGTGATGCCCTTGGCCTGGATCGAATGACCGGACGGGGTGAAATAACGCGCCGTGGTCAGCGCCAGGGCGCCGTTACCGGTACCGAGCGGGATGATGGTCTGCACCGAGCCCTTGCCGAACGAGCGGGTGCCGATCAGCGTCGCGCGCTTGTGATCGTGCAACGCCCCGGCCACGATCTCGGATGCGGAGGCCGAACCGCCGTTGATCAGAACGACCAGCGGCTTGCCCTTGGTGATGTCACCGGTGCGCGCCGAGTAACGCTGGGTCTCCTCGGGCGTCCGGCCCCGCGTCGAGACCACCTCGCCGCGCGCCAGGAACGTGCCGGACACCGACACCGCCTGATCGAGCAGGCCACCGGGGTTGTTGCGCAGGTCGACGACATAGCCGGCGAGCTTGTCCTGCGGAATCTCCTTCATGATGTCCGCGACTGCCTTGTGCAGGCCCTCGGTCGTCTGTTCGTTGAATGAGCTGATCCGGATGTAGCCGATATCGCCGCCGTTGGTACGGAAACTGACCGGCTTGACCTGGATGATTTCGCGCTCGATCGAAACGTCGATCGGCTTGTCCGCCCCCTTGCGCTCGATCTTCAGCTTGGTGGTGGTGTGCACCGGCCCTTTCATCTTGTTTACCGCCTGCTCCAGGGTAAGGCCCTGAACGGCGTCGCCGTCGATCGAGGTGATCAAATCGCCCGACATGATGCCGGCCCTGGCCGCCGGCGTGCCATCCATGGGCGAAACCACCTTGACGAGACCATCCTCCATCGTGACCTCGATGCCGAGCCCGCCGAACTCCCCGTGGGTCGTCTCCTGCATGTCGTGCCAAGCCTGCTCATTCATGTAGCGCGAATGGGGGTCCAGCGAGGTGATCATGCCGTTGATGGCGCCCTCGATCAGCTTGGCGTCGTCGGGCTTCTCGACATAGTCGGCCTTGACCCGCTCGAACACGTCGCCGAACAGATTGAGCTGCGAATAGGTTTCGGCATTGGTCGCCGCCCTGGCGGCGGCAATCCAGAACTCGCTCCGAGGCGCGGTGGCGAGAAGGGTTAGGCATGTTCCTGCTACCGCGCCGAGGAAAAAGACCGAATTCTTGCGCATTGTTGGCGAACCTTCGCTCTGAGTTGCTGCCCACCGGGGGCCGGGTGAATCTGCCGAACTCCGACCTGATAGCCTCACAATACCATTCTGGTGGCATTGAGGCCGGAACTATCGGTCGCTGCGGAATATTCAGGCATCGGCAGAGAACGCCAGCCTATACGCGCCGGGCCGCCGGCATGCAGCCGGAATTCTGCTTCCTGTCCAATTTGTAATTGGCTGGTTCCACCGGGATCGCCCACGAATCGACATTTTCGTGCCGCCGCGGCCGGTTTCAGCCCGAGCCGCAGCGGAGCGCTGCCGAGTGGTATTCCGGACGCAACCTTCAGCGGCCGTAGAGACCGGTCAACGTCGCCTTCGCCAAGGTGTGGAAATGCAGGTCGAAGCCGACCAGTGCCGCCGAGGCCGCATCGTTCTTGGCATCCGGCAGCTTGTCGACGTCCACCGCAAAGACCGTAATCTGGTAGTGATGCGGCTTGTCGCCGGCCGGCGGGCAAGGACCGCCAAAGCCGTCGCTGCCGAAATCGGTGCGGCTTTGGATCGCGCCCTTGGGCATCAGTTTCTTTTTGACGTCGCCGGCACCCTTGGGCAGTGACGCCGTACCGGCCGGAACATTGAACACCACCCAGTGCCACCAGCCGCTGCCGGTCGGCGCATCCGGATCGTAGATGGTGACGGCGAAGCTCTTGGTGCCGCTCGGCGCCCCGCTCCAGCTCAGGGCCGGCGAGATATTGCCGCCGGTGCAGCCAAAGCCCTTGAAAACCTGCTCATTGGCAATGGTGCCGCCCTCCTTGATATCGGGACTGCTCAGGGACAGGCTCTGCGCATTCGCCGTGCTTGCGCTCCATGCTCCAATGGCGATGGCGCCGAGCGCCGCAATCCAGAACTTCAATTTAGCCATGTCAGCCCTCCCCTTCGGTCAACCGTGATCATTATGCTTCCGTCCCGCCGATGGCAGCCATAGCAATTTTCGGGATGGCGTGGAAGCTCTGGAAGCGATAGGCGAGAGGCCAAGACCATCGCCCGCTGAGCAGGCAAGCATTCCCGGGAGGAGACCATGAACGAAGCACCCCGCATCCGGCCGGCGGCGACCGCCGAACTCGGCGCCAGCAGCGAGGAATTCCAGAACCTGCACGAATTCGTCCGCAAGGCGCGCGCCAATCTCAACCAGAATGTGTGGGACTACGTCGTCGGTGCCGCCGAGACCGAGACCACCATGCGCCGCAACCGCATGGCACTGGACGAGATCGCGTTCCGGCCGCGGGTACTGCGCGACGTCGCCAAGGTCGACGCCTCGGTCGAGCGGTTCGGCCGCAAACTGCGTTTGCCGGTTATGCTGGCACCGGTCGGCGCGCTGGAAATCTTCGACCCAGGCTCCGCCGCAAGCGTGGCCCGCGGGGCGGGTACGTTCGGCGCTGTTCATATGCTGAGTTCGGTTTCCGAGCCCGGCCTGGAGAAGGTCGCGCAGGCGGCGCCCGACGCTTTGCGCATGTATCAGCTCTACGTCCGCGGCGACGACGCCTTTGTCGAGGACTGCGTCGGCCGCGCGGTCGCGAGCGGCTATGCCGCCTTCTGCCTGACCGTCGACACCGCGCATTACAGCCGGCGCGAACGCGATATCGCCAAGCGCTACGTCCGCGAGAGCCGGCTGCGCGCCACCGGCGGCGACTTCCAGAAGGGGCTGGAGTGGCGCACGGTGAAACTGATCAAGGACAAGTTCAGGATTCCCCTCGTCATCAAGGGAATCGCGACCGCGGAAGACGCGGCGCTGGCGGTCGATCACGGCGTCGACTGGATCTATGTGTCGAACCACGGCGGACGCCAGCTCGATCACGGCCGCGGCTCGATGCACGTGCTGCCGGAGATCGTCAGCGCCGTCGCCGGCCGGGCGAAGATCATGGTCGACGGTTCGATCTGCCGCGGCAGCGACATCGTCAAGGCCATCGCCATGGGCGCCGATCTTGTCGGCATCGGCCGGCTGCAATGCTGGGCGCTCGCCGCCAACGGCGAAGCCGGAATCGTCCGCATGCTGGAGCTGCTCGAAGACGAGGTGATCAGGTCGCTCGGGCTGCTCGGCGTCAGGAATTTCGCCGAGCTCGACAAGTCCTATCTGCACGCCGCCACCGCGACCAACCTGCCCCACGTCTTCAGCGCGTTCCCGCTGCTGGAGATCGATCGCTACCGGTATTGAGAGCGATCCGTGCGGCGATGACTCCTGCCCGCCTCTACCCCGGCTCGGCCGACGCGCTGCTGTTCGACCTCGGCCGCGTGGTCATCGATATCGACTTCGGCAAGGCGATCGCCTGCTGGGCCGGTCATGCCGGCTGTGATCCGTCCGACCTCGTCGCGCGTTTCGTGCGCGGCGAGGCCTATCGGCAGCATGAGATCGGCCGGATCAGCGATGCCGCCTATTTTGACAGCCTGCGCACCGGGCTCGGGCTCGGCCTCTCCGACGACCAGTTGCTGGAAGGATGGAACGCGATCTTTGCCGGCGAAATGCCCGGCATCGCCGCGCTGCTGGCGCGTGCGGCCAGGCGCCTGCCGCTCTATGCTTTCTCCAATACCAACCGGCCGCATGTCGCGCATTTCTCGAAGGCCTACGCCGATCTGCTTGGCCATTTTCGCGAACTGTACCTGTCATCGACAATCGGGCTTCGGAAACCCGATGCCGCAGCCTATGATCATGTGGTGAAGGCCATCGGCGTGCCGGCCTCGCGCATCGTGTTCTTCGACGATCTCGCCGAGAACATCGCGGCCGCGCGAGCGCGCGGCCTTCAGGCTATTCATGTGCGTGCGCCGGCCGACGTCGCAAACGCGCTTGCCGCGCTGGGAATTTAGGAGCTTGCCGTGGCCCTGATGCCGGTCGCCGATGCCCTTGCCGCCGTTCTCGCCGGTGCCGAGCCGCTGCCGGCGGAAATGGCCGCGCTCGATAGCGCGTTCCATCGCGTGCTCGCGGGGGACGTTGCGGCCTTGCGCACCCAGCCGCCGCAGGCGATGTCGGCGATGGACGGCTATGCGGTTCGCGCAACGGACGCCTCCCAGGCGAAGACGCGGTTGAAGCTGATCGGCGCGGTCGCCGCCGGCCGGCCGTTCGAACGCGCGGTCGGCGCGGGCGAAGCCGTGCGGATCTTTACCGGCGGCGTCATTCCCGAGGGCACTGATGCCGTCGTGATCCAGGAGGACACCGTGGCTGATGGAGGGGCCATCACCATCATGGAACCCGCCGTCGCGGGTCGCCATATCCGCCCCGCCGGCGTCGACTTCAACAGGGGCGACGTCCTGCTCACCGCGGGCACGCGCCTCACCGACCGCGACCTGTCGCTGGCGGCCGGCATGAACTATCCGGAGCTTCCGGTGCGCCGGCGGCCGACGGTCGCGGTGCTCGCCACCGGCGACGAACTGGTGATGCCGGGTTGCCAGCCCGGCCCGGGACAGATCGTCTACTCCAACGGCTATGCGCTACGGGCGCTGGCACGCGCCGAAGGCGCCGAGACCATCGATCTCGGTGTCGCCGCCGACACCATCGAGGCGACCACGCAAGGCATCCGCCGCGCCCGCGACAGCGGCGCCGACATCCTCATCACCACCGGCGGTGCCTCGGTCGGCGACCACGACCTCGTCAAACAGTCGCTGGAGGCCGAGGGCGTCACCATGGCGTTCTGGCGGATCGCGATGCGGCCGGGCAAGCCGATGATGCACGGGCGGCTCGGCGCCATGCGCGTGATCGGGCTGCCCGGCAATCCCGTGTCGTCCTACGTCTGTGCATTCCTGTTTCTGGTGCCGCTGATTCGCCGCCTGTCGGGCCGTTCCATGGTCCATCATGCCGGCGAGACGGCACGTCTCGGCCGCGATGTCGCCGCCAATGACCATCGCGAGGATTACCTGCGGGCCCGTCTCGAAGAGCGCGGCGACGGCGTTCCGATCGCGACGCCGGTCCATCATCAGGACAGCTCGCTGCTCGGGAATCTCGCTGCGGCACGGGCACTAGTGATACGTCGGCCGTTGGCGCCGGCGGCCGCCGCGGGCTCGCCCTGCGACATCCTGCGGCTGCCGCTCTGAGTTCGCGGGGCGCGCGCGCCTCCCCGGCGATGCCTGATCCTGTTCACCGGAAATTAAGTGGTTGCGGAACACATATCGAACATATAGTGTCCGTTCATGATTTGTTTCGAGTGTTGAAGCCTGTAAATCGGTGCCCGTGACCAAACGTCTCTGGCTCCGATGTCTCGGAATTGAACGACACCACCAACCTGGGGACTGGTCGAGATGCTCACGCGCAAACAGTACGAACTTCTGCGTTTCATCAACGAGCGGCTGAAGGAAGCCGGCGTGCCGCCCTCCTTCGACGAAATGAAGGACGCGCTGGATCTGCGTTCGAAGTCCGGGATTCATCGCCTCATCACCGCGTTGGAGGAGCGCGGCTTCATCCGCCGGTTGCCCAATCGCGCCCGCGCCATTGAAGTCATCAAGCTCCCCGAACTGTCGGGGAATGGTAATGGCAACAGCCGTCGCGGTTTCACCCCGAGCGTGATCGAGGGCACGCTCGGCAAGGTGCGCAGCGCCAGCGCGAGTTCCGAGGATGACGGCAACCGTCCGGTTGCGGTCCCGGTGATGGGCCGCATCGCCGCCGGCACCCCGATCGAGGCACTGCAGACCCGCAGCCACACCATCAGCGTGCCGCCGGACATGCTCGGCTCCGGCGAACATTATGCGCTGGAGGTGCGCGGCGATTCCATGGTCGACGCCGGAATCCTCGACGGCGATATGGCCCTGATCCAGCGCAACGAAACCGCCGAGACCGGCGATATCGTGGTGGCGTTGATCGACGAGGAGGAAGCCACGCTGAAGCGCTTCCGCCGCCGCGGCGCCTCGATCGCGCTGGAACCCGCCAACACTTCCTACGAAGTCCGTATCCTGCCGCCGAACCGGGTGAAGATTCAGGGCAAGCTGATCGGGCTTTACCGAAAATATTAGACTAAAGCCTGTTCGGTTCTGATTGAATCAGAACCGGGCTTTAGTTTCCTGTTTTGACGCGTTTTCTTCACGCGAACCGGTGCCCACTTCGCTCGAAAACGCTATAGCGCGTGCCCTTAAGGCGCGGCGCGAATTGCCGTGGCTACGGTGACACGCCGGCGTGAGCCGGACGTTGCGCCGCCGCATCGCCGGTTCACACACGCCGCCGCAAACGTAGTTGTGATCGGACTCGCCGACCGGAGCCGCACAATTGCCCATAACGGGGCAAATCTTCGACGCTACCGTACACCCTGATAGAGGCCTGCGCCTCTAACGGCGCGGGTTTGCTATCTCGAACGAGGAGCAATCCGATGTGTGACTATAGCTTGCACGCTTTGGCAAGCCGCCCGGCCGAGGTCGGAGAGACGCTGGTTACGGCGAAATTTCCCGGCACATCCACCCGAGGCTTCGCCTCCAAAGCCGACCCTGGGGTCGCGGTCTGCATGCTTCCGGGAACCGAATTGGCGTTCGCCGACGACGTCCAATACGACAATCGCTGGATATGGACCAAGGCCATCCATTTCCGCGTCGGAAAATTCGCCGCGATCGAGCCGGGTGTTCCGCATCGTCACCATGACGCGATCGAATTTCCGGATGGAAGCCATGTGCTGGTGACGCAGCTGTGCGAAGGGCAACGCGTGACCGTGCTGCAATTGCCGGTGGTGCATCGGAGAACTGAATCGGTGCCATCGACCGCCGCCGCAGACGCGGTGCCGTCGGCCGCGATCGGCGGCTGATCCGAAAAGGAAGCCGTCTGGTGGTCAACAAACTCGGCTGGCCACAGGTGGGGCGCGTGAGCGAGCCCGGCCGTTATATGTTCCGGTTCGGCTGGCTCACGGTCACGGCAGAGGATCTTGCGGTCTGGGCGCAATATCCGAATGCCGTCTTCACGCTCGTCAGGGTGCCGAATGCGGAAACCGAGGACGAGTTTCACCTGGGGGCCTTCGAATTCCGCAACGACCACCCATGTTGCGGGAAGTAGGGCGGCGGCCGGCCGGGAGAGAGGTTACTCGTCGGCCTGAAGATCGGCTTCGGATGGCGTGGCGTCCACGGCGCGCTTGGCAAGAGGGCGCGTGAGAAGCGTTTCGTACTCGTCGTTGCCGTCGACAGCCGGCGACCATGGCCGGTCGAACCCTCTCGGCCGAACCGACTCCACCAAAAATCCGTCGCGCGCGCGCCGCAGGTCCATCGTCCCCTGCCGCCGCAAATGGTCGAGATCAATCGCCGGCGCGGAACATGACGGCGGTGCCTGTCTTGCGGTGACCACCAGCGCCGCCCGCTCGCAATCATCTGTCAGCGCCTCGGGCCGCAACGCCAGCGCAACAAGGGCGCCGTCGGCCATCGCTGCCACGCAACCGACCTCGTCGCATGAGATGCCCTGCGGCAGCGAAGGATCGGCCGGCAGGCGGGCGTCGGCATCGGCGGCAAGCCATTCCTTCACCAGAAAGGCATCCTTGCTGGTCCGTATCAAATGCAGGAGGCCGTCCTTGCCGCGAACGGCGACCTGGTGACCATCGCCGGAAATCAGGATGTCCGGCTTTGGCACCGCCAGCGCCCAGATCGTCGCGAACACCAGTACGATCGCCCCCGACCAGCGCAGCGGCGTTCGTAACAGCCCCAGCAGCACGATCCCCACGCGCGCGACGATCAGCGGTCCGATCCCGAACGCCGCCATGCGGCCGACGGCGCCCGGCAGCGCGGCAACCCACTCCGTGACCGCGATCATCCAGTCGATGCCGATCCCCATCAACCACCAGAACACGCGATCAAGCCCGAACGGCATGGCCAGCAGACCAAGCAGACCCGCCGGCATCACCACCGCCGACACCACCGGCATCGCTGCCAGATTGGCAAGCAGGCCGTACGGCGTCGCCCGGTGGAAGTGAAACGCGGCATAGGGTGTGGTCGCAAGCCCTGCCACCAGCGAGGCCAGTGTCAGCGTCATGATCTCGCGCCCGCCCCGCAGCGCGACCTTGGCGGCGAGCGAGTTGTCGGGCGAGGCAAACAGGCGTGGCATGCCGATCTGCACCAGTGCCACCAGTCCGAGGGTCGCGGCGAACGACATTTGGAAGCTCGGATGTGAATTCCGATCTCGGCAATCGTATCAGCATCTTAGCTCGCCTCTCGAGCTTCAGTTCGGGACTTTTTCCGGGACTCAGCGACCGCTTCCACGGCTGCGGCAACATCCTGATCCAGAACGTGGGCGTACCGGAGTGTGGATTTGATATCCCGATGGTTCAGTGCCTTCTGCACCAGCTTGAGATTGCCGGTCGCTCGCAGCAGCTTCGTCCCGAAGTCATGGCGGTAGTCGTGAAACCGGAAATCCTTCACCCCGGCCTTCGCGCGCATCCGCTGCCAGGCTGCCTTGGCGCCGGTCAGCGTCAGCGCGTAACGCTGCCCGCGCACCTTGCCGAGGCCCTTGTTACCGTAGACGGCGACATACGTGAACACGGACTCTGGGTGCTGGCCCTGCAATGGGAACAGGATTTCCCGGATCGAGTCCGTGATCGGGAACACGACGCGCCTGCCGCCCTTGCCTAGCCTGACGATCTGCTTGGTGCCGAAGTTCACCTCGTTCCAGCGCAGCGTCACGCATTCCTTCTGCCGCAGTCCACTGGCGCGGACAAACTGAAAGAACGGTCCATAGTCGTCGCGCATGGCCTCATCAAATGCCGCCGCCTCATCGTCCTGAAGCTCGCGAACGCGCTCCAAAGGCTCGGGTAGCAACAGCTCCGTCCACTTCGGTTCATTCTGGAACGATGCTCCCCCGTCCTTTGCGAATGTGAAAACCCGCTGCAGCACCTTGGTCGCCGAGCGGTTAACGGTCGCGTTCGAGATAAGCGAGGCGTTCTTGCGATCCTTGATGCGATGGCCGCGACGCCACGCCACCATCTTCTTGACTTCGTTGTGATCGATGTCGGTCAGCGGCTTCATCTTGCCGAAATATTCTACCAGCCGGGCAATGTTCTTGGACGTGGCACTCGGCTCCGCGTCGTATTGGGCCTCATCGTTCTACAGCCGGCCGGCAACATCATCGATCAGCAATGAAGCGGCAGAATGCTTCATCGCCTTGACCAGCGCCTTGGCCCGTTCCCGCTCTACGTCTTCATAGTTTTTGCCGTCTTTGCGAGATGTGCATTCCGTTGAGCCGTAAAACCGACGGCCCCCAACTTTGAAGTCGAACCAGTAGAACGGTGACTTCTTCGGTTTGTAGACTGACATTGCTGCTCTCTCTTTCGCCGCCGCCGCTCGATAAGCTCGTCTAGGTCCGCTTCAGTAAGTCTTATCCGGGGGCGCTTCTTGCCCCGTCCGACGTCAATGAAATGAAGCTCGCCATCTTGAATCAAGCCGCGCGTCTGATCCTCAGTGATCCCGAGCGTGCGGGCGGCATGCTTCAGGTCAAAGAGTTTCGCGTCAACCGGCTTGGCCTTCACCACCAGCGACGCGAACGGCCGATTCCATACGGCCTTTAGCTCATCGAATTGCTCGACCGAGATTCCGAGCTTGTCCGCCCGCTGCTCGCGGGTCATTTGTTGAATCATCATCGCGGCACCTTTACGCAAACGCTACTCATGCGCCCGAACTCTGTAGTCCGACCGCTGACGGGACGCACGCCCATCGGCCGGAGGGGCATTTGATATGTCATCGCATTATTTACTCCGTTTAGACTTGGGGCATCGAAGGCGTTGCCGACTCTGGCCATCATGGTGAAGCACCCGCCGCCGATCTGTCTACGCATAACCAGCCATTCCAGACCGCCATTCGGCTTTTCCCCATGGGCCGACGTATCGGGTGGTTCGGGTAGCCTTTTTTTCGGAACGCCACTCAGCGGTCGCCGTAGGCCCGGCGCGAGCCATGCTTCTCGGCGCGCAGCGGTTTTCGATATGAGGTAAAAACGCAACACCCCGCCGGCATTTTTTGCGAGGCGGGTTCTGCTGTTCGACCAACCACTGGCCAACCCGTCACGCCGCCCCGCTCTCAGCCGCCCCTGGGCACGTCGAAATACCAGAGAGCTGCTCAACAAAAACGGCCTCGCTGCCGATCCGATGAATGTCCGCTGTCGGAGGAATAGCTGACCTTGCAATT
>Ga0182024_10010725_pt1 | contig 18619 bp, 16 predicted proteins | sample P32metaG_FD_120480 | JGI IMG/M metagenome (GOLD analysis project Ga0182024, IMG submission 120480) | Permafrost microbial communities from Stordalen Mire, Sweden - P3-2 metaG (Illumina Assembly) | ecosystem: Environmental > Terrestrial > Soil > Wetlands > Permafrost | place: Sweden: Stordalen... | reverse complement strand
GCTTAAGAATATTCTGGTATTCCTTTATTGCCCCTTGGTTATTCCCGGATGTCACGTAATAACGAGCCAACGCTCCTCGGTTTGTCGGATTGTCGTCGCCAAGTTTAGCTACTTGCCGGAATACTTCTTCAGCCTCTGGACCGCGATGCTGAGCGATTAAAAAAGCAGCAAGTAAGTAGCGCGCCTCAATGCTTTGAGGATTGCGATCGAGAGCTTGCCGAATGACCTTTTCCGCGCCGATCAAATCTCCTCTTTTTGCCTTTAACGCGGCTAACGCAGTCACCGGCCGAAGAAAATCCGGTTTGTAATCGATAGCCTTCGTTAGGCTTTCTTCACTCTCCGAGTTCTTGTTATCGGAAAGCTGCGCCATGGCCTTCAGGAACCATGCTTGGCTGTTCGTTGGGTCAATCTGTAAGAGGTGATCTGTCGTCGATCGTCCGAGCGCTGCGTTTTTCAGAGCGAAGGAACTTTCGGCAAGAATCATTAATGCTTCTGGATCGTCCGGATATTTGTCAACGAGCTTTTTCGACTGATCTTGAGCTTCTGCGAATTTGTGGATCTTAAGCATCAGGTTGGCCATCATCTCGAGACTTTCACGATTGTTCGGATCGGATTGAGTCACAACACTCAGCTGCTGATATGCGTTGCGATAATCTGCCCGGTCCATGAAGATCTTGGCCAATTCAATATGAGCTTTAGGATCCGCCGGATACAGCTGGATAGCCCGTCGGTACTCAACAATAGCTTCATTTGTCTTGCCCTGCGCCGCCTTATGCTCCGCCCCCTCAAGGTATCGTTGCGACCTTTCTTGGGCGCTACCGCAACCAATCGTAGAGGCAATGCACGCCCACAAGAGGCACACAAACGTCAGAGATGGCCTCTGCCGAACCCGCACTGCCAGGTAACCAGTATTTCTCAAAGCTAGCCTCCAAAAACAAAAAGCCTGTCCTTATAACATTCTACAGAGCAAGCAACCTTCCATGTTCGATCATTCGCAATGATCTAAGTCAATGAAATTAACGAAGATATAACCGGAACGCAGGTGGTTTCCCGAAACGGCGGAAAGACTTTTCCACAATATGCTGTCAAAGTCGTCACGGAGACCCAGAGCTCAATCGGGTAAGAACCCAGGCAGAACGGGAACAATTTCCTGCGCAAACCTTACCATTTCCTGAAGGTTCTGCCGGTTTCCCGGCGTCCTGACCGCTGTGATTCGAATTAAAGCACCGTCAGTGCGTCCCTTAGTAATGCCGTCCCAAACGAGATAAATTTTGCCGAGATACTCACTAGCGAACCGGCGCCCATGTGCCTGGTACCAATACAGAACATCTTGTTGCACGCCATCCTTCTCGATTATGTAATGATTCGCCTGGAAATCTGAGCCGGGAACGGCTGGATTAGAAATTCGAATCGATCCGGAGGAGACCGGTTCCCAGCCAGCGCCAGGCAGGCAGTTCTTGGGAGAGTGGAGTGCATCGCCGCTCCGTTGCGAGCGATAGTAAACTATAAACAGATTGACCTGGGCGCTTGCGATATTGTTGCGATAATCCCTTAGCAAATAATTGTCGGCGGATAGAACCCGCTTTGTTTGGTCATCCAGATCCGGTAGATCCCTTCCAGACCAGTCCGCTAGTTGAAGAGGAAACGCTTCGAAATCGCTGCGTGCAGGTACGGGATGGCCATGCGAAATCCAACGCAAGTCCGCGGTAGTGACCACGAGTAAGCCAATTAGGCAACCTAACCGAAACTTGTCTGTCATGTCACTATTCCCGGATTCTTCTGAGGCTCGAAACGGCGCAGAATGCCCACAACTCCCAGCATTAGGGCAAGGCAACCCAAGAAAAGAACCAGACCAGAAAGAGTGTGGAAGACACCTTCCGCCCACCGTGCGCCCAAGTAGTTGCCAGCAAGGCCGGTGGCTGCGATACGCAGGGCATTCATACCTAATGCAATCGGCACGGCGGTAATTGCCAGGATCCATCGTGAGCGCAAAGACATTCTCAACAGGTACCCCATCAATACTGCAAATGCCAGCATAGAGATGACCGAGCGAATTCCGGAGCAAGCCTCTACTACACCAGCGGTAAAGTTTGCCATGTAGATGACGTTCCCCTCGCAGATGCTCGGAACATGCAGCAAATCTAGGACGCTTACTGCGAGCTTCGATGCCAGGAGCTGCATTGGGAACATAATCGAGTAAAAGATAATCGCGGGCAAAGGAATCATGAATAGGAGCCAGGCAATAGGAAACGCTACAAGCCGAAGCATTTTTGTCCCAAACAGGAATAAAGTGATTCCACAGAGCAAAACCAGCAGTGATGAATGCGCGATGAAGTTTTCTGCGCCCAGAGTTCCTGCTGCGAGCTGTAACAATGCCATTAGAACAACCACAATCCCCCAGGAGCGCGGAGATACTTCTGTGGCCGCCAACTCACGCTTTTGCCGCCATAGCATCCAGAGAAATGCTATCGGGACGAAGAAGCCATGCGAGTAGTTTTCATCGTTGGACCAAACCGTGAACAACTTTTTGAAGTTTGGGGAATAAAGTACCGCAATTATTGTGATGGTTATTAATAACCCGAGTCTGTGCGCGCGCACCCAATCCTCCGCACGGACGCGGGCAATGGGGCGCTCCATCGCGCCGAAAGTTCCCACAGCTGATAGGCTCAACGACGTTCCACCTTAGATTAGAAGCAAAGAATTCAAATTATTGCAGTGCACTTGGCCTTCCAAAGACCGAGCAGCGCCCCAGGAGCTATTATCTAAATCATACTACAAAACGAGGTTGAGCCGATACGAAGCGATCTAGGGTAGGAAGCCGCGCTCGATCTAGTATCGACGGACGGGCCCGGGAAGCGCCCTTCCTTTAGCTGGCAATCCTTTTCAATTGGAGTATGTTAGACGCTATTAACTTGGGCGGGCGAATACTAGCAGCGCCGGGAACGACACAAATAATGTAATTCGAATCTTACGGGAAGATAGGGAGGGCTCACTGGAAACAAAAACCCCGGCCACGAAGTGGCCGGGGTCAAAGGAGAGGCTAAATGAAAAACTAAACTGTCTGTCTTGAATTCCAGCGCTTCTTTGCAAAGCCAATCGCCGGAGCTAAAGAAAGAAACAGCAAGATCGAGCTTGGTTCTGGAGTAATTTCATTAACGCTTGGCGTTATCGTAGCACTAAAAAATTCGCCTGATGTGAGAAACCCATCCGTAAAGCGAAACAACTCGTTATACGTCGACGAAGTCCCCCCGTCACCTCTGAACTCGCACGGTAAACCGAAAATGTCCGAGCTGCAACCGCTAAAAAACTCGGTGAGAGGAATTCCGGTAATCTCAAGGTACAGCCATGGCGTTGTACCCGGAAAGTTCAAAGTTGTCGGTGGACCCATATACTCAAAATCGAGTGATGTAGCAGTGTATGGGACTACTAGTGGGGTCGTTGGGGACAGGCCGGGGCCGCCAGGAAATGTAATTACCGTCGCATCGCATCCTTTAGGACACTTGTTAACCGTAAGTACAGGGTCGGTGTTAGCCGTAGAACCTGCCTTTACTGTTGCTGCCGACATCGCAACCAGTACGGCCAAACAAAAGAACTTAGCCAGTCTCATAAGACACGCCTCCGAATGGTAGAATCATCCTAGCAGCGGAATATACCTAGCACCTTTAATACCAAAAGACCATACGCAGCGTCAAGACCTAACTTGTTTATTTTCTTGGGCGAAAAACCTCCTCGCAATACAAGCCCGTTAATTGTATGCAACTTATTTCACAGTCTCGGAAAGTCGAAGCCGCTAATGGTACAAAGGGCTATGGACAAAAATGGTCATTTGGAATGCCACCTGCTGATCAAAAAGCAAACTCTTGAGCTAGTTTTCATGGAGCCATTTTGCCGCCCTTGGGATTCAACCCCGATGGCGCGATTACCGTCCCGGATTGTCGGGGTTTGGAGCGAGCAATACAGGGAATATTACCGTCAGGTGACAACCTCAACCACGCTTTCTTTTGCAGCCGCCAACGATGTGGCTAGCATCGTGCTAATCTTCTCAGCTGAAGAGTATTAAGTCCATTGAGTACCGATAGGAACGAAGGTCGTAACCTCAAACAATGAAAATATCTCAAAAAGGCCTCTACGCTCTTCAAGCCCTAATTTTTTTGGCCAGGCGGTACGAAAAAGGCGCCATCAAGATACGCGAAATTGCAGCTACCGAAGATTTGCCCGAAAAGTTCCTGGAATTGATCCTCCTTGAACTCAAGCACGCCCGGATTGTGGAGAGTGCGCGCGGCTCCAAAGGCGGCTATCGACTAAAGCGGGCGCCTTCGAAGATATTTCTTGGAGAAATCATCCGTACGATCGACGGCCCGCTGGCCCCCTTCGAAGATGCCGAAGGGTTGCGTCGTCATGTTGAGCAGGACAAAAAGCACAGTGCGCTCTTTCGCGTTCTCTTGTCGGTCCGGAATGCCGCAGCCGGCATTCTGGATCACACTTCTTTGGCGGACATTTGCGACGACAAGCGATAACGAAAAAGTTAGAATTTCAAAGGAACGAAAAGCCTTGAGGATCTAAAATCATTTAAGTCAGCGAAATGGGGAAACAAATACAAATAATGAATGAACTTCGCGAGCTGTCGCGCCGCAAGCTCCTGCGCACGGCAACAATCGCGGCAGGCGCGATGGCGGCTGGTGGATTTGGCGCCGTCGCGAATTTGTTCGCACAAGAATCCAAAGTTCCCGAAAACGAAAAACTTCTGCCCTCTTTCACCGGCCCGTCGCAGAATCCTTACTGGAATTCAGTCGGGCCGGTAGTTCAATATCCCCAGAAAGCTCCTTTAGATCTCCTCACCGACCGTCCGGTGCAGCTCGAAACCCCGCGTCATTATTTCGAAACAGCTTTCACGCCTAACGAAGCCTTCTACGTTCGCTGGCACCTGGACGAAATTCCCAACAATGTCGATTTGGCGAACTGGCGCTTAAGCATCGAAGGTGCCGTGGATCGTCCATTGAAATTTTCAATGAGCGATCTCACCGGCAAATTCAAGCCGGTCAGCGTTGCTGCAGTCAATCAGTGTTCCGGGAACAGTCGCAGCAAAGTCCAACCGCGCGTCCCAGGTGGACAGTGGGGCCATGGCGCTATGGGCAATGCGAAGTGGACCGGCGTGCCTTTGCGCGAGCTCCTCGATGCCGCGAAAATAAAACAAGATGCGCTATTCGTTCAATTTCAAGGCTTGGATAAAGGCAAAGGTCCGGAAGGCCATGGCTCGCACGAATTTCTGAAGTCTCTCGACTTGAAGAACCCCGTTCTCGACGAATGCATTGTTGCTTACGCTATGAATGACCAGGCGCTGCCAATGTTAAATGGATTTCCCGTGCGCCTGATCGTTCCCGGTTATTTCGCAACTTATTGGATGAAGGGTCTCAGTTGGATTCGCGTGCTGGACAAGGCTGATGAAAATTTCTGGATGAAAACAGGCTATCGCGTGCCCGACACCCCTCGAGGCAATACTACGCCCGAGGATGTGAAAGCTGGCAACGTGAAGACTGTGCCCATCAGCCGTATGCCAGTGCGCTCTTTCATTGTCACGCCTGACGGGGCCACCAAGCTCGTCGCACAATTACCGCTGACGATTCGCGGCATCGCGTTCAGTGGCTATGGCTCCGTAAATAAAATGGAAATCTCCATTAATGAGTCTTTTTCCGCGGTATCCGGACTTACCACTAAAACGTGGACTCCCGCCGATCTCGGCGAAGATCATGGGCCCTATTCCTTCCGCACTTGGTCTTATACGTGGACGCCTCCTAAGCCCGGCCGCTACGTACTGGCCGCGCGGGCTACAGACGGCAAAGGAAACGTCCAGCCCGAAGAGGGCGTGTGGAATCCCGGCGGATATTTGTGGAATCGGATCGAGTATCAGGAAGTAGTCGTGGGACGCGCCAGTTGAGAGCCCATATGAAACGAACTACCATTTGGTTCATTTCGTTTTTAGCGACATTAGCTGCTGCGGCGGGCAGCCTGGTTTACGCTCAATTCGACGCCGGTTACTATTCGCAAAAAAATTCGGGGGCTATCGCGCAGCCTTCTCCGCTGAGGGAAACCGACGGCGCAACTTACGCCGTCACGGCCTATCCTCTGTATCCCCCTGAATTGGTTGCAGGGCCGGGCCGCGAAGAAGTCCAATCGTACTGCACGACCTGCCACAGCACGCGCTACATCACGATGCAGCCGCCGCTGTCGCCTGAAACTTGGACCGCGGAGGTGAACAAAATGGTTAAAGTGATGGGCCAGCCGATTCCCGAAGACGTGCAACCAGTGATCATCAAATATTTGCAAATGCACTACGCAGTCGAAACTCGCACGCCCTGACCCGAATAAATGTAGTTCGACTTGATCGAACTTATGAACGTCAGTGAATTGTTTCCGTCGTCACGATAGAGACGGGAGTCATGCCTGTCGGAACTGCGGATTGCCCGGAGATGTTGCTCAGGTCACCGGTGGTGGCGTCAATGGCGCAGGCCGTGATGTTATTGGCAGTTGAGCCAGCATTCGACACATACACAAACTTGCCCGAGGGATCCACAGGGCGGATTGATTCTGGTGAATGTCCGACCTGAGCTCCAGCATCTTCATTCTGATCCGCGATTCATTGAGCTAACGCACCGGGTCGGCTTGCCCGCACCAAGCCAGTAACGTCACAGTCCGCGGGATAAATTCCAGATTACTGGTCCCAGAAATCCGGAAGTGGCGCCTCGAATCCGATTACCACGGCGGTCCTTTGCAAATATTTCGACCGTTCGGCCACGACGTGACATTCGTGTTCTTTCTGGTTTACTTTGTTGATCAGAAGAAGACGTTGGCCGCACTGTACCGGCGTCATTAGCGTAATCAGCCCACCACCAGCATTTACGCGGAGCGCTTCGGTTCCTTCGTGGAAAGGTACGCTTTCAACTGTCCTTCCATAAACCAATACCGGGAGATACACCCACAGGCGGTCGCCCCGCCGGCGTTCGAAAGTCTGCTCAGCTTCTTTGTGGATCGCTTCATCGCAGGCGCCTGCCAACGAGTGCCTTTCAACTTCTTTCAACATGTCCCAGATCTTGCTCACGACTTGCTTCGCTCCCTAGCTGTTCGATTGTAACCCAAGCGCCAGTTAAAGAATCCCGCACGTCAAATCCAGAAGTCGAGGTCATCAATACTGACATTAATTTCGCTAATAGTTGCGGACAAAGCTGCTATAGCAGATAATCGCAGCACTGGAGCGCGTTCGAGCCGCCCTGGCAGCTTGCTATGATGAACTGTCCGCACTGCAGCACTGCTAACCCGGACTTCGCAACATCCTGCAAAGAGTGTAGTACTCCTCTCCTCTCTATCAACGGCTCAGATTCAGAAACTATACAGATGGTCGATCCTTCCGCGATCGCTCTAGGCAGCGATTTTGGAACGCGCTATCGGATTGAGTCACTCTTAGGCCAGGGCGGCATGGGAAGAGTCTATAAGGCCTATGACAAAGAACTCGATCGCACGGTGGCGATTAAGGTTGTACGCGAGGGAGCGATTGGCCAAGCGGACGCCTTAAAACGCTTCAAGCAAGAATTGGTTCTCGCCAGCAAAATTTCTCACAAGAATATTTTGCGTATTCACGATATGGGCGACGTGGCCGGAGTTCGGTTTATCTCCATGGCCTATATTGAAGGGAAGGATCTACAGCACATCATTCGCGAAAATCCCAAAATGCCGCTCGAGCGCGTTCTGAAGTTTGCCCAGCAAATTGCGGAAGCCCTCGCGGCCGCCCACGCGGAAGGGGTTGTTCACCGCGATCTGAAGCCACAGAATCTTTTGATTGGCAACGACGATCAAGTTTTCGTTTGCGACTTCGGCCTCGCGAAATCTTTTGAAGAAGGCGCAATCGGAATGACCCAAACTGGTGCGTTTCTAGGTACGCCCCGCTACATGTCTCCCGAGCAAGTGGAGGGCAAACCCGCGGATCAGCGCGCCGATCTCTACGCATTTGGTTTGATCCTTTACGAAATGGTGACCGGAGACGTTCCGTTCACCGGCGAATCCACGCTGAAAGTGATGTACCAGAGGATTCAGGAAAAGCCAAAGAGCCCGAAGCTGATCAACGCGGACCTACCTAATTGGCTGGTGCGTGTAATTATGCGCTGCCTGGAAAAGGAACCGGCGGATCGTTATCAAAGCGCTTACGAAATCCTAGCGGACCTGCAGGGTGGCAAGACGCCATCGTCTGTAGGCAGCGGTTCCCGGAGCGGGATTTCTCGTAGTGGCGACAGTATACAAATTCAGCTTCCTCAATTTGCAAGCCGCCGCTGGGTCTGGGTTACGAGTGCGGTCGCGGCCGTATTGCTTCTGGTCGGCGCGATCTTCCTTGTGCGCCGCTTAGTTATGACTGGCGGAGGGGGTAACGGCGAATCCAGCGTCTCCGGCATTCCGCCTCTTTCCAAGGGTCGATTTGTGGCCGTTTTGCCGATCCAGGTGCTCGGAGACGCATCGCAGATCGGTTACTTAGCACAAGGAGTCGAAGAAGCGCTTTCGACCAAGCTATTTCAGGTGAAGGATCTGCATGTAACATCCGGCGACGAAGCCGATAAGGTCAATCAAAAAGACCCTCCGACCAAAATCGCCCGCGCCTTGGGCGCAAACTATCTGGTTCAGGGTACCCTGCAAGGTTCGGGGGATCGCATACGCGTTACAATGCGTCTCCACGACGCATTGCATGACAAGCGTGTCTGGAGCAGCGAATTTGACGGCGTTGCTTCTGATCTCTTCACGCTAGAAGATCAGATCTACAGCAAACTCATATCCGCGATGGACGTGAGTCTTACCAGTGACGAAGTTGCCAGCGCGAACGTTCGCCCAACCGAGAATGCCGCGGCTTATGATTTCTACGTGCGAGGCCGCAATTCCCTACGAGCCCACGATATTAAAAGCGTTCAGTCTGCTCTCGATTATTTCGACCAGGCTTTGAAAGCCGATCCCAAGTTTGCCCTTGCATTTACCGGTGAGGCCGATGCAAGTTTGCGAATGTATGGGTTCAAGAAAGATAATTTCTGGGCTCAGAAGGCCTTGACTGCGGCCCAGACAGCCGAACAGATAAATGACAAACTGCCCGAAGTCCATTCCACTCTCGGGATCACTTACATCGCAACAGGGAAATATGCCGAAGCAATCACCGAACTTAAACGCGCTATTTCACTCGCTCCCAGCTCCGATGTAGCTTATAGGCGGCTCGGATCAGCATATCTTTCCAGCGGCAATTCAGCGCTCGCTATCGAAGCGTTTCAGAAATCCGTCGAGCTCAATTCCTATTACTGGGTAAATCAGAACCAGCTCGGCGACGCTTATTTCCAAACGGGAGAGTATTCCAAGGCTCTGAAGGCATTCCAGCAGGTTACAGTTTTGGCACCCGACATTGATGCCGGCTACGAAAATATAGGCAACGTTTACGCTCAACAAGGCAAATATCAAGAAGCGGTTCCCTATTTTCAGAAGGCGCTTCAAATCGAACCATATTATTCGACATACTCTAATCTCGGCACCTCTTACTTCTTCCTTAAGGAATACGCGCAAGCGGCCCAAATGTTCGAAAAAGCGGTTGAACTCAACCCGAACGATACAATGATGATGACGAATTTGGGAGACGCTTACCGCGGCACCGGACAGCATGACAAAGCCCTGGCTACCTATCAACAAGCTATTTCTTTGGGCTACAAGGAGCTTCAGACCAACCCTCAAGACGCCGACGTGATGGTGCAACTCGCGTTGTGCTACGCCAATTTGAGCGATAATCAGCAAGCCAACACTTTTATACGGAGGGCGCGAGGCATTGATAAAAATAACGTGAATTACATCTATAATCAGGCGGAAGTTTACGCACTGTTAGGGCAAAAGAAAGAGGCGCTCGAGGCGTTCCGAGAATCGATGGAAAAACATTATCCCGCTGAATCTGCTGCGGCCGATCCTAACCTTGACAGCCTTCGAAGCATGCCGGAATTTAACACGCTGATCAAACAGTATTCCGCGAAAAAACCGTAACCAGACCAGACCCGAAAAGCGTATTCCGGGACAGGAGTTGGCTCTTCATTTTTCATCGAGTCTATCCTTCGGACTCTACTGGCCTAACCCGCGTAAGACCCCTCTCAGGAGCTAGGCGTACCTCTGGCGAAGCTATTTTGTTGAAATTATGCCTCTAATAGGAAGTTTTTTTCACACGAACTGACTAGATCTCACTCGCGTAGGTATTCGTGTACCCGGAGTCCATGGCTAGGGGATTGCAACCGTGAGACTTAGCGTAAAAAAAAGCCGTACCGGCAGGGACGGGATTGGATTGAGTCTTGCATTGAAAAGACCGATGGACGACTATAGGAGGTGTGTCTTTAGCGCCGCAGACCTTTTCAGGAGGCAAGGGATTACGAATGGCTATTGACCCCCAAGACGATCCGCTGAAAGGTATAGAGGACTACTGGGCGATTGCCAAGCGTCGCCGTTGGTGGATATTTCTGCCTGCCTTTCTTTGTTGGACAATCGGTTGGGGTGTCGGACGCCTGGTTCCTGCTGGGTACAAGTCAGAGGCGGTAATAGGTATCGAACAGCAAGAGGTTCCCGAGCAGTATGTAGTGCCCAACGTTAACAGTGATCTGGAGAGTCACATCCAGACGATGACACAACAAATCTTAAGCCGTCCTCGACTTCAGTCCACGATCGATCGGTTTCATCTTTATCCTCCGAGCCACGGCCTAAGCAGTTTGTGGGAGATTGGGGATCCGGTGGAACGCATGCGAAAGGATATTAAAGTTGAAGTTGTGGAGGTGGAAAAGCCAACGCCCGGCCGTCCGAACCCTCCGACCGCTTTCAAGATTAATTACACGGCGGAGTCGCCTGGACTGGCGCAGCAAGTAAACCAGGAATTAACAACCTTATTTATAGACGAAAACCTAAAGTCACAGCAGCAGCTTTCCCAAAGCACCACGGACTTTATTAGTAGTGAGCTGGCCAATGCCAGGGTTAAGCTTGATCAGCAAGAGGCCAAGGTTCGCGATTTTAAGGCCAGGCATTTTGGAGACTTGCCCAGCCAGGTTCAGGCTAATGTGCAAATCCTCTCAGGACTACAGGGACAGTTGCAGTCTGTCCAAGTAGCCCTAGATAGCGCGCGGCAACAGGAGCTTTATTTAGAATCAATCCAGCAACAATATAATTCAGCCGAACAGGGGAAGAACTCCCCAGACTCATTGGTGTCCATAGACACTCTTAATAAAGACCTTGAGGATATGCAGCTGCGTCTGGCTGATGCCCGCTCGAAGTATACCGAGGACTATCCCGATATCGTTTCTCTGAAGAACAAAATCGCCAAGACGGAAGCAATGAAGAAGCAGATGGAAGAAGCCAATTCCTCTAGGAATAGGAAGAAGTCCGACAAGTCACCGGATGATTTGACTGATAGTACAGCGGCGACGGAACAGTCCCAGCCGGGTGCGCTCACCCCCATTATGCAGATCCGAAGTCAAATCAAATCAAACCAGCTACAAATTAAAAACTTTCAGAAACGGGAGAAAGATCTTGAGCTAGAGATCTCAAAGTATCAGGCGCGCCTGAACCTAACTCCCGCAACGGAACAAGAATTATCTGACGTTTCCCGAGGGTATGAAGAGTCCAAGGCAAATTACGATTCACTTTTGAAGAAGCAGAACCAGTCGCAACTTGCAACAAGCCTTGAGCAACGTCAGCAGGGGGGACAGTTTAGCATCCTTGATCCGCCGAGCTCGCCGGACAAGCCTGCCATTCCGATCGCACTCATGGTTAGCCTCGGCGGGTTAGCACTTGGGATCATGGTAGGATTTGGCGTTGCTATGTTCATGGAGTTCAGCAACGTAGTTGTCAGACAGGAAAAAGACTTAGTGGGGATTGTACCGGCTCGGGTGTTGGTCGGAATTCCGCATCTCGGCTTGCCAGGAGAACAACGCTATCGAGTTCTCCGTCGGTGGATCGAAATCGGCGCGGTAGTGACCATGATCGTGCTGATACTGGTTGGTAATCTATACGCATTTTATAAGGGTTGAAGTTATGTACAGAAAATTCTACGGGCTGACGCAAGATCCATTTGAGGTTAGCCCCGATCCATTTTTTTATTTTCCGACACCCCGCCATAACGAGGCGCTGGCGATTTTGAGTTATGGGATTCTTCGCCGTAAAGGGTTCATGGTAGTGACGGGTGAGGTGGGCACTGGCAAGACATTGTTGCTCCGATGTCTTTTCGAAGCCCTGACACGCAATCGCGTCGCCTTCGCTTTTGTCTATAATCCGTTGCTTACGATACAAGAATTTCTTGCGCACGTGTTGAACGACTTAGGTATACCCGCGACTGGGCGCCAAAAAAGTGAAATGTTATCTCTTCTGAATAACTACCTGCTCGTTCGCGCCCGCCGCGGCGCAACGACTGCCCTGATCATTGACGAAGCTCAACTTCTGAGCCTAGAACTTCTCGAAGAAATTCGTTTGCTGACGAACCTGGAAACTTCGAAGTACAAATTACTGCAAATCGTGCTAGTAGGCCAGCCCGAACTTGATCACAAGCTCGATTCGCACGAATTGCGCCAACTCAAACAACGGGTCTGCATGCGCTGCAATCTAGAGCCGTTGACCTTGGAGGAGCTTCAAGGCTATCTCCGCCGCAGGTTGGAGATTGCAGGTGCGAATTCACACGCACCAAGTATTCTCGATGGCAGCACCATCGCCGCTATTCACAAATATTCCCGGGGAATTCCACGGCTCGCGAATATTCTGAGTGAGAATTCGTTAATTGCGGGCTACAGCAGACAAACAAAGCAGATTACTCCTGCAATTGTCGCCGAAGTTGCTGCGGATTTGCGTTTGAATCTAGCACCGCCTCAGACAATCGGCCCGAATCCTGATGAACTTAAGAGACCTGACAATGTCCTAACCGGGCGATCCGGTGTGAAAAACGAGCGGGACGTCGCTGCAGGAAAGGGAACCGTGTTGGCCCCATTGAATATCGGAGCGAAATCAGAATGAGTCGTCTATACGAAGCCTTGCGGCAGATGGAAAAGGAAAATATTAAGCTCGATCCAATTGCCGCCGAATCTGCTGGCCCCGTGGAACTGCTGAACGGTGTTATAGCAGAGTCCACCGGCCTTGAAGAAACTCTAGCAACGAAAGTAAATATTTCGGTTGGTTCGAGATTGGTCGCTTTCACCGATCCCAAGAGTTTAGGCGCTGAAAAGTTTCGTGCACTGGTAACCCGTTTGGAAAACTTGCGACCACAGCGTGAGCTTAAATCGCTACAGGTGACCAGCAGTATCCGAGAGGAAGGCAAATCGTTGGTGGCCGGAAATCTAGCCGTAACTCTCGCGAAACGAGGCCATTCCAATATTTTACTAGTGGAAGGGGATTTGTATCGACCTAGAATTGCGTCCTTATTTGGTATCGATCAGCGTCAAGGTTTAAGCGATTGGTGGGCGGCTAAAGATGCGAACTTGGGACAGTACATTTGCAAGCTAGGTGATATGCCATTATGGTTTCTAAGCGCGGGAATTGCTGAGGAACAACCTTCTCGAATCTTGGAATCCACACGATTCGCAGAAAATTTCGCGAAGTTGGGCGGTTTGTTTGACTGGATTATTGTGGATTCTACGCCCATGTTACCTACTGGAGACGCTAATCAGTGGTCGCGATTGGTTGATGGTACTTTGTTGGTTGTCAGAGAGGGATTCGCACCAGTGAAAGCTCTCAAGAAGGGGCTCGCAGGTCTGGATAACCCGAGGTTAGTAGGCATCGTTCTTAACGATGCACTCGACGCGGTAGAGAAATATGAAAGCCAATATTACATTGGCCCAAAAGATGACGAAAATCCTCCAGATGGACCGAAATAACCAGAGGCCCACCCTTGATTCGGCTCTTGAACGCGTATTTCCCGAGACGCACAGTCTTTCTAGCAGTTTCTGAAGCATGTCTAGTAATACTGGCCTTCGTCATTGCCTCTATTGTTCGTTTGGGCGTGGAGGACGCGAGCCTGATGTTGAATTATGACCAAGGCTTCTTGAAAATCCTCATTGTGTTGGTCACTTTTAACATTTGTATGTATTATTTTGATCTTTACGACTCCTCCGTATTGAATAACCCCCGTGAAGTCCACACGCGATTGGTTCAGGTAGAAGGAACCGTTTGCGTCGTTTTAGCTGCTATTTATTTTGTCTATCCATCATTGGGGTTCGGCCGCGGTATTTTAATGGTAGGGTTTATCATCGTAAGTATTCTGCTGTTATTGTGCCGGCATCTCTTTCTTTTACTGAATAGGATACCTCGATTCGCCGAGCGGGCGCTGATTTTGGGCGACGGCTTCCTGGCCGAAACACTTGTGAGAGAGCTCAGCATTCGTCCAGTCCTGGGAACGCGAGTGGTCGGACAGGTGACAGGCTTGGCCGGGATACGATTTGAAGACCTTCTAAGTTCGATCCAACCTTACAAGCCTGATCGTGTCATCGTAGCGCTGGGAGACCGACGCGGACAGTTGCCAGTCGAGGCCCTGTTACAATTGAAGGATTGTGGGATGAGAATCGATGACGGTGCGGATGTCTATGAAGCGATCACTGGAAAGGTGCCGATAGAATCGCTTCGGCTGAGTTGGCTGCTATTTTCCCCCGGCTTTCATGTATCTAGGCCTCTAGTGATCTATAAGCGTTTGGCTGCAGTGATATTTTCCGCTATTGCCCTGATCGTGGCGCTGCCTTTTTTCGCTCTTATTGCTTTGGCCATACGGATTGACTCCCAGGGACCAGTGATCTTTCGCCAACGACGTATTGGACAGTACGGGAAAGAGTTCACATTATTTAAGTTTAGAACAATGATCGATGGAGCGGAGCGGGACGGAAATTACTTACCCGCGCAGCCAGATGATGTGCGCTTTACTAGAGTCGGTCGACTGCTTCGGCGTTCGCGCATGGACGAGCTCCCACAATTCTTTAACATTCTCCTTGGCGATATGCACTTTGTAGGGCCGCGACCGTTTGTTCCCAATCAGGAACAAGAGTGTGCGCTGCAGATTCCCTATTACCGGCAGCGATGGGTAGTCAAACCTGGTGCGACCGGTTGGGCCCAGGTAAACCGTGGATATAACGTTACCATTGAAGATAATCGGGAAAAACTAGGCTACGATCTGTTCTACATTAAAAATCTGTCAATCGGTCTAGATGCTCTGATTCTCTTTAAGACTATGAAGATCCTTCTTTTAGGGCGGGGATCGCGGTGAAATCTCTCGCTCATATTGCCTTATATGGGTTTTGGCTGTCCGCCGGAGTAGTTGCCTACACGTATTTTCTTTATCCGATTTTGTTGTTTGTATTGTATGCCATAGCGCAACTATGGAGTGATTTGTCCTACCTCATGACGAGACGTGATCGCCGGATCGGTTCTCGAAAGAGTGCGATTCTTCCCGATGTTTCCTTTCTCGTTCCCGCCTATAACGAGGAAAACCACTTACCTGAGAAAATTGAAAACCTCAGGCACATAGACTACCCGAAAGAAAAACTTCAGATCGTGCTTGTCTCAGACGGATCCACCGATCGCACGAATCAGATTCTGTCGGAGCTCAGTGACAAAAATATCGAAGTTCTTATCGTGCCGCAGAGAGAAGGGAAAGCGTCGGCTCTAAATCGAGCTGTTGCGCGAGCGCAGCACGAAATTCTAGTGTTTTCTGATACCAGTACTTGCTTCGCCCCTGACGCTGTTCAAAAACTCATTCGGCATTTCTATGACCCCCGCGTTGGGGCGGTATGTGGAGCCCTTGAATTTCGTGGCAGTAGCGAGTCGCAACAAACCGAAGGGGTGTACTGGAAATTCGAAACTCTGCTTCGGCTGATGGAATCAAGGTTGGGGGCCACGTTGACAGCGAGCGGCGCGATTTATGCATTGCGGCGCCGAGCTTATAAACCATTGCCAGCCGATACCGTTCTTGACGATTTCGTGATTCCTATGAACGCACGAGATGCCGGGTACCGAATCCTCTACGATCCCGAGGCTCTTGCTATCGAAGTGGCACCGAGCACGGTTAGCGGAGAATTCTCTCGGCGCGTACGGCTAGCTACTGGGAGTTTTGGTGCTCTCGCCGATTTTGCGCGAATCCGACTTGACCCTGTTACGGCTTTCGCCTTTTTATCGCATAAAGTCTGTCGCTGGTTCGTTCCTTTTTTTCTTTTCTCATTGTTAATCAGCAACTTTTTCCTTAGCGGAGCGTTTTTCCGCTTGGCTCTGATGGCACAAATTATCTTTTATCTATGGGCTGGGTTTGGCTTCTTCTTACGGCGGCGGTTGCCGCACATCCGTTATGCATTGCTACCTTATTTTCTTTTCGCCATGAATTTTGCTTTTGTAGTTGGATTCTACCGCTTTCTGATAGGTCGACGGAATGTCATGTGGCAACGAGCTAACTAGTGAGACAGTGCCCGACAACAAGAGCTGGTATCTCTATCAGCGGCACTTCGCCTACAAGATCATGGGAGCATAATCGTGTCCAGTTTTCCGCTTGCTCCTGACGTCACTGCGGCTTTTCGCGAACGATTGCGGTTTGCGTACCTTAGCCTGATAGCTTTTATGTTCGTGTACTACGCCAGGCCTGAAGACTGGATACCGGGCATACATGTGATTCCCCTCGCAAAAGTTACGGGAGTAGTGGTGTTGTTAGCAATCTTTTTTTCAGTGGGTCAGCTGCGTGGCCGTATTCCCGAAGAAACGATTCTCTTAGTCCTGCTTCTAATTCAGTTTTTTTTAGCATCCATATTTTCGTCTGTTTGGCGGGGAGGGGCCGTAAAGAACACGCTGATTTTTGCGAAATTGGTACCCATTGTCTTCGTAATGCCATGGGTTATGAATAGTATTTCCCGCTTGCGGCAACTAATTTTTCTGCAAACAGTTTGCGTAGCGATTATTTCTGGCGTCTCGATTTGGAAGGCGCATACAACCCACGGGCGTTTACAAGGAGTCTTGAGCGGAAACTATGAAAATCCCAATGATCTTGCTTGCCAGATCGTAATCTGCCTTCCTTTCTGTATCGCATTCCTTCTGCGAACTCGATTCCAATTGGGGAAAGTGGCCTGGGGTTTCGTCATTCTCATAATGACTTACGCAGTAATTGTGACAGGTTCAAGGGCAGGCTTCCTCGCTCTAATCGTTGCATTTAGTGTCTGTATTTGGCAGTTTGCAATTAAAGGCCACCACCGATCTCTCCTTATTTTTGTTGTAGCCGCCATTCTTCTCTTGCCGCTCTTCAGCGGTTTAATTATTCGGAGATTTGAGGCTATATCCAGCAACAAGGAAGATCGTGCCTCGTATGAATCCGCGCAAGTGCGACAGCAGGGCCTGAAAGATAGTTTAAAAGTGACTGCTCGACATCCGCTTTTCGGGGTCGGGCCTGGCAACTTTGAAGTTGTATCCGCTAAAGAGTTAGGAGGTACATGGCATAGCAGCCATAATACATTTTTAGGATTGAGCAGTGAAGGTGGACTTCCGGCGCTGCTACTCTATTTGATGATTTTGTGGCGCGCCTTCGCTAATTTGCGGATGGTCAAACGGCATCGGGAAGATGAATCGGAGGAGAAGCTATGGGCTACTGCGCTTCATGCTAGTTTGTGGGGGTTCCTAATAGCGTCCGTTTTTGCTAGCGAGGAGTATCAGTATTTTACGTATTTTCTGTTCGCTTACGCAACCGCTTTGTCATTGATCGTGCGCGCAGGCCGGGTCTCGTCGGGGACGCCTGCAGCCGCCGAAGACATCTTAACTTCAAACGAGGACAAGGATGAAAGAAGTTCGGAATCCTTACAAGTTTACTCTTCCAGCTGACATCCTTGCGATTCTTCGATGTCCAGTTTGCCGCCTTCCTCTGGAGATGGCTCAGTCTGGTGTATTTTGCAACGCTTGCGGCCATGAATTTCCCGCAGTCAACGGAGTCATCCGGTTCACAGGAAGTTCCAGCTATGCAGACAGTTTCGGGTTTCAATGGACCCTCTTTGCTCGGACGCAACTAGATCGTGAGGGATTTAATATATCCGAAAAGGATTTTCGTGAACGGACGGGATTTCTGCCCGAGGATATGGAAGGAAAGCTCGTTCTAGACATTGGCTGTGGGATGGGCCGTTTCGCCGAAGTGGCAACGCGTTGGGGCGCTCGGGTAGTGGGCGTGGATTTGAGTCAAGCTGCCGAGGTGGCCGCCCAAAACTTGCCAGATCCAGAGACAGCAACTTTTTTTCAGGCTGACGTGTTCGCATTGCCATTTGCGCCTGGGTCTTTCGATTACATCTACAGTTTGGGCGTGCTGCACCACACGCCAGACTGCGAAAGAGCGTTTAAGGTTTTGCCGAGCCTACTAAAGCCAGGCGGAACAATTGCGATCTGGCTCTACAGTGGCTATAACAACTGGTACCGATCCAGCGATTTCTACCGCAAAGTTACCCATCGACTTCCAAAGCGAGTTCTCTTGAATCTTTGCCGAGTAGCCGGTCCTCTCTATTATCTTCACAGGGGGCTGAGGCGCGTGCCACTCATTGGCGCGATGATAAGCGGGGGAGTTCGTTTTGTACTTCCAACGAATCTTGATCCCGACGCT
>Ga0182024_10010724_pt1 | contig 18620 bp, 12 predicted proteins | sample P32metaG_FD_120480 | JGI IMG/M metagenome (GOLD analysis project Ga0182024, IMG submission 120480) | Permafrost microbial communities from Stordalen Mire, Sweden - P3-2 metaG (Illumina Assembly) | ecosystem: Environmental > Terrestrial > Soil > Wetlands > Permafrost | place: Sweden: Stordalen... | reverse complement strand
CCATGCGGCCAAACCAAATCCGAGGAACTGCTGAATCACTTCGACCCAAATCGACGCACGTACGAGCGCAAATGCTGCCTGTGCCCATTCCACCAGCAAGCTTTCATGTTCCCGGCGTAAGGCCCGCTCAGCTCGATGCGTAAGCACAGGAACAAGGCCGAGCAGAGCGTCCAGATAGAAACGGCTCAAGGCTCCATTCTGGCTGCGCATTCGCAGGTCACGCTCGGTGAGCACCGGTTGTGCCAGCGCGGGCAACCCTGCGGCCAGCGCGGCGGCGATAAGAGTCGGCAAGGCTAGTCGCGGATCAAGCCAGATGATTCCGGCAGCCGTGACCACGAGCTCGAACACGGAACGGAGAAGCTGTCCGCACAATCCCGGCAAGAGGCGTATGCGGTGGGTGCTGTGACTGCGTTCCGCCATGTCAGAAGTCAAGCGGCTATGAAAGTATCGGTCACCGAGCTTGGGAAGTTTTTCGAGAAATGTAGTGCGAAGGCGTGCTTCAAGATGTCTCCCGATGCGCAGGATGCCGGATGCGATTGGCAGCTCAAGTAGCATCAGAGCCGTCAGAAAAACCAACAAGGCGGTCATCACTCCAAGCCGCTGTCCTGACAAGCCGAAGTAGCGCGGCATCTCCAGCAGGCTACGAAACAGGATCGCCTCAATCAGCACTCCGAGGGTCGCGAGTCCAAGAGCAGTGACTACCGCGGCCGGAGCGAGCAATCCATCCGCCTTTAGCATCCGCAGCAGTTCGATTCCAGGCCGGCTCGACTTTTCCGCAAGTGCAGCGGCGACTTCGGGTGGAAGCCCTCCAGTTTCGGCGAGTGCAGATTCCGAGCGTCGTCCCTTCACATGCACGAGCACTGCGCCTTTGAAGAAGACTTGCTCTTCGCCGTCTTCGGGCGGGGCTGACCATGCGGACCAATAATTAGACGGGATTACGCCAAGTCCTTCTTTCGGATCTCGGCTGGCTTGTTCAATGAGCCGCTCGAGCACTCGCTCGGCCTCAGATCCTCGGCGAAGCGCTCCGGATCGGGCAATTGCGCCGAGGCTTCGCGTCCCCGCCTCCAGACAAGCTAAGCCTCGCCATCCAGGAACGTTCAGAGCAGATTCGACAAATCGCTCTGCCGCTTTCCTAGAAATACCTAAATCGTCCAGCTGCCGCCGCAGTGGAAGCGTAAATTTTTCTGACTCCGCCCACTCTCTCCAGCCTTTCGCGGAAACTGGAAGCGTGTGAACGTAAAGGCTGGAGACAAACTGCGCCTTCGGTGCCCACTGCCGGCCAACGGCAGGATCCATGACTTGCACCAGACCGCCGCGACTTCGCCAGGCGACCACGAAGTGCGTCACTTTGTTGGCGCGAAGCACAACAGCTATCGCGGGCAAGAGGTTTGCTTCCGGGAGCAGCACAAAATCCGCTGGCACCATGATCTGTTCGGCATCCAGTCCCAGCTGCACCGCAACTTCTTCCATGGTGTCGATTGAAGTGCCATCGACATCTGTCTGGCAAGCTTCGCGCAAGCGCCCGTAGCTTACGGGGATGCCGAAGCCCTCGGCCAGACACTTCAGCGACGCGGGTCCGCAATCCATTGCGGAGGTCTGCACCACTTCCGGAACGAATATGCGTCGTCGTCCCAGATTCATTGCGGGGTCACCGCGCTCAAGTTTCCGAGGTTGCCTTTGGCCAGCAAACTTCCAGCCGTACGCAGAACGAGGTTTGCCGGGGAGATAGATTCAATCTCGACTTCAACTGAGCCGGGCAGACCATGTTGGAGGGGAATGCGAGAATCTGAATGGGGATCGAGGGCCAGTTCTACTCGAATGCTGCCATCGCGGATTTCGCTGGCGACGTTGGTGATGGTAGCCGTGACGCTTCCATACTGCGCCCAGGGAAAACCTTCCAGCCGCAAGCGTGCGTGTTGCCCCGGCCGAACGCGGCCCAAAGCTGCTGGTGGATCGAAATTTGCCACCACCCGCAGATTTCCCGCCGGCACCACGACGCCAAGTTTGTCGCCTTCGTGGACGACCGCTCCGGGCCGCAACGGCGCCACTTCGCCCAGCTTTCCATCAATCGGGGCACGTATCTGCCGGCGATCTACTTCTTCTTGCAATCGCTGAATAGTTACGCCGGCCGTCGCTTGTTCGCCGCGCAGTTTATTGAGTTCGCTGGTAAGTTGCTCGATGTGGGCTTTTCTCTCATTGGTCCGCGTGCGTTGCTCTCCTTCCAGACGCACCACCGCATAATGCAGGCTGTCGGCTGCCGCTCGGCGTTGCTGGGCGTCGGCGACACTCCGATTCAGCTCCAACTCGGCAATTACGCCGGCGTTGTACATCTTGCGCACTCGGTCCGATTCCCCCTGCGCATACGTGGCGGCTGCTTCGGCCTCGCGGTAGTGCGCACGCGCTTCCTCCAGAGCATCTTTTGCTGCCTGCTGATCCTGCTCCAGAGCCTGCTCTTCCGAGGCAATCTCTTCTTCGCGGGAACGGATTTGCGGATTGGCGCCAGCCAGTTGGGTCTTCTCTTCGCTGAGCTGAAAATGCTGAGCCCCAGAGTCCAGTTCGACCAGAACGTCTCCAGCTTTTACTTCCTGGTCGAGCTCCAGATGAGTTGCCACAACTCGTCCGCTGACTGCGGACTCCACCGGATGCGCCGCCCGGTCTACTTCCAACTCGGCTTTATTGGTGACCGCATAGACAGACACCCGCGCCAGGAAGAACCAAATCATCCACGCTGTAAGCAGTAAGGCAGCAAGGGCAAGGCCTAGGTAAGAACGCTGCGAGTTGTCGGCTTCGAGAGAGCGAACAGAGCGAAAGAAAGTGGATGCCATCCGATCAGAGTCCTCACATTTGCTGAACGGCTGAAGTGGTTGCGGAAAAACTTCGGCGACTAGGGCCTTGAAAGGGCGAGGCTTCAGCCGCGCTCATCGTTTTCTATGACATTTGGCACTGCTGGAAAGCCGTGCCCTTTCAAAACTCGCCGCCCAGAGTTTTTTCGCAATCGCTGAAGTCGTGACCTTCCCAAGACCGATTTATGAAACCCGCTCCACAACCGGCGCGGAGACGCAACTCCGGCCGATTTACACAGCTAAGGAGTCTATATCACCTTGGAAGGTTTGGAGCATCTGTATTGCCTCGACTTGTGTAGTTGATCGTTTGCTTCGGAGACTTCAGTCCGGCGTAATACACAGGAGTCACCCGCGGCTAAATTATTGTTTCCACCGGAGGTAGAGGCGTACTATGTGCGGGCTAGGGAGTCCAAATCGAAAATTCCGGGCCAAATTTGACGGATTGCACAAGTTTTGACCGGTGACGCAGTTACATTTTCGGAGGTCCGAGTAAACGATGCTGAACGAAGGGACCATCGCCAATTTCAGAGCCAGCTTGCATGGAGGATTGATCGAGCCACACGATTCGAGTTACGACGCGGCTCGCAAGGTATACAACGCGATGATCGACCGGCGCCCGCGACTGATCGCGCGTTGCGCCGACGTGGCCGACGTCATGACGGCGGTGAAGTTCGGGCGCGAGCAAAAGCTGCGGGTGGCTATTCGCGGCGGCGGGCACAACGCGTGCGGGTTGGGAGTATGCGACGAGGGATTGGTGATCGATCTCTCGCCGATGAACTATGTTCGCGTGGACCCGAAGAAGAAGACCGTGCTGGCCGGCGGCGGTGCGCTTTGGCGCGACGTTGACCATGCGACACACGCGTTTGGCCTCGCGGTTCCCTCGGGCATCATTTCGACTACAGGAGTGGCCGGACTGACTTTAGGCGGCGGAATCGGTTACTTGACGCGGCGTTACGGCTTGACGATCGACAATCTGCTGGCCGTCGAAATGGTATTGGCCGATGGGCGGTTCGTTACCGCCAGCGCCAAAGAAAATCCCGACTTGTTCTGGGCGGTGCGCGGTGGAGGTGGCAACTTTGGCGTCGTGACATCGTTTCTGTTCAAGGGTCAACCCGTGCACACCGATTACGGCGGGCCGATGCTGTGGCCGATGGAAGACGCCATGGAGATGATGCGCTGGTATCGTGACTTCATCGCGAAGGCGCCCGATGACGTCTATGGTTTTTTCGCTTTCCTAACCGTGCCGCCGGGGCCTCCATTTCCCGAGCATCTGCATAATAAGAAGATGTGCGGCATCGTGTGGTGCTACACCGCACCGATCAAGAACGGGGAGAAAGTATTCAAGCCGATTCGGAAATTCAAGGCTCCCGCGCTGGACCTGGTCGGGCCGATTCCGCATCCGGTGCTCCAAAGTCTGCACGACGGTATCTATCCGCCGGGCTTGCAGTGGTACTGGAAGGCGGATTTCGTGCGCACCCTTCCTGATGAAGCCATCGCACTGCATGTGAAATACGCGGAAAACTTGCCGTCGATTCAGTCGACGATGCACTTATACCCGATCAACGGCGCCGCCGGCCGCATCAAGAACAGTGCCACACCGTGGTCTTACCGCGACGCGACGTGGGCATGCGTGATTGTCGGCGTCGACCCGGACGCCGCGAACAAGGAAAAAGTCTCCGCCTGGGCGAAGGAATATTGGAAAGCGCTTCATCCATACTCGGCTGGCGGCGCGTACATCAACTTCATGATGGAGGAGGGCGAAGATCGCATCCGGGCGACGTACGGCAAAAATTATGACCGTCTGGCGAAGATCAAGAAACGCTACGATCCAGCGAACCTATTTTGCGTAAACCAGAACATCAAGCCAGCGTGAAGACGAGTTTCTCCGCGTACTCTGCGGCCGTTCTTTGCGATCTCCGCGTTTTAAGGTTTTGACGAGGTCGCGTCAAAGACAAAGTCTTAAATCGCGGAGATCGCTGAGAACCGCCGCAGAGTTCGCGGAGTCTACTGCTTCCATTTGTTCTCAATCTTCGGCGGACGCTGCAAGGTTTGCATCACCACGCAATATTGTTCGGTTTTCGCTTGCAATGCGCTTAACTGCTCCGGAGTTGCATGTGGTGCGCGGACGTCGAAAATCACCCTGATGCTCTCAAATCCCACGGGTGCCTCTTTTGATATTCCCAACGTTCCCTGCAGATCGAGATCGCCCTCGGCCGTGACTTCAATGCCTTCCGTAGGTATGCCCATGGCGGCGGCTACCATTTGGCAAGTAATCTGCGCGCAGGCGGCCAACGCACCTAACAACAGGTCTCCGGAGCAAGCTCCGGTACCCGCGCCACCGACGCCTTTGTGCGCTTGCGCGCTATAGATCGCCCGTCCCAAGTCCACAGAGCAAGAGATGGGCGCGTCGGTCTGCGTGCCGCGCGCGGTCAGCGTAATTCGAGAACTAGCCGGGTCTTGCCGATAGTGATCTTTCAATGGCCGCTGCAGCGATCGAATATCCATAAAAGTTTTCTCCGAAATCTGGCATATTATAAGCGCAGCCGGGCGTGCACTTTGAGTCTGTTGTGGCGGCGGCTTAAGATTCAACTGCGAAGCAGCGAGCAATCCGCTTCCGCAGGGCGAGAGATGCACTAACGGATCCATGAACCCACCTCCTATTCCAGGTTCGGCGCCCTTTACCTTGTCGCCGGGAACGCGCTTCGGAAATTACGAGATTATTGAGTGGCTGGGCGCGGGCGGTATGGGGGACGTCTATCGAGCCAAGGACACGCGCCTCGAACGCGAGGTCGCGATCAAGACGCTTTCGTTGGACCGATGTTCTCACCCCGAAGCCGTATTGCGCTTCGAGCAGGAAGCCCGTTCTGCTTCTGCCCTTAATCATCCGAGTATCGTGACGATTTATGAACTCGGGCAGATGACGGACACGCGCTTCATCGCGATGGAATTGGTGGAGGGAGAAACGCTGCGCGCGCTGCTAGCTTCCGGCCCAATTCCATTTCGCAAGTCGGTTGCAATCGCGGCGCAGGTTGCCGACGGTCTGGCCAAAGCGCACGAGGTTGGCGTTGTTCATCGCGATCTGAAGCCGGAGAATCTGATGGTTTCGCGTGATGGTACAGCCAAGGTGCTGGATTTCGGCCTGGCGAAACTTCGTAAGCTCGACCACGCTGGCGGTTCGGATGCGACCACCAACATCACCGAGCATGGAACAGTGATGGGCACCGTAGGCTACATGTCGCCTGAGCAGGCGACCGGCGACGAAGTCGATTTTCGCTCTGACCAGTTTTCTTTCGGATCGGTGCTCTACGAAATGGTAACCGGAGCACCTGCGTTCCGGAAGAAGACCCATGCGGAAACAGTGGCCGCAATTCTTCGCGATGAGCCCGAGAGCCTCGGTAGCCGAGTGCTGCAGGCGCCCGCTCCTTTCATTTGGATTGTGGAGCGCTGCCTAGCCAAGGACCCCAAACAGCGCTACGCCTCCACCCGCGACTTGGCTCGCGACCTTGCCGCGCTCCGCGATCGCATCGCCGACGCGCCTGCCCGGGAATCCGAGCCTCGTCCGAACAACTTGCCAGTGCAGCGCACCGCGTTCATAGGACGGGAACACGAAGCGGCCGATCTCCGTCAACTCTTAAACCGCATGGATGTCAGGCTTGTAACTCTCACCGGTCCGGGCGGCATCGGGAAGACACGGCTCGCGCTACAGGTGGCGGGCGAAATCGCCGAGCAGTTTCCCGGCGGTGTTTGCTTTGTTTCTCTGTCAGCGATTGGTGAAAGTGCCTCGATAGCTTCCGCGATTGGGCAAGCAGTGGGGCTGCACGAAACAGCAAACAAATCGCCGCAGGAAAGCCTGATGGAGTATGTGGGCAGCTTAAGTCAACCTATGCTGCTTTTGCTCGACAACTTTGAACATCTTGTTTCTGCGGCGCCGTTCGTGTCACAACTGCTGACCGCGGGCCCAAGACTCAAGGTTGTGGTCACGAGCCAGGCGCCGCTTCATGTCTACGGAGAACACGAATTTCCCGTGCCACCGCTGGCGCTGCCCGACCCGAAGTCGACTCCGCCTGTGGAAGTGCTTTCTCGGCTCCCAGCCATCGCACTTTTTGTGGAACGCGCAAAGGCTGTGAAACATGAATTCTCGCTGACGAAGGAAAACGCGACTGAGGTGGCGGCCATCTGCACTCGGCTTGACGGCCTGCCTCTCGCCATCGAACTTGCTGCCGCGCGTATCAAGCTGCTTTCGCCGTCCGCGATGCTGTCGCGCCTCGAACGACGTCTGAACCTGTTGACCGGCGGCGCCCGCGATCTTCCAACCCGGCACCAAACTCTTCGCAACACCGTGGACTGGAGTTACAGCCTTCTCAATGGTGCTGAACAAGTGCTCCTTCGCAGGCTTTCCGTGTTTACCGGCGGATGCACGTTGGAAGCTGTGGAAGCCGTGTGCGACACCAAAGGCGATCTCGGCCTCGACGTGCTCGACGGCATGGCTTCCATGGTCGATAAAAGCTTGGTGCAGCAAGTGGAGCAGGTCGACAAAGAAGCACGCTTCTTCATGCTCTCCACCATCCGCGAGTACGCTCTCGAACGACTTGCTCAAAGCAAGGATGAATCTGCGACTCGTCGAGCCCATGCCGCTTATTATCTGGTGCTTGCCGAAGAAGGCGCCGAAGACATTACGGCTCAACCGGAATGGCTCGATCGTTTTGAGGTCGAGCATGACAACTTCCGCTTAGCCATTGATTATCTGATCAAAACCCGGGACGCCGACTGGGGTCTACGCCTGGGGACCGCCCTGTTCCGCTTCTGGGAGACACGCGAGCATCATACGGAGGGCCGCGACGCTGCCGCGAGACTCTTGGCGTTGGAAGGAGCCTCCGCGCGCCCCAAACTCCGCGCTCGCCTGCTGTTCACTGCGGCAGTTTTGTCGGCGACGCAGGGCGATTACGGCTCTGCCCGGCCGCTGTTCGAAGAGAGCATCGATATTTGCGCCCAATTAAACGATAACCGCGGAATTGCTGTCGCACTGAATGCGATGGGCGTTAACGCTCGCGATTACGGCGAACTCGCGGAGGCGTCCCGGCTCTTCGAACAGTGCGTCGCGATATGGAGGGAGCTTGGCGATCCCGCTGACATCGCCCGAACACTCAGCAATCTTGCCAGCGTGATGAAGTTGCAGGGCGAGTACGAGCGCGCCTCCTCACTTTACGATGAGTGTCTGACTATATTCCGTCGGGTCGGAGATAGCGCCGGTGTGGCTTGGACTTTGAACTACCTGGGCGACGTCGCCCGCGAGAAAGCGGACTTCGCAGCCGCGCATTCCTATTGTGAACAGAGCCTGTCGGAGTTTCGCCGGCTGCATGACAGCTGGGGAATCGCGAGCGCGCTCTCTGACCTGGCAAGTCTAAGCTGCGATCAGGGCAACAATACAGAGGCGCGCCGTCTGTATGGCGAAAGCATCAAGGTATTTCGGGAGTTGGGTTACAAACGCGGCATCGCGAGGGCGCTCGAATGTCTCGCCGTAAGTGCCGCAGCCCAATCGAACGCCGAGCAATCGCTGCACCTGGCGGGAGCCGCAGCTGCGCTTCGCCAACAATTGGGCGCTCCGCTCGTGCCCACCGAGCAACGCAGGCTGGAGAAGGCTCTGGAGTTTGCGCGCCGAGCGCTCGGGAACGCTGCAGGAGCGGCGTGGATGGAAGGTTGGGCGATGCCGGTCGAGCAAGCCATCCATGAGGCGCTTACCTGCGACGCAGAATCAGGTTATCAGTCTGGAAGCTCTGCTTGAGTTAAATTGCGGTGTCGGGATCGATCAGGCGCCGTACTGCCGAGATGCGATTTGCAGGAAAACCTCCGCGACGTGCGTGTTCGCGAATCGTTTCCTCATCTGGCGCCAGGTAGACGCAATAGACTTTGTCGCCGGTGACGTACGAGTGCAGCCATTTGATTGCCGGCCCCATATCCTTCAGCACGCCTACCGACTTCCTAGCAACTGCTTGCAGTTCTGCATCCGATAAATTACCGGCCCCGGGAATCTCCCGCTCGATTACATATTGGGGCATTGCCACTTCCTCCCGAGCGGTCATGGTAGCAGATTTTCCAAATTGCCGACCATCCCTGCAGAACCGCGAACGCCATCCGCGATAGGGCTATAATGGCGCACACGAATGCCGCTTACGTCTGGCACTAAACTTGGTCCCTACGAAGTTCAATCGCCGCTCGGTGCCGGTGGCATGGGCGAAGTGTATCGCGCGCGGGATACGCGCCTCGATCGCACTGTCGCGATAAAGATTCTGCCGTCCCATCTCTCTTCCAACCCTGATATGAAGCAGCGGTTTGAGCGCGAGGCGAGAGCCATTTCCGCGCTGAATCATCCGCATATTTGTACCCTCCACGATTTGGGGAATCAGGACGGCACCGATTACTTAGTAATGGAGTTTCTTGAAGGAGAGTCGCTGGCCGAGCGTTTGAGAAAGGGCCCGCTGCCTCTGAAAGAGGTGCTGAAGATCGGAATCGAGCTTTGCGAAGCGCTCGAAGTGGCGCACAAAGCAGGCATCATCCACCGCGATCTCAAGCCGGGAAACATCATGCTGAGCAAAGCCGGCGCCAAGTTAATGGACTTCGGACTAGCAAAAGGGGTTGCCGCTGGCATGGCGAACGCAGCATCGAGCGCGCCATTGTTGTCGGCGGCTAGAACAATGACCGAGGCTAGTCCTATGTCGCCGCTGACGGCTGCTGGCGCGGTCGTTGGCACCATTCAGTACATGTCCCCGGAACAGATCGAAGGCAAGGACGCGGACGAACGATCAGATCTGTTTGCTTTGGGCGCGGTGCTCTATGAGATGGCGACGGCCAAACGGCCATTCGACGGCAAGAGCCAGCTCAGTCTGGCGAGCGCGATATTGGAGAAAGATCCCGAATCGATTCGGACTCTGAAGCCAGAGCTACCTTCGCGATTTGAACGCGTGGTGAGTGCGTGTCTCGCGAAGAATCCGGACGATCGTTTTCAAAGCGCACACGATGTCAGGCTTGAGCTCGCCTGGATTGCGGAAGATACGCCTCAACTTGCGGCTGCGGCCGCCGCTAAGGCCGCGACGCCCTCGTCGCGACTGTTGCCGTGGGCGATAACAATGGCCCTCGTGTTATTGGCTGCGGGTACGCTTGTTTTCACCCGTCGCCAAATAACTAATGCGCGCTACACGAACATAAGTTTTCGCGAAGGAACGCTGACCGGCGCGCGATTCTCACACGATGGTCAGACGATTGTTTATAGCGGCCGATGGGAGGGAGAGATGCCAGAGATCTCCGTCGCTCGGGTGGGCAGCCCCGAATCACGGTCGTTGGGAATTCCGTCTGCTGAGGTCGCGGCGGTTTCGATTTCCGATGAGTTGGCGGTTTTTCTCGGTTGTGACGAAGTTTACTTCCTGACTTGCGGAGGCACATTGGCGACGGTGAACTTGGCTGGAGGGTCGCCGCGCACACTGGCGGAACACGTCTCGCAGGCCGACTGGCACCCTGACGGCAAGCGGATGGTGATCGCAGTGATGGCTGCGGACGGCCCTCGCCTTGAATTTCCTCCGGGTCACGTGCTCTTTCAGCAAAACACCGGATGGATTGGACATCCTCGATTTTCTCCCGACGGTCGCATGATTGCGTTTGAAAGTCACCCCATCGCCGGAAATGACGACGGCTCCATCGATATGGTGGATCTCAATGGAAAGCACACAGTGCTTTCGACTCAGCCAAGCGTGGAAGGCCTGGCTTGGTGTCCCGATGGAAAAGAGGTGTGGTTTGCCGGAACCCGAACCGCGGGTTGGGCGGATACGATCTTTGCGGTCACGCTCTCTGGGAAGGAGAGAGTCATGCTGACCTTGCCACAGGTACGTTTGTACGACGTCTCAAAAGATGGGCGCATGTTGTTGTCGCATGAAACGTGGCGTCGCCAAGTCAAAGGCTTCTTCCCTGGAGATAAATCGGAACACCCCTATTCGTGGCTCGACGACACGCAGCCGACCGCGATTTCATCTGACGGGCGGTTTCTCTCGATGTATGAGGCAGGAGAAATTTATTATCTGGAGAATGACGCCCTGGCTTACTACCGGTCTACTGATGGATCGCCGCCTGTGCGGCTGGGCGGCGGCACGCCAGCAATCTCGCCAGATGGTAAGTTGGTTCTGATTGCGTCGAACCATGGGAACAGAAAGCATCCGCTGCAACTTCAACCGATCGGACCCGGCGATGCGAAGGACCTTCCCACGCCAGGGCTCATCGCCTTCGACCATTACGCGTGGTCGGATGACGGCCGCGAGATCGCGTATGAGGGCGAAACAGACAAGAATACGTGGAATATTTATAGGCAATCGGTTGCAGAAGGGTCTCCGATTCTAGTGAAAGCTGGGGGTCGGAATTCCTTTCCCGTGCTCTCACCGAACGGTGAGACGTTGGCGATTCGCGAAGAGCGTGGCGGGATTTCTCTGTATCCCAAAACCGGCGAGCATCCAGTTGCTGTGAAAGCCGCGGCAATGAATGAATACCCCATCCGCTTTGTCAAAGCCGGAAAGGCATTATTGCTGGCGGAGCGTTCTGGCGGCGAACTGGTAGTTACGATCGTCGAGTTGGCGAGTGGGCGGCGTGAACCGTGGAAGCGAATCGCGGAGAACTATAGCTCGCCCAACAATCAACTCTTCGTTGCCACACCGGATTTGAAATATTACGCCTATCCTTTTCCCAGATATTCTTCCGTCCTCTATACCGTCGACAACTTGCGTTGAATTGAGATTGATGCTGCGAATCTTTCTGCAATATGAAAGAATCTGTTTCGCCGCGCTGAGAAATAGTAGGCGCTACGCCAACCACCTCGATGGTTCACGAATTGCGTCGGCGAGGTCGTTCAGGAAGGCGGCGGCTCGGGCGCCATCGGCGACGCGGTGGTCGCAGGAGAGAGTCAGCGTCATCATGGGACGAACAGCCGCCTTGCCATCGACGGCGACCACGCGGTCTGCGATTCTTCCTACCGCGAGAATCGCTGCTTGCGGCGGAACAATAATCGCAGTGAACTCGTCCACGTGATACATGCCGAGATTGCTAATGGTGAAGGTGGCACCGGCGATATCGGCGGGCCTCAGCGTCCCTGCTCGCGCTCGCTCGGCCACGTCGTGACGTTGTTGCGCAATTTCTGGAAGGCCCGTTGCGTGCGCGTTAGGAATCACTGCCGCGACCACTCCGTCGTTCACTGCGATGGCCACCGCCATGTTCACGTGATCGTGAAGATGAATGCCTTCCGCAGTCCAGCTCGAATTCAGGCGTGGATGTTTGAGCAGTACGCGCGATGTCAGTGTCACCAGCAGATCAGTATGGGTGATGCGGATCTTGTGCGTATGCTCAATCTCAGGGGCCCGCTTCTCGCGGAATTCATTGAGGGCGGTCGCTTCGATTTCACGGGTTACGAAGAAGTGAGGAACGGTGGTCCAGCTGAGAGTGGTGCGTTCGGCCATGAGGCGGCCGATGGAACTGGGAACTTCGAGCTCTGATTTCTTCGGGGCTGCGCTCGATACAGCGGGTGCAGCTGCAGCCTGCACGTCCGACGCGAGGATCTCGCCACCCGCGCCTGAGCCGCGGACAGTGGCGATATCAACGCCTAATTCTTTCGCCAGACGCTTCGCCTTGGGAGAAATTCTTGCGCTCTGAGCGGAAGATGTTTGGGGAGCATTCGGCGAAACCGGGGTGGTGCGTGTTTCTGTCTTTGCTCTTGCGACGGGCGCTGCAGATTCGTTGTTTGTAGGAGGCTTTTCGCCGGGAGCTACAATCCACGCGATGGTCTGGCCCACCGGGATATCAGCTCCTACAGCCCCCGTGATTCCAGCGAGGACCCCGTCGGCGGGGGCTTCAACTTCCACAACCGCTTTGTCGGTTTCGATTTCGAGCAGCGGTTCGCCCTTGGTTACGCGATCGCCTTCCTGCTTCCGCCAGGCGATGAGCTTCCCGGTTTCCTGCGCCATCTCAAGGGCGGGCATGACAACGCTGAATGCCATAGGTCAGGGTTATATGTGAAGACGGGTGCCGTCCCTTCGGGACTTCTATCAACTGGTTCCTGAAGCTCAAGCTTTCAGGAAACAGTCAGTCCGAAACTCCTACCCGCTCGGTTTTCGCGCTGGCCTCGATCATATCGAGCACTTTCTCGCTGGGCGGAGCTTCGGTTTCTCTGGTCGTAGGCAGCGGTCCGTTGACCGTAAAATAATGCGCGCCTGCTACCAGAAGCTCTTCCGCCGGGAAGCGCGTGATTACTTCATGCCCTGTCGGCGTGACCACGATTTCTTCTTCAATGCGGGCCGCGCTCCAGCCATCAGTCGAAGGCCAGAAGGTTTCAAGAGCGAACACCATTCCGGGCTCAATCGTCACTGGATGATCGAACGAAACCAGGCGGCTGATCACCGGCTTCTCCCAGATCGCGAGGCCGATGCCGTGGCCGTATTGCAGCGCGAAGCAGGCTTCTTCATTGGGAAATCCGAACTCTTCCGCCTTAGGCCAGACGGCGGCAATCTCCGCGGTGGTGCGTCCCGGGCGCACCAATTCAATGGCTGCATCGAGGTATTCACGGCAGCGTTTGTAAGCATCCACCATCGCGTGCGAAGCGAAGCCAACGGTGAAGCAGCGGTAGTAGCAGGTGCGGTATCCCATGTAGGAATGGAGAATGTCGTAGTAGACGGGATCGCCGGGCCGGAGCACGCGATCGGAAAACACATGAGGATGCGGATTGCAACGCTCGCCTGAGATTGCGTTTACCGCTTCAACATATTCCGATCCCAGATCGTACAGAACTTTGCTGACGAGGCCGACGGCTTCGTTCTCGCGCAGGCCGGGCTTCATCGCGCGATAAAGCTCGTCGTAGGCGGCGTCGACCATCATTGCGGAAGTGTTGAGCAGCGAGATTTCATCCTGCGTCTTGATGACGCGGGCGTTCGACATAAGCTGCTGGCCGTCGACAACTTTTATGCCTTCGCGTTGCAACGCGAACAGAACTGGAAGTTCGATAATGTCGATGCCGACTGGTTCTTTGTGCAGGCCGCGCATTTCGAGTTCTATACGAATCTTTTTGGCAACGTCTTCGGCGCGGCCCATCTCCGGCGTCATGGCCCCGCGCAGCATGGAAATTCCTGGACGCGAGCGCTCGCCGAGCCATGGGCAATTCAGTTGATGATGCTTGGCGGCGGATCCAAAATCCCACAAGATGGGTTCATCGTTCCGCGGCAGCAGTGTGAAGCGGTTGGCCTTGTCTTGCGCCCAGGTGCCGATGTGCGTGGAGGTTAGATATCGCACATTGTTCATGTCGAAGCAAAGCAGCGCGCCCATCTCGGACTTCGCGAGCAGAGCTTTGGCTTTGGCCAGTCGCTCGCGGCGCAAGCGGTCAAAGTCGATTCGGTTCTCCCAATCGACGGCCATGGTTCCGTGAGTTTTTAGTGCCATTACGCGACTCCCCTCTGAAGCTGGGCTATCTCTTCCACCAGCTGAAAAGTCCGGCTCTGCGGGCCATCGCAAAACCGGAAATCAAGTGAGTACCACCGGGAGATTTCCCTTTCGGGCTTGCGGAGTTCAACACCCACAAGGAACAGGTATTCGGTCCTCGATTCTTCCTCGACGACGGAACGGATCCGCTCGAAGTCCACCCTGATATAGGTCAAAATCTCCTGGAGTCGCCCTGGTACTTGTGCTTCCTCGGAGTACAGACTGTAGGTTATCCCAACTTTCAGAGGGCATCTGACTGAGAGTAGTTTGATAACCTCTGTTTCAAATCCCGTTCGGTCGTTCTCATGCTCAATCGCGACTAGGATTGGAAACCAACCCTTCCTAGTTGACGAGTTCTCTTTGCTTGAGAAGACAGCGTCAAGATGCAACTGTTCCCGTACTGAGTAACGGACGCCCATCTCTTCGGCGGTCAGCGTCAGCAGTGACTTTTGAATTTCCGGTGGGAGGCGGTCATTCTCAGAGGGGAGTGCGAGCACTGGCGCGCTCGGATGAAGTGACCAGCATTCGGCCCACCTGTCCGATGTGAAGGCCAGACGCAACTTGCCATATGAGGAGATGAATGCATCGCGGAACGCTCTTGCAGTGGGTCGATTTTCGTTGGTCATAACTCAAGTGCCTCAGATTAGTTCCGGCCACATAGCACCCGGGCTGCATCAAAAACCGTTTGTTCTGTCGGTACTGTCGCGTCTTCTAACGGTGGAGAGAACGGAATCGGTACGTGCATCGCGCCCATTCGCTTCACCGGTGCATCGAGATCGTAGAATGCGCCTTCGGCGATTACGGCGGCAAGCTCCGCGGTCACGCCATAGCGGCCATAGCCTTCATCGAGCACGATGACTCGAGATGTTTTCTTTGCCGAGTCGATCAAAGTTTTTTCATCGAGCGGCCACGTCGTTCGCGGGTCGACGACCTCCGCGCTGATGCCTTCTTTTTCCAGCAGATTCGCCGCGCCCAGCGCGACTTGCACCATGCTGCTGGTGGCGACCAGCGTAATGTCATCGCCGGCGCGCTTCACATCGGCCGCGCCCAACGGGATCGTGTAATCGTCCTCAGGGACCGGACCCTTCAGTTTGTACATCATTTTGTCTTCGAAGAAGACAACTGGGTTCTCATCGCGGATGGCGGTCTTAAGCAGGCCTTTCGCGTCGTACGGAGTCGAGGGCAAAACCACTTTCAGCCCCGGAACATGGCTGAACCAGGCGTGGAGTGACTGCGAGTGTTGTGCCGCCGAGCGTCGCGTGGCGCCGAGAGTGGTGCGCATCACCATCGGAACTTTCCAGTGCCCGCCCGACATGTAATGGGCTTTGGCTGCCTGGTTGACCATCTGGTCCATGGTGAGCGTGATGAAATCTCCGAACATGATGTCGACAACTGGACGCAGGCCTGTCATGGCTGCGCCGACGGCGACGCCAGTGAATCCAGCTTCGGAGATGGGAGTATCGACGACGCGCTTTGCGCCGAACTCTTCGACTAATCCGGAGAGCACCTTGAAGGGTGTGCCCGCTTCGGCAACGTCTTCTCCGATAATGCAAACCCGCGAATCACGGCGCATTTCTTCCGCGAGCGCCTCGCGTACTGCCTGCGCAAATGTGAGCTCGCGCTCAGGCATAAACGTGCTTCTCGACTTCGTCGACGTTTGGATAAGGCGCGGCAATGGCGAAGTTCACGGCTGCTTCCATTGTGGCCCGCGCGTCAGAAGTAATTCGGTCGAGGGACGCAGCGTCAGCATGAGCCTTATCGAGCAACCACTTCGATAAAACCGTAATGGGATCCCGGTCCGTCTTCCAGAGAGTCTCTTCCTGTTTGGAACGGTAGTACTCGCGATTGATGTCGCCGACGTGATGGCCGCCGTAGCGGTAGGTATCGCACTGCAGGAATGCAGGTCCGCTGCCTTTGCGAGCGCGATTCACCAACCGCGTTGCAACCTCGTTTACTGCGCGAACGTCTTGACCGTCGACTCGGGCAGCTTCAATACCGAAGGCAGTGGCGCGGCCGAGGATAGTGCCCGCAGTGGTTTCCTGATAGTGCGTGTACTCGTTGTATTGATTGTTTTCGCAAACGTAAATTACCGGTAGCTTCCACAACTGCGCCAGGTTCATTACTTCGTACAGTGATCCCTGGCCGAGGGCGCCTTCGCCGAAGAAGCACACTGCCACGCGATCCGTTCCCAGGGTTTTGGCGGCAAAGGCCGCGCCCGTGGCGATGCCTACGCTTCCACCGACGATCGCATTGGCGCCAAGGTTGCCGGTTGCGGGATCGGCGATGTGCATCGAACCACCTTTGCCGCGGCAATATCCGGCTTCTTTTCCCAGCAGCTCAGCGAACATGCGATCCGGGGACGCGCCCTTCGCCAAGCAGTGACCGTGACCGCGGTGGGTACTGGTGATGTAATCGTCGATGCGCAGAGCTTCGCAGATTCCTACAGCCACGCCTTCTTCACCGCTATACAAGTGAGCGAGGCCGGGCATGAGAGCGCGCGTATAAAGTTCGTTGACCTGCTCTTCAAACAGCCGGATGCTCACCATTTGTCGATAGGCACGGAGCCACTTTTCTTTTTCGGTGACAACGGAAGTTGCTTCGGGCTTGGAGGTAGCCGTCGTCATATTTTCTTACCTCCTTGCGTGACCGGCGTCGAAACTCCGGACATAGCGGCGAGCACATCGAACATGCAGGCAAAATCGTACTTCGTCCAACCCATGCCGCGCGCCGCCGTCAAAAACTCGTTGCTTATTGCCGTGCTCGGCAGCGGAACGTCAAGCTGACGTCCAAGATCCATTGCCAGGACCATGTCTTTCTGCATCATGTTGACGTCAAACCAGGCCTCTTCCGGCTGTTGCAGCACGAAGGGTCCGCGGTATTGGATCATGGGAGAAGCGATCGCGCTGTGGGTGAGAACGTCGACGGCGGTTTCGCGGGCGATGCCACTTTTCTCCGCCAGCAACACCCCCTCGGAGAACGCGAGCATCTGCACTGCGAGGCTCAGGTTGACGGCGATCTTCATGGCAAGCGCCAGACCGTTGTCGCCAACGTAAGTTACTTTCGGCCCAATATCCAACAATATCGGTTGCACCTTTTCAAAAGTCTCGCGGCGCCCACCGACCATTACCGACAACTTTCCTTCCTGCAACGTGATCACGCTGCCGGAGACCGGAGAGTCGACCATGTCCGCACCTTTTTCCCGCACCTTGGCGGCCAGCGCGCGGCTCACGGTAGGACTCACTGTGCTCATGTCGATGTGGATCTTTCCAGCGCTCAGACCTGCCAAGAGGCCGTCGGTGCCCTCCGTGATGGCAGTGATGGCTGCCGCGTTGGTGACCATCGTGAAGGTGAAATCGGAAGCGCTGGCAACTGCCCGCGGCGAGTCTGCCCACTTCATTCCTTTTTCAACCAGCCACTGGGCTTTGGCGCGAGTGCGGTTGTAGCCGGTCACTGAGTGGCCTTTACTGAGCAACCGGTTGACCATCTGGCTGCCCATTACACCCAGGCCGATAAATCCGAGTTTCGCCATCCGCCGCCAACCTCCGCTTTTTTATTTCCGAAAATGATGTGCCAGCGAAAATTCGAAATACTATGCGAACGCGAAAACTATGATCCGAACGCTAATCCGAACTATGAAGTAACTCTGGAAGCTATCGGCGCGTGCTTTCCGGGAGACTCACTGCCGGACGAAATTTGTGAATCGTCTCGCACCTGCTCGAGATGGGCGGCCATTGCGGCGCGTGCCATCTCCGGATCGCGCCGCTCCATGGCCTCCAGGATGCGTTTGTGATGAACCTGGCCGCGCTGCGGTCCGCCTTCTACGTTGAATATCTTTAGGCGTTGCTCACGCAGTAGCGCGACAATGGAGTCGATCAAAGAGAGAATCAGGGGATTGGCGGCGGCCTCTGCCAAGGCTAAGTGAAAATCGAGGTCAGCCTCGATGTAGGCTTCGGGATCTTTCTGCGAACGATCCATGACTGCGACCGCTTCCCGCATCGCCGCCAAATGTTCTTCCTCGATCCGCATCGCAGCCATCGCGGCGATTCCAGGCTCCAGAATCAAGCGGAGTTCCGCGAGATGATTCGAACCTTCCTGCTGGCCGATCTTGACCATCAGGTCGAAGGATTGCCGCGCAGCATGTGTAGTCCCGTCAGTGATGAAGGTCCCGCGCCCCGAGTAGGCTTCGACCAGACCTTTTTCGCGTAGTGCCTTCACCGCCTCGCGCACCGCAGTGCGGCTCACACCGAGACGTTGCGCGAGTTCGCGTTCCGCGGGGAGTTG
>Ga0182024_10010723_pt1 | contig 18621 bp, 14 predicted proteins | sample P32metaG_FD_120480 | JGI IMG/M metagenome (GOLD analysis project Ga0182024, IMG submission 120480) | Permafrost microbial communities from Stordalen Mire, Sweden - P3-2 metaG (Illumina Assembly) | ecosystem: Environmental > Terrestrial > Soil > Wetlands > Permafrost | place: Sweden: Stordalen... | reverse complement strand
TCTGCGCTGTAATTGTTTGTCTGGACCTTGTATTGATCGACCATATCGATGCTCGGATAAAATCCAGGCCCGTTGAACCCAGGCTCGGTGTTCGTTCCGCCGTCGAGAAGAAAAATGTTCGAATTAGGGCGGGAGCCGTTGATGGAAATGAATTGATCGTTATATTCGTCGACAGCTGTCTGCGTAAATCCAGCTGATGGCAGAACCCCGGGTACGAGCGCCGCGAAACTGTAACTATTACGGCCATTGACGGGAAGATCGACGATGGTCTTGTTGGTGATTACCTGCCCTAAAGATGAAGTCTCAGTCTGTAGCGCCGACGGCTGGCTGGTGACGGTCACCTGCTGCGCGACTTGGCCGACCTGAAGCGTTGCGTTAATGGTGAGATCGTCACCGACGTTCAGATCGATATTTTCCTGCCTAAACGGGCTGAAACCCTGATTGTCGACCGTCAAGCTATAACTTGCCGGTGGCAGAAGAGTGAGCGAGTAGGACCCTCGGGAGTTTGTTACCGTACGCCTTACTTCGCTCGTCCTGGTATTCACCAAACTGATGTTTGCGTTGGGGATGATATTGCCCCCGCTATCCGTAACCGTTCCCACGATTGATCCGGTCGCAGTCTGGGCCCGCAGCGATGCTGGGAAAAATAAACTGAGCAGAACGGTCAGCGTGGTAAGTCGATTGGCTCGGAAGAATGTGATCCTTCTGAGGAGCCAGCGTTGTTTGCTAGGCGTGGTGGCCACTGTAAACCTCCATTAAGGTCTTGCTATTTCGAGCAATGACTTGCTGTGAGTCTGAAGAAAGCTGGAGACGTTGCCCAAGCCTGGGCAGGCCGAAATACGCAATATTCGATAACAGGTAAAGCTTCGACACGGCCAAGCTGAACATGAAATCGGCTGGCAATCGCATCGTTACGATTTGAGGCTCATTCCAAGCCGAAGAAAGATGTACTCCGGCCATCTGACGGTTGTCAAGAAAAAATATCGCAACGTTATGATTCTTGTAATATATTGATAATGTGGTAGTTAGTAGGCGCTGGCGAACGAGCTCACCCCACCCGGCCATTTTCACGATCGCCCTATTCATGGTTGCACGACACGTTACGATTTTTGGAATGGAAGGAGGGTAACTATATGCACTCCAAAAGAAAGGTGGCGTATCAGGCTGCGGAAAACAGGTTCCATCCGCCAGGCATCCAGTATGTCGCGAGCAGGCAGAGATAGACGCACTCTCTAGCCCCTTGCTTGTTGCTTCGGCGCTTTTTCCGTAGCCTATTATGCAAAGCTCATCCGAATCCAACCCCAGCTTTGCGCGAGGGAATAGTTGGCACAGCCATGCACGAACGAAAAAAGCACACCATGAAGGATGTCGCCCGCTTAGCCGCTGTATCCACCTCTACTGTTTCGGCCGTCATCAACGGGTCGGTGCCGGTGAGTCCGCGGCGTAAACAGAGAGTTTTGGATGCAATGACTGCCTTGGACTATCATCCGGATGCGATCGCCCGGAGTTTGAAGACCGGCCGGAGCCTCGTAATCGGGGTCGTTGTACCGGACATTACGAATGCCTTCTACCCGGAAGTTATCCGTGGAATAGAGGATGCCGCGCGCGCGGCCGGATACGGAGTACTCTTTTGCGATTCCAGCGAGGACCATAGGAACGAGGAGAAGCACCTCAGCATGCTCTTTTCACGGCGGGTCGACGGCGTCCTACTGGCTTGCTGTGCTGGCTCAACGGCCTATGCTACGGTGACCAATCGCCGTTTTCCCGTCGTCTTCCTGGATCGCGTTCCTGCGATAAGTATGGACTACACGGTTAGCAGCGATAATGTTCAGGCCGGTTACATTGCGACCCGCCATCTAATCGATCTGGGACATAAGAGGATCGCCCCAATCGCAGGTAACCTCGCTCTATCGCCTCACCGCGACCGGCTTGAGGGCTTCCGAAAAGCGATGCAGGAATTTCATCTTCCGATTCGGGATGAATATATGATCCGTGGAGACGTGCAAATCGAAGATGGCCTAAGTGCCTGCAACCGCCTCTTCACTTTGCCTCTCCCTCCGACAGCGATCATCGCCGGTAACAACAAATTGCTTCTTGGCGTGCTCCAGGAACTGGAGCGCCGGCGGATTGCGGTTCCCGAACGTGTGAGCGTCCTCGGTTTCGATGACCACTCATGGAACCGATACTTTAGTCCAAGCCTGACAGCCGTGTCGCAGTCGACCCATGAAATCGGGAAATGCTCCTTCGAGCTTTTGCTCCAAGCTATGAACGGAGAACAGAGTAGCGACCCCTGCAATAGACACATTCGGCTTCCCACGGAGTTACGGATCAGGAACTCTACTGCGCCACCTTTCCCTCCGGCAGACCTGCAACCTAAACTGAGGGCGAAACGGCGCAACCCTGAGCTTGGAACAGAAAGGTCGACGTCCGTTCGATCGAAGGATCAGGGTGAGCGTCGGAAGAAACTCTCGAAGACGCGGTAGAATGCCGCGCTACACCGTCGCTTATCGGCAGTCTGAATAGGTGTACGCCAATCGACACTCGATCATCCGCCAGGCGCCGCGAAACTCCACGATGCTCGCTCACTGATAGAGTTGTATAAACCTGAAATGTTCCTGTCTTCCCGCGGTTCTTCTCGTTCAATGAAGCTTTGCTGGCTATACTCGCTCATTGTTGTGCTCGGCGGCTGCTGCTGCAGCGCGTGGGCTACGGAGGCGAGCCTGATCCTCATCAACGGTAAGCTGTGGACCGAAAATCCGGCGCAGCCCACCGCCCAGGCAGTGGCGCTCGATGGTTCCAGGATCCTCGCGGTCGGCGAGAACGCAGCCATTCGAAAATTCGCCGGCCCCGACACCCGCATCCTTGATCTAGGCGGCCGGCTTCTCTTGCCCGGCTTCGACGACTCCCACGTGCATTTTCTCATCGGCGGGGGCTCGCTGATCAGCGTGCATCTCGGCACCGCCAACAGCCAGGCCGAGTTCAAGGAGCGCGTCGGTGAGTTCGCCAAAACTCTGCCCAAAGGGGCGTGGCTTCGCAACGGCCTTTGGGATCATCAACGCTGGAATCCACCCGTTCTACCCAACCACCAGCTGATCGACGATGTCTCCGGCGATCATCCTGCATACCTGTGGCGGCTTGACGGCCACATGGCCCTGGTGAATGCGCAGGCCATGAAGCTCGCCGGCATCGACCGAAACACCAAGGATGTGCCGGGCGGAGAAATCGAGCGCGACAAGGACGGCAACCCGACCGGCATTCTCAAAGACGCTGCCACCGCACTCGTGGAGCGCGTCGTGCCTCCGCTGTCTCCGGAAGAGGAAGACCAGGCCATGGAAGCAGCCATGCGCGAAGCCGCTACTCATGGGGTAACCAGCGTGCAGAACATGGCCGACAGCTCTGAGGATCGCAGCCAGCCGGACACTTTTCGCGAGTTCCAGAAGATCGAGCGCGCCGGCAAGTTGACCGTCCGCATCTATGAGGCTTTTCCCGTCCGCGATTGGAAGACCCTGGCAGACGCCGGTATCGTCGCACCCTTTGGCAGTCCCTATCTCCGCATCGGTAACCTGAAAGCATTCGCTGATGGCGCCCTTGGTTCTGAAACTGCCTGGATGGATGAGCCGTTCACGAACAATCCGGCGAAGAGCGGCCTCGCCAGCCCCGATCTTCTCGATATCGAGCATTTCTATGAATCGATGCGCCAGGCCGACAAGGCCGGACTCCAGCTTACGATCCACGCCATCGGCGATCGCGCCAACCGCACCATACTCGATCTCTACGGCCGCCTGGAAAAAGACAATGGTCCTGCCGATCGCCGCCCCCGCATCGAGCACGCGCAGCACCTCCATCCGGAGGACTACGCCCGCTTCGCAAAGCTCGGCATCATTGCTTCCATGCAGCCCTACCACGCAATCGACGACGGCCGGTGGGCTGAAACCATCATTGGCCCACAGCGTATTAAGTCGAGTTATGCATGGAAATCCCTGCTGGACGCAGGCGCAACACTCGCCTTCGGTTCCGACTGGCCGGTCGCGCCATTGGATCCAGTGATGGGCATTTATGCTGCCACCACGCGCCGGACCCTCGACGGGAAGAACCCAAACGGCTGGATGCCCGAGCAACGCATCACCGTTGCGCAGGCTGTACACGCCTACACCATGGGTTCCGCCTTCGCCGAACACCAGGAAACGAACAAAGGATCCATCGAGCCCGGCAAGCTGGCAGACCTGGTGGTGCTCTCCGACGACATTTTCACAATTCCGACAGAGGCGATCGAGAAGACCAAGGTCGACATGACCATCTTTGACGGCAAGGTAATCTACCAGCGCTGAGCGAGCGAGAGGCGGATCGGTAAGCAAATATTCCCAGTGCGGGCCCGGCGGCAATCCATTCAGACGGGATAAGTCAGGCTGTCGTTTGTGCGAAGGAGCAAGCACATGAACCTTGACAAGACCTTCAAGGAGTTCGTAGCTGCCATCAACAATCATGACGTAGAGACTCTGACTTCTCTCATGACTGAGGATCATATCTTCGTCGACTCCCTCGGCAATCGAGTGCAAGGAGCGGGCAGCATGCGAATCGGCTGGCGCGGCTACTTCGCTATGTGTCCGGATTACCGGGTAGAAGTCAGTGACATTCTGATCGGCCATGACACAATCATGGCGACAGGGAATGCATCGGGAACGATCGATGGGACCGCCTGGCAGATACCAGCCGCTTGGCGAGCCACCGTTCGGGAAGGTCGCGTTTCCGAATGGCGCTTGTTCGCGGACAACAAACCCGTTTATGAGATTTTAGCGAGGCGCTCGCAGTAGCCGCTCTTACCGCCTCGCTGACTTAGTGCGGCCCTGTTTCGGTTTGGATCTAGTGGTTCTTGACACTTTCCTCGATACTTTCTTGCCTGACTGCAAACCCTCAGCCGTGCTGCGCAGGGCCTCGGTGAGATTTTTGGCTGAGAGCGCGCTCGCGGGATCGATGAGCCACTGGAGGATCAGGCCGGAGAGAAGCACATGGAGGAATGTGCCGATGGTCCGCGAAGTATGGTCGCTGATGGTGCTCTCTTCCTGATTGAGAAACATCGCGGCCAGCCCAGTGCGCGCGGTGTGCAGATTGCCGGCAAGAAACTCGCGAGTCACCGGCTGGCTCACCATTTGGGTGAAAATCTCGAAGTTGGCAATCCATAGCGGACGATGAGTTTCGAAGGTCGCGATAAGCTTTGCCCAAGTGGCTTCAAAGCGCTGGGCCGGCGTGACGTTCGGCGAGACGGTGGTCCGCAATGCCTGTTGAAGCTCCTGGTCCCATTCACCAAACGCCAGCAGAAGGGCTTCAGTAAGCAGCGCGTCCTTGGAAGAGAAGTGGTAGCCAATGGCGGCTAGACTGACCCCGGCCCCCGACGCTATGTCGCGAGCGGTGGTTCGGTTATAGCCCTTTTCCAGCAGACATTTCTTGGCGGCCGCCAGGAGAGCGTCACGATTGCCCATGAAAAGAGTTTAGAGCACGGACACACAAGCGTCCGAGACGATCGTATCGTACGTTTGTTCTATACGCCCCACCTGTAGAACCAAGTGGGACTAGACGCAAACGCGCCGTCCATTGTTAACACAAGGTGACTGAGACCGATTCTGCGCATTCACGTCTACGCAAGGCGCGCTCCGTATAATTGACTTCGCAGCCATCCATGCAAACGATTGCAAGTAGCGGCCTTCCAGCGAAGACTATCTTCGAGTGGCTCCTCGGGCTCGGCGTACTGCTACTGGCCGGGCGACGACTCTTGCTGCGACTGCAGCTCTCTCGCGCCAAGCACCGCTCTCTTGCCGGCCACGCGCGGCTTGGGCGTCTGCTGGCCCGGCTAGTGCCCCAGTACGAGTATGACGAAGCGCGGTTCTTCCGGGCCGACGACGCCCCGGAGCACATCGGCGAACAGCGCCGGGCGGCCTTCAGACGCTTGGCCGCGTTGTATGCGCAACGCTTCGCCAACACCGTGCGGCAAACCAATGAAGTCCAGGAAGAGATCTCCGATCTACAGTTCACGGCGCGCTACCGCGTACCCTTCCAATTCAGCCGGATGGTCCGCCAGCACTTGAACTCGGGATCATTTGTTGTTTCATCCAGTGGCCCGATCACAACCGATCTGGACGGCAACCAGCGCTACGACCTGACCGGTTCCTACGGCGTTAATGTGTTCGGCTATGACTTCTACAAGGAATGCATCGAAAAGGGCAGCGCGCGGGTCCGGGAGCTTGGCCCGGTGCTCGGTGCCTACCATCCGGTGGTTGCCGACAATGTGCATCGCCTGCGCGCGCTTTCCGGGCTGGACGAAATCTCCTTCCATATGTCGGGCACTGAAGCCGTGATGCAGGCCGTGCGCCTGGCCCGCTATCACACCCGGCGCCGCTACCTGGTGCGATTCTGCGGGGCCTACCATGGTTGGTGGGGCGAGGTGCAACCAGGAGTGGGCAACCCGGTGAGCGAGCGAGACACGCTGACGCTCAAGGATATCGATGAGCGAAGCCTGCGCGTGCTGCGCACCCGGCACGACATCGCCTGCGTGCTGGTTAACCCGGTGCAAGCGCTTCATCCAAATGCCGGCGCTCCGGCGGATTCGACGCTGGTGGACAGCGGCCAGGCGGCCGGCTTTGACCGTGCGGCCTACACCAGCTGGCTGCAGCGGCTGCGAAAGGTATGTTCGGACCACGGCATCGTATTGATTTTCGATGAGGTGTTCCTTGGTTTTCGACTGGCCCGCGGGGGCGCCCAGGAGTATTTCGGCGTGCGCGCAGACATGTTGACCTACGGTAAAACGGTAGCCGGCGGACTGCCGATCGGCGTGGTGTGCGGGCGCGCCCACCTGATGAAGCGCTTTCGTGAAGACCGGCCCGCAGATGTCTGCTTTGCGCGCGGCACCTTCAATTCCCACCCGTATGTCATGGGGGCAATGTCCGAGTTTCTGCAACGCCTGGACACGCCGGAGATCCTGAACTGCTATCGCGATATCGACGCGGTGTGGGACAGCCGGGCGGCCCAGCTGAATGAACGTCTGCGCGCAGCCGCGGTCCAGGTGAGGGTTGCCAATCTCTCCTCAGTATGGACGGTCTGCTATCTGCAACCGTCGCGCTACCACTGGATGTTCCAGTACTATCTGCGGGCAGAAAACCTGGCGCTGAGCTGGGTTGGCACGGGGCGGCTCATCTTCAGCCTGGATTATACGGACGCAGACTTTGCCGCGGTCGCCGACCGGTTCGTAGCGGCAGCGCGGCAAATGCAGGAGGACGGCTGGTGGTGGCGGGGCGAGGCGCTCACCCATAAAGCGATCAGGCGTCGTGTACTGCTAGAAATGGTTCGGGCTCGCCTACATCGTCCATCGGATCAATCAGCTGGCCCGCCATCAGGTAAAGCGGCGCTCGGTAGTAAAGCATGAAGTCGTGAAACGGATCGGTGAGGATTTTCGTCATCCAGACCAGACCAGTCTGGACGTCCCTGATGAAGAACAGTTGCACGGTACGAAACAACAGGGCGCCAAAGCCGACCACCAGCCAGATCTGGCCGACGTGCTGGATAAAGGTGCCGCGATCGGAATGCGCCGAATAAATCCCGAACAGCGTCGGACTTAGCCACAGCAGCGCCGGTGATAGCGCCCAGATAGACAGCAGAACAATCTTACGCCGGAGGTTATAACCGACCTTGATGTCCTCCTTGTGTTCATGGGTCGCGTGATTTACCTGATCGTAACCTTTCGGCTCGAAGAAGAAGTGGCCAGCCTGCCGGCTGACCATCGCCACCAGCCAGCCAATGAGCGCGGAGGCCGCCGGGTTTTTAAAGACGAGGCCATACGCGGTTAGAAAGCTGAGAGCGCTCACCAAATGGAGCGACTGATTAATGCGGCTGTGATGATAGTAGCGGTGATCATCCCAACGCTGGATGCGCAGGGCTTCGAGAAAAACTTGCATGCTGTATTCTTCCCCCGGTTAGCCATTGCCAGACGGCCTTGAAGAAGGAAATATAGCAACCTTGTTACAGCGATATGACAGTTTGACGATCGCTGCCAATCTGCTCTTGGCGAGTCAGGCACTCGGGGGGGCAGACAGCAGCATATGTCGCGGCAATGGCGGGTTAGAGCTGTCCCAAATCAGCGAAGATTGAATCTTTCCTCACCCACTCTCCAAAGTCCAACAAGCCCATGACTGTCGTCCTGGGTAATTGGCGTCCCTACGGGACTTTTCGACCTGCGCCTGCTCAGACCCAGGACTGTGGCTACACTCAGCCGTCCCTACGGGACTGAGTTTGCAATTTTCGGTTCAGGGCTGACGGGGATCCTCCCGACGGTTATGAGTCCGGCGACCCCGCCGGAAATGTAGCGCAGTGCCCTGCCCTGATATACATCTGTATCAGACGTGCGTATAGAACATTTGTGTGATACAAATGTTCTACTTTTCTTGGGACGAGAGGTATTTCATGAAAAATCAAAGTGTTCTGATTTCAGGAGCGAGCGGGTCCGGCATTGGCCTACTGGCTTCGCCGGTATGGATTTCAACCAACGATTGTGGAGCGCGCGCCCACGGTGCGTCCGGGTGGCTATGCGGTCGATTTTCGTGGAGCCTCCATTCGCGTGCTGGAACGCATGGGACTGCTGCCGGAAGTGCAGCGGCTGCAAACGCGCATCGGCGCGATCACAATTGTGGATCGGAATAACAACAAGGTCGCAAGCATGCCGGATGGATTCACCAGCGGCGAGCTTGAGATCCTGCGCGGCGATCTGGCCGGAATCTTCCACCAGGCTACGAGGGCGACGACCGAGTACATCTTCGATGACAGCATCGCCGGCATGGACGAGAGCGAGGCCGGAGTGGATGTGCGGTTCCAGCAAGGTGGAAGGCGCAGGTTTGATCTGGTGGCCGGAGCCGATGGGTTGCATTCGAAGGTGCGGTCGCTCGCGTTCGGCGAAGAAGCCAACTTTGTGCGTTATCTCGGCTACTACGTTTCGATCTTTACGATTCCCAACTATCTAGATCTTGATCGCAGCGGATTGTATTACGGGACGCTGGGCAAGAAGGTCGGTATTTTCAGTGGAGGCCCATCGACGGGAGGCAAAAGCGTCGTTCTTTTTTGCTACGGAGCCGCTCGACCACGACCGGCGCGATACGGAGCAGCAGAAGAGGATACTGCGGGATCATTTCCAGCACGAAGGTTGGGAGGTGCCGCGTCTGCTGGAGCTGATGGAAACCGCGCCAGACTTCTATTTCGACTCGGTCAGCCAGGTGAAGATGAAGCGATGGTCCTCGGGCCGCAGCGTTTTGCTCGGGGACGCCGCGTACTGCGCCTCACCACTGTCGGGGATGGGGACTGGCATGGCCGTGGTGGGAGCGTATGTTCTCGCCGGCGAGCTGGCAGAGGCCGATGGAGACTATGCGATGGCCTTTGAGCGATATGAATGCCTGATGCGGGACTTCGTGGAGAAGTGCCAGGGAATCGCCGATGGGGGAACAGACTGGTTTGTGCCGCGAACGCGCTTCCGGCTCTGGCTGAGCAACCAGATGTGGAAGATACTGCCTTACACGCCATGGAAGAACATGATGATCGAAGTGCCGGTCAAGATTGGAAACTCGATCAGTCTCAAGGACTACTGAGGATGCGATGAAAGGTGCCGCACCTACGCCGGCCCTCCGGGCCTTGACGAACTATTAGGTCGCAATTTCATCGTTCCGAGCTAAACGGCGAACTATTCCGAACGCAGTGCTTCCACCGCGTTCACCCGAGCTGCGCGCGCCGCGGGTACGGCGGATGCGATCACCGATGCGGCCAGAATGACCAGAGCCGAGGCAACAAAAGATAGCATTCCCGGCAGATGCACCTCTGCCACGTACCTGCTGATCCCACGCATGAAGACAATGCCAAACAGGACCCCCGCGCCTACGCCAATCCAGGCAATGGTCAGGCCTTGTAACAGCACATCTTTCAGAATGTCCCACCTCTGCGCGCCAAGCGACATGCGGATACCGAACTCGCGCGTGCGCCCGCTCACCGAAAAGGCAAGCACACCCGCTACACCCACCACGGAAATCAGTAAGGCCACTCCTGCGAACCCACCGAACACAACCGCGTTCAGCCGGTCCGGCGTCAGTACCTCCGCGCGTATGTCCTTAAGCGTGCTCGCGCGCTCCACCGGCTGTTCCGCCGAAATCTCGTGAATCGTGCGAGTGATGGCGGGAGCCAGTGTGTACGGATCCTGCTCCGCGCGCACCAGCAGACGTCCCTGCCATCCCTCCTGATCGGTCGGCTGGTACACCATCATGGAAGGCGACGGGATGATGTTCTCGTCATCCACATCGGGCACCACGCCGACGATTCGCCGCGGCTCCATGCTAATGCCGATAAACTTCATCACTCCGTCCGTCCAGCGCAATTCGCGGTTAAGCGCGTCCTGCCCGGGGAACAGCGTTTGCGCCAGGCTCTGGCTCACAATCACCACTCGTTCCGAGTTGTTCTTATCCAAGTCCCTGAAATCGCGCCCCTCTAGAATGGGCAGGCCCAGGGTTTCGAAATACCCAGGCGATACGGAGCGGAACTTCGCGCGCCAGTCGTCCAGCCCGTTCTTGCGCGCCGCTCCCGTAGCCGCAAACGCGAAGCTGATATCCAGCCCCTGGGCATCGCGCCACGGAACGCTGAAGCCGGTCGATACGTGGGCCACCCCGGGTAGCGCGCTTACCCGGCGCTGTACCTGGTGGTAAAAGTCCGACACCTGCTCCGGTGTTCGCCCATACGACATCACCGGTAAATTCACCGCGAGTACGTGCGACGTGTCGAACGGTGGACGTGTCTCCTCGAGCGTATACAGGGTTCGCATCAGAACCGCCGCTCCGGTCAGCAACAGGAACGAGGCGGTAATTTGCATAATGGCAAACATGCGCAGCCGGCGGCCGCTGCCTCCTGTCACCCGCGCTCCGCCACTGGTGAGCCCGGCGGCCAGAGGCGCGTCCCCCGTGGGCAGCCGCGGAATCAGCGCCAGGAACACTGCCGCGGCCAGCGCCAGCACGATGCCGAACCACACCAGGTTAAAGTCGAGCTGCACCCCGTCGGCACGCACCGAAAAACGCGCCGCATACCGCCCCAGCACGGCCACCATCGGCCAGGCAAGGAGCAGCGCCGCCAGCACTCCGCTGCCGCACAGCACCAGGCTTTCTGCCAGCAGCGATCGCCGCAATGCCGCTGTACTGGCTCCTAGTGCAGAACGCACGGCCAGCTCCGAGTCGCGGCGGACCGTTCGCGCCAGCACCAGGTTGGCCACGTTGGAGCACGCAATCACAAACAGCAACCCCGAGGCCGCAAACAGCACCCACAAAATCGCATTGGCCCGGGAATTGATCTGGTCGTGCATCCGCCTCGCATCGATCCTGTAGTGGTCGGCGGGCTTGTAAACCTCCGGATGTTGGGCCACGATGGCCGCGTAGCGCGCGCGCAGCTCCGATCGCGCGGCATCGAGAGTCGCTCCCGGGGCAAGCCGCGCGAACACCTCGGTCATGCGGTGCTCACGGCCGGTCACCATGGTGGCTGACAAATGGTGCGGGCTGGTCACCACGTTGGCGATAATCTCGGTTGCCACCGGATACGGCACCGCTGGTTCCAGAACCCCCACGATCGTCGCCTGCCGGGGCCCGCCGTAGCTTTCGAGGCGCACCGTCTTTCCAATCACGCTCGGGTCGGACTTCAGCGATGTGGTCCAAAATCGATATGTCAGCACAATCGCGCCCGCCGCATTTGGCCCATCATCGGAGTTCGTCAGCAGGCGTCCCAGCACTGGGCGCAGCCCCATCACTTCGAAGTAATGCCCGTCCACCACGCCCGCCGGAATTTCTCTCGGCGTGCCCAGCCCCACGACCGTGAAGTCGATGGCCGAAAAGGTTCCGAGCTCGGTGATCGTCTTCAATCCCTTGCCCAGGTCATCGATCTCAGGTACGGAGAACGTCGTGTTTTCGATCCCGAGCCCGGGAGCGCTTTCTCGCACGTAGAGCAGGCGGTCTTCGTCGCGGTTGGCGAGCGGACGCAGCAACACGGCGCGTACCACGCTGAAGATGGCGGCGTTGGCGCCGATACCCAAAGCCAGAGTGAGGGCGACGGTGATCCACAGCGCACGAACGCGCCACAGCGATCGCAGGGCAATCTTCAAATCACGAAGGAATGACATGGCGGTCCTCCACCGGGGCCCCGCAGCTTCGTTAAGTTCTGGTCGCCGCTGGGGGCGGCTTGACAATGTACGTTGATATCAACATAGTGAGGGTCATGTCAAGGGCCACTCCCGTTCCTTTCGAAACCACTCTGCGCGTGCGCGACTGCTGTCTCTGCCTCCATGTGCAGCGGGCTGCGCGCGCACTGGCGCGCCGCTTTGATGAAGCACTGCGCCCCATCGGCCTTACCAACGGCCAGTTCTCACTCATGATGTCGCTCAATCGTCCCGAGCCGGCGGGACTCGCGTCCGTCGCAACTCTGCTCGCCATGGATCGCACTACCCTCACCGCCGCACTCAAGCCGCTGCAGCGGCGCGGCCTGATCACGGTCGCCAAAGATCCCTCCGACCGGCGTGGCCGGCGGTTGAGCCTGACCCCGGCGGGCAAAACTCTGCTCGCATCGGCGATGCCGGTTTGGGAGCACACCCACCGGGAAGTAGAGGCGTCGCTCAAAGATGCCGACAAGGACGCCGACCCCGATCGCCTCCGGAATAGTCTGCTCGCACTCTCTTGATCCTCTCGTGCGCGCGAATCGCCGGCTTTCTTCTCCTTGACAGCTTAGGAGTGCCGATGTTAGTCTCCTAATTATCTTAGGAGTGTTTGTTTGCCGCCCTGGGAGCGCGAACCCTCGCGGACTGACCCAGCAACCGGAGGAAGCATGAAACTCCTTGATTCGCTTCGCTTCCGCATGGCCACTTTTTTCCGGCGTTCGCAGATGAATGCCGAGATGGAAGAGGAACTTCGCTCGCACATCCAGCACCGCGCCGACGATCTTGTACGTTCCGGCCTAAGCCGTGCCGAGTCGGAGCGCCGCGCGCGCATCGAGTTCGGTGGCAGAGAGAAGTTCAAGGAGCAATGCCAGGAAGCGCTCGGCGGGGCCCTTATCCAAACATCTCTCCAAGATGCGCGTTACAGCCTTCGTATCTTGCGAAAGTCTCCCGGATTTACGATCGCGGCGGTTTTGACGCTGGCGTTGGCAATTGGCGCAAACGCCGTTGTGTTTGGGATCATGGATGGACTGGTGCTGCGCCCGCTGCATGTGCCTCAGGCGGAAAGTCTATTGGCAACCGAGTCCGCGGACGACCCTGTGTGGCAGTCGTATCCCAACTATCTCGATCTGCGCGACCGCAACCGCAGCTTCGAGGATCTGGCAGCTTTTAATATGGCCTTTGTGGGGTTGGACACAGGCAGGGACGCGTCCGCCGCCACCGGCTATGCGGCAACTGGGAACTACTTCGACGTGCTCAGAATTCAGCCGTACCTTGGCAGTTTCTTCCACAGCTCCGATGAGCACGGCCCCAACAGCGCCCCATATCTCGTGCTCACGTATGGCTATTGGCACAGCCGTTTCCACGACGATCAAGGCGTGGTGGGCCGGGTTGTTCTGGTCGATAAGCATCCTTTCACTGTGATCGGTGTAGCGCCACCGGGGTTTCAGGGAACCTTGTTGTTCGGCTCTCCCGATTTCTTCATGCCCATCGTCAACCAGGACCAACTGGGCGGAGGGCATACGCTAAGCGAGCGCGGAAACAGCCATGCGATTTTTGAGGTATTCGGCCATCTGAAGATGGGAGTGACTCCCGCGAAGGCTGCAGCCGATGTGAACGCAGTGGGCGCGACCCTTGCCAATACTTATCCCAACGAAGTTAGTCATAAGAGCTCTTCACTGTCTCGCCCCGGTCTCACTTCCTTTGCCGGTCCAGTGCGAGCATTTGTGGCAGGCTTGATGCTGCTCGCAGGCTTGATCCTGCTGGCCGCCTGCGCCAACCTGGGAAGCCTGTTTGCAGCCCACGCGGCAGACCGATCGCGCGAAGTTGCTTTGCGGCTTGCGCTCGGATCCAGCCGCAGGCGTATTCTGCGGCAATTGTTGACCGAGGCCCTGCTGGTTTCGCTCGCAGGAGGCACGCTTGGACTACTGGGCAGTGTGGCTCTGTTACGCAGACTAAGCACGTGGGAGCCCATTGCCGGGACTCCCGTCCATTTGCCAGTGAGTCCAGACGCAAAACTTTACTTGGTCGCGACGGCGCTGGCGTTGGTCAGCGCATTGCTGTTCGGGATAGTCCCGGTGCGCCAGGTGCTCCGCTCCAATCCGTATGAGATCGTCAAAGCGGGATTGTCGCCCAGACTTGGACGGAGGATTTCGGTCCGCGACGTGCTTCTTGTCCTCCAGATTGCCCTTTGTGCCGTTTTGGTCACGTCTTCGATGGTCGCGGTGCGCGGCCTGGCGCGCTCGCTTCACGGTGACCTTGGATTTGAGCCGCGCAACACTATGCTGCTCGGTATAAATCTGGCCATGGGCGGATACAGCGGGGACAAGATACTCCCCATGCAAAAGCGTTTGATCGAGGCGATGGAAACAATCCCCGGCGTAGAGCAAGTGGGATTGGTAAACGGTTTTCCCCCATTGGTCTGGGCCTCCGCCAATAGGGCGAATGTCTTTAACGATGAGACCAGGGATCTAAGGCAATCGAATGTCGCGATCATGCCCTACAGGTACGAGGTATCTCCGGGGTACTTTGATGCTGCGGGCACAAGGTTGTTGGCAGGCAGAAGTTTTCTTTGGCATGACGACAAAGCCTCACCTCCTGTGGCGATAGCGAACCGGGAGTTTGCGAGCAAGATGTTTGGCTCGGTGACCAAGGCCATCGGGAGATACTGCAGGATGCAGGATGGAACGCGAGTGCAGATCGTGGGTGTTGTCGAAGACGGAAAATACTTCAGCCTCAATGAAGATCAAGAGCCGGCGTTGTTTCGCTCGTCGCTCCAGTCACCATTGGGCAATGCCTATCTGTTGGTGCGTTCACAGCGCGATGCGCAAGAACTTGCCGCGTCCATGAGGAGCAAGCTGCGGGAGGTGGATTCAGGACTGCCCGGTGACATTCAGACGTGGGACACGATGCTGGCTGTAGCCCTGTTCCCTGCCCGTATCGCCACAGCGTCGCTGGGTGTGCTGGGCCTCATGGGTGCGATGCTGTCGATTACCGGCATCTTTGGCATGGCGGCGCACTCGGTGAGCAAGCGGATGCGGGAATTGGGAATTCGCATCGCCCTGGGCGCCCAGCGTTTGGAACTGTTGCAGGCGGCGCTGGGGCTACCGTTGAGATTGCTGGCTGTTGGTTCGGCGGCAGGATTATTCCTGGGAATTCTATCGAGCCGGCTGTTGGCCTTCATCGTGTACCAGGCGACACCTCGCGATCCGCTGGTAATGGCCAGCGCCGTTCTGGCTATGCTCCTGCTAGGGCTCATAGCTACCTGGATTCCAGCGCAGCGCGCGCTCTCGATTAATCCTTTGACCCTCCTGCGAGCGGAGTAAACAAACCGAACCGCTGGCTATGGTGTCCGCTCAATTCCTTTAATGACTCGGCGGCGAGAGGATCTGCCGCGACCGCTTTCATTAGGGGCAGAGCGAAATCGAGCAATTCACGGGCACTCAGTATGTAAGTCATCGCATTTCCTACTCGGGCGCCGTTGTTCCTCGTTTTGATGAGCAAACTGTCGACTATCTTCGCGAAAAAGCGATCTGGCCAGTTGGCATGCACGCCATCGCCGGAGGTATCAAATTCCTCCATAGCGCGCCATACCCGGCATCCATTCTCCATTAGCGGCACCTGGTAACGCGCGATTCTCTTTGCTGGAATGTCGGCGACATGTTCAACGTAATGGAGGAAGGTCACGGCATCGTGATCGGAGCCCAGTAATACGATCTTGCCATCGAGCTTCAAGAATCGTTCCAGCGGAGAATCCGAGCCGAGAGCGTAATTCCACGGTTGGCTGGAAATGAGGTGCTCAGTCTGCCTACCCCAGAACACGAAACGGGCAACGTGCTGATTGACTCGAGAGTCCGGATAGGTCCTCAGGAATTCGACGAGGGTCCCGTTGTCGCGTGATCCGATCTTGCCGTGAGAGGATCGAACGCCGGTAATTTTTCACGAATCTCCCGCTCTTGCTCCGCGGTCAGGTTCCCGCGTCCCAGCTCGTCGTAATAACGCGGGCAACTTGCGTACATCATTAGAGTGCCTTCCGGAGTCAGCACCGATTTGAGGGCAAGATGTATGTGATCGGGACCACCGGCAACTTCTCCAACTGCCCGCACGGAAGCATGCAGCATGACGGTGTCGGCAGCCCTGATGCCCAGCTCGCGAAAGTCATTCGCCAGCTCCTCTATCGAGTACATAGCAAGCTACGATCGATTGGCTGTTCGTTTATGGACACCATTGTTTGATTTGCCGCTGCCCTAGCTTGCCTCGGTGAAAACATATTCGTGCTGGCCGTCACGGATAATGAGCGCGCGTTTGTGGTTCCGCTCGGCCTTGACGAACTCGAAGCCCTTCCGGGTCGGATCAATGGTGATGAACGAGGTCGTGCCGTCATCGTTCCTGCGTGAGGCAACGGCGCTCTTCCATCCATCGAAAACAAAGACTGTGTTTCCGCCCTGATGCTGGACTGCGAGGTCGCCCAGTGAACTGCTGGTGTAGCGACCGGCAAGGGCTGAGACCTCATCCTGGCTAGCCGGCACGACCAGGCGTTGCCGCTCTTTTGCTAAAACGATGTGGTAGTTTTTTGCTGTGGCGTCTACGTCACCCACGGCTTCTGGCTTGCCGTCAAAGACGACCTCCACCAGCCGGCGCATAAATGGATAAAGCAGCATGCCGCCGTTGTCGGAATTCGTGAGCCACACAGCTCCGATCCCGGAGTCGGGCAGGATCATCCAATCACTTTTGTAACCGAACAAGCTACCACCGTGGTGAACGATCGGCACGCCCCACCGTCTATTTGTTTCCAATCCCATTCCATAAGTTTCGTCTTCACCGGTCGCAATTTGGGTTTTGCGCCGCATGAGCAAATTCTCTTCCGAGACAAGTTGTACGCCGTTGGGCAGTTTGCCCAGCGCGAGTTCCAGCTGCATGTAGTGCGTCATGTCGTGAACGGAAGTCCAGACGCCACCTGCGGGCCGGAACGGCACGACGGAGTAGTTGTTGTCCATAGTCGCCAAGGCGGGATGCCCGTCCACATCGTCTCCGTGAGGGCTCGCGAAATTACCATGCTGCGCTCGCGCCATGTCGAACGTCGTGTCCGTCATACCCAAAGGATCGAAAATCTGCTTCTGCATCGTGTCGTCGTAAGCTGCGCCGAGTTCCCGCGAGGGCTCATATAGATGCGCCCCGACGTAACCGGCTGCGGAAGCCATCAAGTTGCTGTACTGAAACACTTCTCCGAAGCGACTCGTCGGTTGCATGCCGCTAAGCAGAGAAAATGTAGAGGCCGGTGTAAACTTCTTGAACTCAAAAATCCATTCCAAATCCTGCCTCGGCAGGCCAGTGCACGCGCAAACCAAGTGCTTGATTTCAACCTGACTTGTCGTGCCCGCATCCCCGAGCCTGAATGCGGGATAGACCTGAGTAACCGGTTCGTCCCATTGAAGCTTCTTAGCGTCCACTAAACGGGCGAGCATCAGCGTGGTCATTCCCTTGGTATTAGAGGCGGCCATAAATAACGTCCTGGCATCGACCGGAGTGGGGTTCCCAAGTGCGCGCACTCCGAAACCACCCTCATAAACTATCTTGCCGTTTTCTATGAGCGCCAGCGAAGCGCCTGGCACACCGAGCTTCGTCATCGAGGTCTCGACGAAGCTCTTCAGCTCTTCGATCCGCTCCGGCGTGAGGGGAAGCGCTTTGCGTCCCGCGAATGATTCGCGCTGGTATCCTTTGGGGCGCAAGCTCCCAGTGACAAGATGGATTTGAGCGGCACGCTTTTCGAAAGTGGGTTCCGTGCCTTCAAGAAGGAGGACAGTCCACGTGTCCCCCGAGTGCAACGCAACCGCGACCACAACAGCGCGCTCGTTTGGCGATGTTTCGTAGATAAACTGTTTGCCATCCGTCCAGCCGTTGCGATCAGGAATAGCGACAGCGACTTTGAGAGGCCGCCTCATGTCCGGCCGATACGTAGCCCAGGCGCTGGCGACGGCTGCGGCGGCGTCCCCTGCGTGAATGTCAAGAATTGTGATGTGTGTATCGGGCTCGGGAGTCTGCAGCGTTGCTGAGGAAGCGCTGGTCTCAATGGACCAGCCTGCCGGAACGGTAAATGTGTCGCCCCCGGGCGTGGCTCGAGGTGAATCCTGGCTGACAGTTTGTGACGATGGCTTCTCTCCTGCCAATTGCATTTCGGCCGGGGCAGGGATCCGGAGCAGCAGCAATAGCAAGACCGCCGCAACGTGAGCGCTCCGAATCATGCGCACGATTATAGCTCCCGCCGATCCGCTGAACCCGGAGCAGTTCAACGTTGATTCAAGTTGTTCTGTGACGGACCAGTGTCCGAAATTGCCGACTTCCAGGTGCACTGCTATGACCGAACGGCGCATCGGAGAAAGACAGGGGCAAGGTAGGTCGCCGGCTTTGAGAATACCCGC
>Ga0182024_10010722_pt1 | contig 18622 bp, 13 predicted proteins | sample P32metaG_FD_120480 | JGI IMG/M metagenome (GOLD analysis project Ga0182024, IMG submission 120480) | Permafrost microbial communities from Stordalen Mire, Sweden - P3-2 metaG (Illumina Assembly) | ecosystem: Environmental > Terrestrial > Soil > Wetlands > Permafrost | place: Sweden: Stordalen... | reverse complement strand
GGTTGGATAGACTGAGCGACCGGCCTGCCAAGCCCGCTCATAATCGACGCCACTCCCGCGACGAAGATCAAGAGTACCGCAACCACGCACAGGCTACCCACGACAGGGGTGAACGCCATGAACGTGCCCAGACCTACGTAGATCAGGCCGGCGCTGCACAGGATCATTAAGATGCCGCCGGCGGTGGGCGCAGCCACAGTAATCGCTACCGCGGCGAAGACAACCAACGGCGCGAACGGGGCGACGAGGATCGAGAGAACGCCTCCGACAATGCCGCATATCGCCGAGACGACCTCGGAACCGCGCGACTGGAGGGCGCTCATCGCCTGGTCGATCTGGGCGATCGTCCGGCCGCGGGTTTCCGGCGCGATCAGCCAGAACGCGAAGGCTCCAATCAGGTACCATTCTGCAAAGTAATTGAACCCGGGGATGAGCGCGTCGGCCGTCGCCTTCGGACTGACGAAGTTGTCCGAGCCGGCAATCAACGCCAATCCGGCCGGGCCGATGAACTTGCCGAGGTTGCCGACGCCGTAGACAAGGCCCATGCCGCTGCCGCGCAGCCGCGAGGGCCACATCTCACCCATATACGGCCCGACGATCGAGTAGTTGCCGCTGCCCATGAAGCCTTGCAGCACGATCATCGCAAAGAACAGCGACAGGCCGCCGATATAGACGTCGTGCAGATAGCCGGCGAGCGACATGAAAAAGGCGGCGATTAGGCAGGAGAGGATGCCCGACCAACGCCGCCCCAGGGCATCGGAGATCCACGAGCAGAAGAACCGCCCGGCGATCGACGACAGGCTGTAGAAGATCACCAGCTTAGAGGCTTCAGGCGGGCTGATCTTCAGCACCATCACGAACAAGGTTACCATCCACAGCGACAGCGCCACGCCACCGGTCTGGGTCAGCCCGGTCAGGCAGCCGGCGACGATGCTGCGGGGGTAATTGAACAGCTCGAGCCAGCGCGTGTCCTCGACCGGGGGCAGAACCTCCGGCAGTTGGATCGTCGCTGGATCCATCTGCAGCGCCCAGGCCAACGATTTGCGCGCCTCCTCGACCCGCCCCTTGCGCAACAGCCAGTGTGGCGACTCGGGAACGAAGGCCCGTACATAGAGACACAGCAAAGCCGGCAGCAAGCCGACGGCGACCAGGCCGCGCCAACCGATATAGGGCGCGGCGAAAGCGCCGAGCAGCGCGGCGAGAAGCTGGCCGGCGGGCAGCATCGTCGTCGTGAGGCCGGTGAACCAGCCGCGCTTGCTGGAGGGCGAGAACTCTTGCATCAGCGTGATGTCGACCGAATAGAGCCCGGTCACGCCAAAGCCGACGACAAAACGGCAGGCGACCAAATACATCCAGCCCCCCGACGGGGTCAGCGCCATCGCGCCGGTGGCGAGCGAGACATTGAGGATGGCGGCGATCAGCGAGGTGCGACGGCCGATCTTGTCGGCGAGCCAGCCGTAAAACAGCGAGCCGAACGGCGCGCTGACGCCAGAGGCGAGCAGGATCGCGCCCGACTGACCAAAGGTCAGGTTCCAATCCTTGACGACAAAGGCCAGCACGAAGCCGATCAGGAAGAAATCGAAGAAATCGAGCATGTCGCCGAGCGTCGCGGCGCCGGCGATCTTCCACTGATTTACCGTCAGTTTTTGTTGATTTTCTAAAAGGTCCAGCATTCATCCCTCCCGTTCATCGCACCGGCGGCGGATTCCCGCTCGCGTTAGGGCGCGACAGTAAAGCGGGCGCCCGGCGCTTGGCAACGGGACAAAAAAATCGGCCGAGACAATGTCCCGGCCGATCAAAGGCCTTGATGCCGCGGCGGCGCGCTTTAGTCGCGGCGCACGCCCATGAGCTGGGTCAGCAGCATGAACAGGTTGACGAAGTCGAGATAGAGCCGCAGCGCGCCCATCACCGCCTTCTTGCCGGCCATTTCGTAGCCGTCGCCTTCGAAGTACATCTCCTTGATCGACTGCGTGTCATAGGCGGTCAGGCCGACGAACACGAGGACGCCGATCACCGAGATCGCGAACTGCATCGCCGGCGAATGGAGAAACATGTTCACCAGCGAAGCGATGACGACGCCGATCAGCCCCATGAACAGGAGCGAGCCGAACTGCGACAAATCGCGCCGCGTGGTGTAGCCGTAAAGGCTCATCGCCGCGAACGTCCCGGCGGTGATGAAGAACACGCGGGCGATGCTCGTGCCGGTGTAGACGAGGAAGATCGTCGACATCGATAGGCCCATCAGCGCCGCATAGAGCCAGAAGATGCCCTGCGAGGCGGCGACGCTCAAACGATTGATGCCGAACGACATCAGCATGACGAGACCGAGCGGCGCCAGGATGACCACCCACATCAGCGGCGTGTTGTAGATATGGGCGATAAAGCTGTCGCGCCCGCCCGCGGCGGCGACATAGGCGACGATGCCGGTCAGCGCCAGCGCCGACGCCATGTAATTGTAGATGCGCAGCATGTACGCGCGCAGACCGACATCGATGTCGGCTTGCGTGGCCGCCGACCGCTCCGTCCAGCGGGGCTGCGAACCATAGGCCATGAAACCCTCCGAAAGAGGCGCGAGGACCACTCCTCGCCGGCGCTGATATTGGCATATTTGGTAGGGTTTTCAAGCGAAGCCCCAAGACGGGCGCTAGCGCCTGGCGTTACTCGTGGCGCAGTTGCGGCGCCGCAGCCGCGCCGAGCACCCGCCAGGTACCGGCGAAGCCGAGCGCCATCGTCAGCCCGACCGCCGCCGCCAGCACCGCGGCGAGCGGCGCCGGCGCGAAGCTCCAGTCGGCGTCGAGCGGGCCGGTCACCAGCAGATAGGCGATCAGCGTGCCGAGCGCCGCCGCGATGCCGGCGCTGACGAGGCCCATCAGCCCGTACTCGACGAGAAACGCGGCGGCGATGGTCCGGCGCGTCGCGCCGAGCACCTTCAGCACCACCGCCTCGTAGACCCGGCGCCGGTAGTCGGCGGCGACCGCGCCGCCCAGCACCAGCCCGCCCGCGACCAGGGTCACCAGCGCCGCGAGGCGGATCGCCGTGCCGATCGCGGCGATGATCCGCTCGACCGCGTCCAACGCCTCGCGCACCGGGATCGCCGAGACGTTGGGGTATTTGCCGACGACCCGGCCGACGAGCCGCTCTTCCGCGGCTGGCGGCAGCCAAACCGCGGCGAGGTCGGTATGCGGCGCCGCCTCGAGCGTTCCCGGCGCGAAGACGATCGCGAAATTGATGCCGAGCCGCGTCCAGTCGATGCGCCGCAGGCTGGCGATCGTCGCGGTCACCTCGCGGCCCAGCACGTTGACCGTCAGCGTGTCGCCGAGCTTCAGCCCCATCCCCTTCGCCAGCGACGCGTCGAACGAGATCAGCGGCGGGCCGTGATAGTCCGCCGGCCACCATTGTCCGGCGACGATCTGCGACCCGGCCGGCACCTCGGCCGCAAAGGTCAGCCCGCGATCGCTGCTCAAGGCCCAGCGCGCGTCCGGCGCGACATGCGCCTCTTCGACCGCCAGCCCATTGAGATGGGTGATCCGGCCGCGCAGCATCGGCACCTGCGCCATCCGCGCGCCGGGGATCGCCCGCACCAGCCCCGCGAAGCCGTCGAGCTGGTCCGGCTGGATGTCGAGGAAGAAATAGCCCGGCGCGCCCTCGGCGATGCCGGTCTCGATCTCGCGCGAGATGCTCGCCTGGACCAGCGCCACCGCGACTAGCACGGTGAGACCGATCCCGAGCGACAGGACGACCCGCGCTGTCGGCGCGCCGGGCCGATGCAGATTGGCGAGCGCCAGCCGAAGCACGATCCGGCGCGGCCGCGCGATCCGCCGCGCCCCGGCGACGATCAGCGCGCCGGCGAGGCGGAACATCAGAAAGGCGGCGGCCGCGCCGACGACGTACCACAGCGCGATCGCCCGGTCGGGCGCGGTCAGCGCGACAAGGGCGGCGAGCGCCAGCGCGGCGGCGACGGTCCCGGCGAGAGCGGCCCAGGACACGCCGCGTCGCGCCGGCGCGACGACATCGCGGAACAAGGCGCCCGGCATCACGCGACCTATTCCGGCCAGCGGCAGCAGCGAGAACATCAGCACCGCGAGAATGCCATCCGCCGCCGCGATGGCGAGCGGCGGCGGGTGGAGGCCGAGCCGCAGCGGCACCGGCAGAAATCTCGCGACAAACGGCGCGGCGGCGAGCGGCACCAGCGCGCCGAGCGCGAGGCCGGCGGCGATCCCGACCAAGGCCAGCACGCCGATCTGCGCGGCATAGACGGCGAAGACCAGCCGGGTCGAAGCGCCCAGCGACTTCAGCGTCGCGATCGTCGCGGTCTTGCCGGCGATGAAATACGCGACGGCGCTGCCGATGCCGATCCCGCCGACGAGCAGCGCGGTGATGCCCACCAGGCCGAGGAACAGCGCGATCCGGTCGATAAAGCGCTGCAGCGCCGGGCTCGCCTCGCCGGCGGTGCGCACCTGCCAGCCGGCATCGGGGAATTTGTCGCGCGCCTCGCGCACCCAGGCGGTGGCGTCGCTGCCGGCCGGGAGCTTCAGCCGGTAATCGTAATTCACCAGCGCGCCGGGCTGGAGCAGCCCGGTTTGCCCGAGCGCCGCCGCCGAGACGATGACCCCCGGCCCAAAGGCGAGGCCGCTCAGCGCCGCGTCGGGGATGCGCTCGATGGTGGCGCGCAGCTCGATCGCCGCCGCGCCGATCTTGAACCGGTCGCCGATCTTGAGGCCGAGCCGCTCGGCGACCGCCGGGTCAGCGACCGCGCCGTAGACGCCGTCGCGGGCGGCGAGCGCGCCGGCGAGGTCCTGTGCCGGGGTCAGCGTCACCGCCCCGTAGAGCGGATAGGCCGTGTCGACCGCCTTCAACTCGATCAGCGTGTGCCGAGCGCCGTCGAGCGACACCGCCATCGCGCGCAGCAGCGCGATCTCGGAGACGGCGCCGCTGGCGTCGAGAAATTGCCGCTCGGCCGGGTTCGCCTCCCGGTGCACCAGCCGCGCCGAAACGTCGCCGCCGAACAGCACCCGCGCATCCTGATGGATCGCGGAGCCGACCTCCGCGCCCAGCGACCCGATCCCGGCGATCGCGCCGACGCCCAGCGCCAGGCAGGCGAGAAAGATGCGAAACCCGCGCACCCCGCCACGCAACTCGCGCGCGGCGAGGCGGAAGGGGTACGGCAGCGAGGTCATAACCCCTCTCCGCTCCTTGGGCGGAGAGGGAGTGATGCGGGCGGGAGGCCCGCGTTCCCTGCTCACAGTTTCACGGCGCGCAACGGCGCGCGGCGATCCTCGACGATGCGGCCGTCGCTCATGTGAAGTTGCCGCTCGCAGCGCTCGGCGAGGCGCGGATCGTGGGTGATCAACAACAGGCTGGTGCCTTGCCGCGCGTGCTCGGCGAACAGGCGGTCGATGACGAGATCGCCGGTCGCCTGGTCGAGATTGCCGGTCGGCTCGTCGGCCAGCAAAAGCCGCGGCGCGGCGACAAAGGCGCGGGCGATCGCGACGCGCTGCTGCTCGCCGCCCGAAAGCTGCGCCGGGTAATGACCGAGCCGATGGTCGAGCCCGACCCGGCCGAGCGCTGCTTCCGCCGCCACGAAGGCGCCCTCCGCGCCGGCCAGCTCCAACGGGATCGCGACGTTTTCGAGCGCATTCATCGTCGGGATCAGGTGGAATGCCTGAAAGACGATGCCGATATGGCGGCGCCGCAGACGCGCGAGCCCGTCCTCGTCGAGGACGCCGAGATCGTGGCCCGCCACGGCGACGCGCCCCGAACTCGGCCGCTCGAGCCCGGCGGCGACCATCATCAAGGTCGACTTCCCCGACCCCGATGGCCCGAGCAGCGCCACCGTCTCGCCCGCGCCGATCTCCAGCGAAATCCCGCGCAAGATGTTGACGGGCCCGGCGGCGCTCCCCAGTGTTAGATGAACATCCTCCACGACCACGAGCGGGCTGCCGGTATGGGACGAGGTGGTCATGTCTTGCTCTAACCGGGCGGGCGCGCGAAGGCTCCGTCGATATGGCGTGGCGGCCCTCGTTTTCAACGTGGCGCTGAGCCTCGCCATGCCTGCCCTGGCCCGTACCCCGGAAGTGCTGGCGTTCGGCGACAGCGTGACCGCCGGCTACGGCCTGCCGGCGAGCGCGGCGTTTCCGGCCCGGCTGCAGGCGCGGCTGAAGGACGAGGGGGTCGACGTCACGATGATCAACGCCGGGGTCTCGGGCGACACCACGACCGACGGGCTGGCCCGGCTCGACTGGGCGCTCACCGACAAGCCCGATTTCGTGATCCTGGCGCTCGGCGCCAACGACGCGCTGCGCGGCATCCCTCCCGCGATCGTGCGCGCCAATCTCGACAAGATGATCGACAAGATCCAGGCGTCGGGCGCCAAATTGCTGCTGCTCGGCATGCTGGCGCCGGCCAATTGGGGCGCCCCCTACGAGCACGAATTCGACCGGATCTATCCGGACCTGGCGAAGACGCACGGCGTGCCGCTTTACCCCTTCCTCCTCGATGGTGTGGCGATGGACCCAGCACTCAACCAAGCCGACGGGCTGCACCCGAACGAGCGCGGCGTCGCGATCATGGTCGACCATATCGCGCCGCTGGTCGCCAAGCTGATGGGGGCCAAGTCATGAGCCCAAATCCCACGGCAAATCCCACTGGCGGGTTCGCCGCCGCCTTCGCCGCCGGCGACGCGGCGGGGCTCGGCGCGCGGCTGCTCGCGCAGTTGCCGAAAGGCGCCCCGGGCGATCAACGCGCGACGCTCGGCATCCTCTATGTCAGCGAGCCGGCCGCCCCCATCCTGCCCGCGCTGGTCCACGAGCTGGTCGCCGGCACCGGCATCGCCCATTGGACGGGCGGGGTCGGCCTCGGTGTCTGCGGCGCCGGCGAGGAGGTCTACGACCGGCCCGCCGCCACGGTGCTGACCGCCGCGGTGCCCGAGGAGTCGTTCCGTGTCTTCGCGTCGACCGGCGACCCGGCCGCCGATCTGCCGCGCCATCACGGCGCCTGGATCGAGGCGACACAGCCGATCCTCGCCCTCGTTCATGCCGACCCGCGCTGTCCCGATTTATTGCGCGCGACGATCGACGCGGGCGCGGCGACAGGCGCGTTTCTCGTCGGCGGCCTGGTCTCCCACCGCGCCGGAGCGACTTTGGTGGCGAAAAGCCCCGGCGGCAACGACAGCGGGACCGGCCAGGGCGGCATGGCGGGGCTGATGCTGGCGCCCGGGGTGGGCGTCGCGACCGCGCTCTCCCAAGGCTGCGTCCCGATCGGCCCGGTGCGGCGCATCGACGAGGCGCGCGACAATGTCGTGATGGCGATCGACGGCCGCCCGGCGCTCGACGTGTTCCGCGAGGATATCGGCCCGCTTCTGGCGCAGGACCTGCGCCGCGTCGGCGGCATCATCTTCGCCGGGCTGCCGGTGACGGGGTCGGATACCGGCGACTATCTGGTGCGCAATCTGATGGCGATCGACCCCGGGCAGGGCTGGATCGTGCTCGGCGCCGAGGTGTCGCCGGGCGACCCGATCGTGTTCTGCCGCCGCGACCCCGACAGCGCGAAGCAGGATTTGGCGCGCATGGTCAAGCAGTTGGCCGGTCGCCTCAACGGGCCGCCCAAGGCCGGGGTGTACGTGAGCTGCGTCGCGCGCGGCGTATCGCTGTTCGGCGAGGAGGGGGTCGAGGCCACGGTGATCCGCGAGACGCTGGGCGACTTTCCGCTGGTCGGGTTTTTCGCCAATGGCGAGATCTCGCGTGACCGGCTCTACGGCCATACCGGGATTTTGACGCTGTTCACCTGATGGTCGCCCGAGATGGATGCGAAGACTTGCACTGCCGTCCTTTCCCTCTCCGCCCGCCATGGACCATTGCGGGGCGGAGAGGGCCGGGGTGAGGTGGGGGATTCCAGAGCACTCGCCGACACCCACCTCACCCTCCCGTCGCTGGCGCGACGGGCCCCTCCCTCTCCCCCCTGAAGGGCGGAGAGGGTTTTCCAGATGCTGCGCCTCTTCGTCGGGATCGAGTTTCCGCCCGAATTGAAACTGCGGCTGTCGCTGTTGCAGAGCGGCATCGCCGGGGCGCGCTGGATCGATCCCGGCAATTTCCACCTGACCTTGCGGTTTATCGGCGAGATCGACGAGGGCACCGCGGCCGATGTCGACGAGGCGCTATTGCCTCTCAAGGCGCGGCCGTTCTCGGTGCAGCTTGCCGGCGTCGGGGTGTTCGGCGCCGAGAAGCTGCGCACCCTGTGGGTCGGGGTCGAGCGCGAGCCGGCGCTGGTGACCTTGCAGGGCAAGATCGAGCTGGCCCTCATGCGCGCCGGCCTTCCGCCCGAGCCGCGCAAATTCGCGCCGCATGTGACCTTGGCCCGGCTGCGCGACCCGCGACCCGGCGAGCTGCAGGAATTTCTCACCGCGCATGCCCGGTTCCGCGCCGAGCCACTGCGGGTCGACCGGTTCAGCCTGATCGCCAGCTATCCGACCAAGGCCGGGTCGGTCTATGAAGACCAGGCGGATTACTTGCTTTCGGGTTGACGAGCAGACCCTCTCCGCCCATTGGGGGGAGAGGGAGGAACCCAGCGCGGAGCGCTGGGAGGGTGAGGTGGGAATGCGCTGACGTCTCTGGAATCCCCCACCTCACCTAGCCTCTCCGCCCCCGGGGGCGGAGAGGGATCAATCGACGGGGAAAACGATGGCGCACTGGCTGCTGAAATCCGAACCGGCCAAATACCCGTGGGAGCAGATGGTCAAAGACAAACGCACCCATTGGGATGGGGTGCACAATTTCCAGGCCGCGCTCAACATGAAGGCGATGAAGGAGGGCGAGCGCGCCTTTTTCTACCACTCGAACGAGGGCAAGGAGATCGTCGGCGTGATTGAGATCGTCCGCGCCTTCTACCCGAACCCGGACGAGCCGAGCCCCCATTTCGGCCTCGTTGACGTCGCGCCGGTGATGCCGGTCAAGACCCCGGTGACCCTCGCCGAGATGAAAGGGACGTCAGAGCTTTCCGGCATGGCGCTCATCCGCCAGTCGCGGCTGTCGGTCTGCCCGGTGACGGATCAGGAGTGGGCCGTCGTCTGCAAGATGGCGGGGATCGAGGCTTGAGCGGCGAACGATGAAACCCCTCTCCCGCAAGCGGGAGAGGGTGCCGAGCGCAGCGAGGCGGGTGAGGGTAGATGGCCAGCGAAATCGCCCGACGATTGCGGCGCGAGTCGACCAATGCCGAAAGCCGATTATGGCTGGTGCTGCGCGATCGGAGGTTGGCCGGCTACAAGTTTCGCCGTCAGCGGCCGATCGGCCCCTACATCGCCGACTTCGTGTCGATCCAATATCGCCTCATCATCGAAGTCGATGGCAGCCAGCATGCGGATAGCGAGAGCGACGAGAGGCGCACGGCTTGGCTCGAACGGCGCGGCTGGCAGGTCCTCAGGGTTTGGAACAATGAGGTGTCGGGAAAATCCGATAAGGTCGCCGAACACATCCTGAATATGTTGCAATCCCGGCCAACCCTCACCCTCCCATCGCTACCGCGATGGGCCCCTCCCTCTCCCGCAAGCGGTAGAGGGGATTAGCGGCGCGCTGCCGCTGTCTTCCGAAAAGCCGCCGCCAGCTTCCTTGATACAAAGATTTGCGCGCACCGCGCGCCTGCGCCATATCTGGGCGAAGGGCGCAGCAGTACCGGGAGGATGAAGACATGGCCGACCGCAGTGTGATCCCGCTTTCGGCGCTGCCCGCGATGGGCAAGCTCGACGAGGCCGAATATTTCCGGCGCTACCGGGAATCGATCGAGGATCCCAATGGGTTCTGGGGCCGCCAGGGCAAGCGCGTCGACTGGATCAAGCCCTATACGACGGTGATGAACGCCTCGTTCGAGGGCGATGTGTCGATCAAATGGTACGAGGACGGGACGCTCAACGCGTCGGCCAATTGTATCGACCGGCACCTCGCGACCCGCGGCGACCAGGTGGCGATCCTCTGGGAGGGCGATGACCCCGCCGAGGACCGCAAGGTCACCTATCGCGAATTGCACGAAGCGGTGTGCCGCCTCGCCAACGTCCTCAAGTCGCGCGGCGTCAAGAAGGGCGACCGGGTCACGATCTACATGCCGATGATCCCCGAGGCGACGTTCGCGATGCTCGCCTGCGCGCGGATCGGCGCGGTGCATTCGGTGGTGTTCGGCGGGTTCTCGCCCGACAGCCTCGCCGGCCGCATCGAGGATTGCCGCTCGACCGTCCTCATCACCGCCGACGAGGGCTTGCGCGGCAGCCGCAAGGTGCCGCTGAAAAAGAATGCCGACGCGGCGATCGCCTCATGCCCGGTCAAGGTCGAGACCTGCATCGTCGTGCGCCGCACCGGCGGCGCGGTCGAGTGGGTGGAGGGTCGCGATGTCTGGTACCACGAGGCCTGCGCCGCCGCCGCGCCCGATTGCAAACCCGAGGAGATGTCGGCCGAGGACCCGCTCTTCATCCTCTACACCTCGGGCTCGACCGGCAAGCCCAAGGGCGTGCTGCACACCACCGGCGGCTATCTCGTCTACACCTCGATGACGCACGAATACGTGTTCGACTACCGGCCGGGCGAGATCTACTGGTGCACCGCCGATGTCGGCTGGGTGACCGGGCACAGCTATATCGTCTACGGGCCGCTGGCCAACGGCGCGACCACCTTGATGTTCGAGGGCGTGCCGAACTTCCCCGACCCGTCGCGCTTCTGGCAGGTTTGCGACAAGCACAAGGTCAACATCTTCTACACCGCGCCGACCGCGATCCGCGCGCTGATGCGCGAGGGCGAGCACCATGTGCGCAAGACCCACCGCCGATCGCTGCGCCTGCTCGGCACGGTCGGCGAGCCGATCAACCCCGAGGCCTGGCTGTGGTACTACGACAATGTCGGCGAACAGCGCTGCCCAATCGTCGACACCTGGTGGCAGACCGAGACCGGCGGCATCCTGATCAGCCCGCTGCCCGGCGCGACGCCGCTCAAGCCCGGCTCGGCGACGCGGCCGTTTTTCGGGATCGAGCCGGTCATCGTCGATGGCGAGGGCAACCGGCTCGACGGCGCGGTCGAGGGCAATCTGTGCCTGGCGCGCTCGTGGCCGGGGCAGATGCGCACCGTGTTCGGCGACCATAAGCGGTTTATCGAGACTTATTTCTCGACCTTCAAGGGGCTCTATTTCACCGGCGACGGGGCGCGCCGCGACGCCGACGGGTTCTACTGGATCACCGGCCGGGTCGACGATGTGATCAACGTCGCCGGGCATCGGCTCGGCACCGCCGAGATCGAGAGCGCGCTGGTGGCGCATCCCAAGGTCGCCGAGGCGGCGGTGGTCGGCTATCCGCACGACATCAAGGGCCAGGGCATCTATGCCTATGTGACGCTGCGCATCGACGAGGAGCCAAGCGACGAGCTGCAGCGCGAGCTGGTGCAATGGGTGCGCAAGGAGATCAGCGCGATCGCCGCGCCCGACCTGCTGCAATGGGCGCCGGCGCTGCCCAAGACCCGCTCCGGCAAGATCATGCGCCGCATCCTGCGCAAGATCGCCGCCGACGAGCACGACCAGCTCGGCGACACCTCAACCCTCGCCGACCCGGCGGTGGTCGACGATTTGGTTGGAAACAGACAGAACCGGGCGGGGACTTAGGCTCCCTTCCCGATCCCCGCGGCTGGCCCTCGCCGTTACTGCGCCTTCGCCAGCGGGCGGAGCAGGCCGGCGACCCGCCCGTGCCTTGCAAGCAAGGTGCGACCGGATGACACGACGGGCGCCTTGCCGCCGCCGATGGTCAACTGGCCGGGGCCCTGCACCAGCATCACCCCCTTGGGGGTTGGGCTGATCGGTGTCGGGCTCGGCCATTTCAGCAGCTCGTCCTCCAGCCCCTCGACGCCGAGGTCCCAGTTGCGCACCGGTCCGCTGTCGAGATGGATGAACCCGGAGCGCGGGTACCATCCGACCCCGCCATGCTTCATCGCGCGCGCCGCTTCCATCGCATCGGGAAGCCGCGTCGGGAACCGCACGTCGAGCGCCCGGCCGTAGAGATGCTGGCTGTTGTCGGCGACGCCGAACATCGTGCGGGCGAGCATCGCGTTGGTCTGCAGCGAGCGATAGGCCGATAGCACGATGGCGCTGGTCTGGCCGGCGGCGGCCATCACGCCCGCGAGAAAATCGATGACGCGGACATCGATATCGGTCATCCCGCCAGTGCGACGGTCGCGCAGGAAGAGGCACAGCTCGTCCATCGCCCGCGCGATCGGCCCGCCGAGGGTGCGATAGGCGCCGTCGAAGACCGCGCCGGTGTGGGCATCGACCAGCCGCAGCCGCGTCCCGACCGACACCATCGGCGCCGCTTTCGCCGCGTAAGGCGCGCTCAGCAGCCCGGCCGTCGTCAGAAGGAACCGCCGTCTGTTCATTGCCGGATATTACCCGCGACTATTCCCTTGCGGGAAGGGATTGCGGCCAAAAGGCTTTAAATGTGATCAAATAAGCCGATTAAATAAAATCTTGGTGACCTAATTCAACCGGTCCGTTCTTATTTAGAGATGCCTCACCATCTTCTTAAGCACATCCGACCTTAGAGTTCCGCCGCCTCGGGCTGCTTTGCCGGAGGCGCGTCTTCGGGATGTGCCTCGAACCAGAGAGCGTCGGCGCACAGGTCGATTTCCCCCGGCCATTCGAGGCTGCGCCCGCGCTCGCCGACGCGTACCTGACCGAAGAATGCCGGGTCGGCGAAGGCAGCGAATACGCCCCGCCCTATCTTCCGGCGAAACCCATGAACAGTTGTTTCACCATTCGCCCAGGTCAGCGCCACGGTGTAAGCGCCCGGATCGGGTGCGGCGGCCGTGATGATGTTATCGAGTACCTTTGGCATGACTAAAGTTTCTCCGGCGACTCGTCTTCCTGGCATCTGATCCAGTTCAATGCAAGCCGGGACTGATGTCGTCGCGCCCATGCCATGACGCGGCGAAGCTTCGCCGGCGGTAGCGAGCCGCGAATAACATCTAGACTGCGAATTGAGATGAGGACTTCGGCGCCGCCAATGACCGCATGAAAATGCGGTGGCGTGTGATCGTCATAAAACATCTGGATTTTGACACCATCCACGATCGCGATCGTCGGCATCACGTCAGCCCAAAACCTGCCGCAATCGCCGGCTCGCCACCACGAGCATCGCGAGGTCGGGGGCGGCAGCAGCGCGCAGTTCGGCGGCGATCGCGTCGGCCGGGGCAAGCTGCGCGGCGCGGGTCGCGGTCCAGGCGGCGATGGGGTCGGCCTCGCCGTCAGCGGTCTTGAGCACGCGCTCGGCGAGGTCGGCCTGCAGCGCGTAGAAATCGTCGATCAGGGTTTCAACCGCTTCTTTCTGCCACGAGGTCTCGGCCGGCAGGCGGCGCGCCGCGTCGCGCAGCCCGTCGAGCGCGAAGCGGGCGCCGACGCCGTAGAAGGCGCGCGCGGCCTGTTCAATCGATTGGGGCTCGGCCGGCCGGGCGGTGCGCTGGGCGAGATCGCCGATCTCGAACGCGGTCGTCAGGAAGACGATGCCGCCGACCCGCTCGGCGACCGGCGCCGGCACGCCGGCATCGGCGAGCCGCGCGATGCGCCGGTTGAGGAGCGCGCGCTCGTCGGACGGCACCAGCTCGGCGAGCGCGCCGGCAAGATGCTCGACCGCGGGCGCGAAACCCGCGGTCTCAACATCCAGCCGCCCGGCGCGCAGCAGCCACAGCGCGGCGTGCTCGACGATGCCGGCGATGTCGATCAGCATCTCGTGCTGCACCCGGGCCGCGACATGGTTGTCGAGGGTCTCGATCGCCGCCCAGAGCGGCGGGAGCCGGAACGCGTCGCGGACGATGCGATAGGCGCGGGCGATTTCCGCCGCACCCCGCCCGGTGCGCGCCGCGAGGTCGTGGACAAAGGTTAGCCCGGCGCGGTTGACGACATCGTTGGCGACGACCGTGGCAACGATCTCGCGGCGCAGCGGATGCGCGGCGATCTGCGCCCCGAAGCGGTCGCGCAAGGCGGAAGGGAAATAGAGCCGCAGCTCCTCGGCCAGCTCCGGCGCGTTGGGCAGGTCGGATTGCTGCAGCTCGTAATCCAATGACATCTTGGCGTAGGCGAGCAGCACCGAGAGCTCGGGCCGAGTGAGGCCGCGCCGCGCCGCCGCGCGCGAGGCGATCTCCGCATCGTCGGGGAGGAATTCGACCGCCCGGTCGAGCGGGCCGGATTTTTCCAGCTCGCGGATCATGCGGACCTGGCGGTCGAGGTTGGCCGCTCCGCGCGCCTCGGCGACCGACAGCGCCTCGCCTTGCAGGTAATTGTCGCGCAGCACCAACGCCGCGACGTCGTCGGTCATCCGCGCGAGGAGCGGCTCACGCTCGGGCGCCGCGAGCGCGCCGGTGGCGATCGCGTGGCCGAGCAATATCTTGATGTTGACCTCGTGGTCCGACATCGACACGCCGGCCGAATTGTCGATCGCGTCGGTGTCGATGCGGCCGCCTTTCAGGGCATAGGCGATGCGGCCCTTTTCGCTGACGCCGAGATTGGCGCCCTCGCCCACCACGCGCGCGCGGATCGCCTCGCCGTCGACGCGCAGCGCGTCGTTCGCCTTGTCGCCGACCTGGGCATGGGTCTCGCCGCGCGCCTTGACGAAGGTGCCGATGCCGCCAAAGAACAGCAAATCGACCTCGGCGGTCAGCAGGCGGCGGATCAGCTCGGCCGGGGTTAGCGTGTCCTCGGCGATGCCGAAGACGCGCTTCATCTCCGGGGTGATGGCGATCGACTTAGCCGAGCGTTCGAAGACGCCGCCGCCCGGCGAGATCAGCCGCGTGTCGTAATCGGCCCAGCTCGACCGCGGCAGCGCGAAGAGCCGCCGACGCTCGGCATAGCCCTTGGCGGCGTCGGGCGCGGGGTCGACGAAGATGTGCTGGTGGTTGAACGCGCCGACAAGGCGGATGTGGGGCGATTGCAGCATCCCGTTGCCGAACACGTCGCCGGCCATGTCGCCGACCCCGACGACCGTGAAGTCGCTTGCCTGGATGTCGGTGCCGAGCTCGCGGAAATGGCGTTTGACGAGCTCCCAGGCGCCGCGCGAGGTGATGCCGATCGCCTTGTGGTCGTATCCCGCCGAGCCGCCCGAGGCGAAGGCGTCGCCCAGCCAAAATCCGTATTCGATGGCGATCGCGTTGGCGGTGTCGGAGAAGGTCGCGGTGCCTTTGTCGGCGGCGACGACCAGATACGGGTCGTCCTCGTCATGCCGCACGACCAAGGGCGGCGGCTCGATATGGTGGGTTTCAGCGGTGTCAGCGACGATGTTGTCGGTCAGGTCGAGCAGACCCCGCATCAGGATCTTGTAGCACTCGATCCCCTCCGCCTGGAGCTCGGCGCGGTCGGCGGGAGCGCGCTTCAGGACAAACCCGCCCTTTGATCCCACCGGGATGATCACGGCGTTCTTGACCGTCTGCGCCTTCATCAGGCCGAGGATCTCGGTGCGGAAATCCTCGCGCCGGTCGGACCAGCGGATGCCGCCGCGCGCGACCTTGCCGGCGCGCATGTGCACGCCCTCCATGCGCGGGCTATAGACATAGATCTCGAACAGCGGGCGCGGCAGCGGCAAGAGGTCGATCTGGCTGGAAGCGAGCTTGACCGCGAGGTAGGGCTTCGGACTGCCGTCGGGCAACGGTTGGAAATAATTGGTGCGCACCGATTTGAGCACGAGCAGCAGGAAGGCGCGCAAGATGCGGTCCTCGTCGAGGCTTTCGACATCGTCGAGCGCGTGGTCGATCGCCTGCAGCTCGGCGACGATGTCGAGCGAGCCGCCCTTGAGCGGAACCGGGTTGAAGCGGTGCTCGAACAGCGTGACCAGTCGGCGCGCCACCTCGGCGTGCGCCGCCAGCGTGTCTTCCATATAGGCCTGGCTGAAATTGCTGCCGGCCTGACGCTGCACCTTGCAATAAAGCCGCAGGATCGTCGTCTGGCGCGCGGTGAGCCCGGCGGCGAGCACCAGCCGGTTGAAGCCGTCATTCTCGATCGCGCCGCCGGCGATCTGGATCAGCGCGTCCTCGAAATTCCGTCGCAGCGCCGGGGTCAGCCGGCCGGCGACCGCGCCCTCGGCCAGGGTGAATTCGTGCACCCAGACCGCCTCGCCCTCGGCGCTGGCGATGCGATACGGCTCCTCGGCGATGATCCGCAGACCCAGATTTTCGAGGATCGGCAGGATGTCCGACAGCACCACCGGCCCGCCCCGGCGGTAGAGGCGCAGACCCGGCACGGCCTCGCCGACGCGCGGGTGAAGCGAGGCTTCGAGCGGCGAGCCCGCGAGCACGTTCTCGATCGGCGCGAGATCGGCGATCGCCTGTTGCGGGCTGGTGCGCGCCTGGTAGTCGACCGGGAATGCCCGCAACCGGCTGAGGCGCCGATGCGCCTCGCCCTCGCCAAAGGCTTCCTCGGCGGCGGCCTCGACCCGGTCGATCCACAGCCGCCCGGCCTCGGCGAGCCTCGCCTCCAGCGCCGCGACATCGACCGCGGAGCGAGAAACTCCCTCCGGCCCGCGCGTCGTGCGGATGATGAAATGCGCGCGCGCCAGCGCGGAGTCGTCGAACCGCGTGTCGTAGGTCGACAGCGTGCCGGCGAAGGCCTCCGCGAGGATCGCTGCGAAGTTGCGGCGCAGGGTCGTGTCGTAGCGCTCGCGCGGGACGTAGACGAGACACGAGACGAAACGCTCCAGCGGGTCGCGGCGCACGAAGAGCGCGATCCGCTGCCGCTGCTGCAGGTTGAGCACGCCGAGCGCGGTGTCGTGAAGCCAGTCCTCGCTCGCCTGGAACAGCTCGTCGCGCGGGAAGGTGTCGAGGATGTGGACGAGCGCCTTGCCGTCGTGGCCCGCCGCCGAGAGCCCGCTGCGGGCGAGCACACGCTCCACCTTGCGGCGCACGATCGGCACGCCGCGCGGGTCGCTGTTATAGGCCGACGAGGTGAAGAGGCCGACGAACAGGCACAGCCCGCACACCTCGCCCCGCGCGTCGAAGCGGCGCACACCGATCGCGTCCATCGGCGCGCTGCGATGCACCGTCGAGCGCTGGTCGGTCTTGCCGATGATGAGCAGCTCGCGCCGACGCAGGAAATCGCGCACCTCCGGCGGCAGCGCGGCGAGATCGCGCAGCCCGCCAAAGACGCGGTAGCCGGGTTCGCGCAACACGCCGAGCGGCGGCGCGCCGTCGGCGGCGGCGAAATCGTAGTCGCGCATCCCGAGCAAGGTGAAATTGTCGTCGCCGAGCCAGCGCAGAAACGCGGCGCCCTCGTCGATCTCCGCCGGCGGCAGCGGGCCGGCGGCAGCTTCGATACGCTCGGACAATCGGACGAGCGCCGCGCGCATCTCGGGCCAGTCCGAGACCGCGGCGCGAACATCGCCAAAGACACCGACCAGCGCCTCGGCCAAGGCGCCGCGCGCCGCGGCGCCGCGTTCGCGGGTGATCTCGATCCGCATCCAGGATTCGCGAATTCCGCCGATCACGCCGAACCCGGTCAGCCTGCCCTCGGCATCCCGCGCCACGGTGACCACCGGGTGGATGACCAGCCGCACCACTCCGCCGCGGTCGTTGATCGCCGCCGTCGCCGAATCGACCAGAAACGGCATGTCGTCGTTGATGATCTCGACGATCGTATGCGGCGACGCCCAGCCGTCCTTGGCGGCGCTCGGGTTGTAGACGCGCACCCGCGCCTCGCCCGGCGGCCGATGCGCCGCGAAATGCCACAGCGCGAGCGCGCCACCGCACAAATCCTCCGCGTCGCGCTCGGCGATGTCGGCGGGCGGCGCGTGCTCGTAAAAGGCGGCGATGAACGATCTGGCCCCGGCTGATTCGGTGAGCGATTCGCCGCCTTCGAGGCGCGCCGCCGCGAGCGCCTGGGCCTGCGTGATCGCCGCACTCTTGCGTTCGTCGATGTCACTGGTCACGGCTTCGATCCGCTCGCCGGAGAACCGTCGCGATAGAGCTTCGCAGATTTGCCGCTAAGCCGAAGCCGGGCAAGGGTTTTTCGCCGCCGAGCCCGACGCCGGCGCAACAGATGCACGAGGAAACGGCATTCATCCCGGGTAATGCGCGTTTTTGTGACATTTAAGGATAAATTCGGCTTCAAAGAAATGACGCGATTGGCGATACTACGCCAATGTAAATCGCCTGTTACAGGCTCCGGGAGGTTCCGCTGCCGATGGACGTCATGGAGTTCCATGTTTGCCGGCAAGGCCGCGATATGCGCTGGGTCGTACGGCTCGACAACACAACATATGGTGCCTACCTCGATAAGGAGCAGGCAATGCTCGACGCCGTCGAGGCGGCGCGCGACGCCCAGCAGGAGGGACGCGAGGCGCGTGTATTCCTGCGCGAACGGGCCAACGCGGCGCGAATCTTCTAGCTGCCCCAAATTTAGGCGTTAACCAAGCGAGCCGGATAAGCCTTTAGCCCCTCGCTCCTCCGTTCCATGGTTTCCTAGGCGTCGATCAAGCCAGCGCGGCGATCATCTCCGGCGTGACCAGGGTGACTCCGCCCTCGCTCAAATAGAAGCGCTGAGCGTCGGTCTTCGGGTCCTCGCCGATCACCATGTTTTCCGGAATGCGACAGCCGCGATCGATGACGACCCGGTTGAGCCGCGCATGGCGGCC